>Ga0180432_10003648_pt1 | contig 21743 bp, 19 predicted proteins | sample SS_ome_10_FD_132414 | JGI IMG/M metagenome (GOLD analysis project Ga0180432, IMG submission 132414) | Hypersaline lake sediment archaeal communities from the Salton Sea, California, USA - SS_1_MS_2 metaG | ecosystem: Environmental > Aquatic > Non-marine Saline and Alkaline > Hypersaline >...
GGATAAAATGCCCAAAAACCAGGTTTTTTGGTGAGATATTCCCACAAACACGTCAATTTTGAGCCAAAAGTGGGACGCTGTCCCATAAAACCATTGAAAACCCTGGTTTTTTCAGTGGAGTCATCTGATTGCCATCGAAAGAGCCATTTTCGATGGCAATCGTCAAAGTGCCGGGCACCTCGAAAACTTGCTGGCTAAGCGCGCTATTGCATAAATTCGTTCCGCTTCTTCGCGCCGCCCTGAAGAGGCGGCGCTAGGCCCACAAATTGGCCGAAAAGTGCCCTAACACCGGCTCTTTAGGCCGGTGTGAGTGTGAAAAACTCGGCACGAATTTACGGAAAGCTGTACTAAGCGGGGTGGGGAGTGGAGCATTTGTGCGTGGGCGTGCTCTGCACTGGTCATATAGAGAGGAGCTAAAGCGCTGGGTTTTGACCCGGCAGCCAGGCGTGCAGCATATACCTCATATCTTGGCACAGACCCGGGTTTTCACCCAGCCAATTCGTCACGTCCTCCCGCGTCGGTGGTTGTCTGTTCCACATCGTCTCGCTCGTTGCCCGGTGGAACACGTAACTCAGGAAGCGGCCCTGCCAGGGCTCCTTTAGGGAGAACAGGGTCTCGGTGAGTGATTCTCTCAGACCAGGGCAAGGATGGTGCTGGTTTACCTCGCTCAAGCGTTGGGTCACTGTTTGAACCGGAACGTCGAAATGGGCCGCCAGGGTTTCCAGAGAGACAGCCTCGGCACAGGCCTCCTGCACCCATGCCGTTGGCATCAGCAGGCAATGGGCAAAGAAGTCACTGTAGGCGTGGGGTTGATTGCGGTGGGGCCAGTCTAGTTCGGCCGCGCGTGAGGAGCGGCAAAAGGCTACGTACAGTTCCCGCGCCATGCTTACGCGCTGAACGATGCGGGATGTCATGGGGTCAACCACGATCATCCGCGAGCCGTTCAGCCCTGATCTGTAGGCGGCGTCGTATAGCCCCAGGCTCAGTTCCAAGAGCTTGAGTTGCTCAAAGACGGGGAGGGGGCGCTCAATCATCTCCCGCACGGGCACCGGCGGCGCTGTGACACCGTAGGCTCGCAGCAATCCCCACGCCAGAGACTCTACTAGGCGGGCATCCATAGAGAGTTTGTTCAAGTATCCTCGTTCCATTTCTTCTCCGGGTGATGGTGTAACGGGCGGGCAGAGTCCCACCAGTCTACGAGCTACTTGGAGAGCCTCACTCGTGGAGCTGCGAGTCTCCGAGTCAATCTTGATGGACAAGACGGCTCTCCGCTCCTCGTTAGTCATATCGAACTCGGCCAGGAGAGCAGCACGTCTTCCGTTCAACAATTCCTCGCAAAACTCGCGATCTATCAACACGGCACCGGCAAGATTTTGGACTGCTGTCAATGATATATATCCCTGATGATGTGATAGCACGCAAAACCGGCAACGGCCGGTTCTTTGTCAAGAACGAACCGTGCTGTCTGCGTAAAACTAGATTTCTATAGCCCAGCGAACCCAGGCTGGCAGAGCGCGCCGGCGAACGCTTCCAGTGAGTCGGCCTGCACCGCCAGCACAGTTTGTCGCTCTGTTTCCGTGAGGCCCAAGGTGACCAGCGTTTGCCTGTACTGACCGTCGAGCAATTGCTCACGGAAAGCGGGATCGGTCAGAGCTCTCCAGACCAGCTCGTCAATTTTGCGCGTTGGCATCGCCCGCCCTGTGCGACCCATAGCCAGACGTGATTTGTGCCGCCGTGCCTTTGCTGGCAGGTTATGCCACGCAGAACTCTGGTTGGCAGAGCGCGCCAGCGAACGCTTCTAGTGAGTCGGCCTGCACCGCCAGCACAGTCTGGCGCTCTGCTTCTGTCAGGTTCAGGGTAGCCAGCATCTCGCGGCGCTGACCGTTGAGCAGCCGTGCGCCAAAGTCAGGATCGGTGAGCGCCACCCAGACCAATTCGTCAATTCTGCGCGTAGGCATTATCCGTTCCTCTCAGGTCGAACTACTGCCGCCGCCATCCACCGGGCACAGGCCGGGCAGCCCGTCTTCCATCACCGGTGCAGCCACGCCGGGAGCCACGGGCCCAACGGCCAGCGCCAGAAGCATCACCACAGTCACTACTATCAGAACCAGTTTGTTGCGTTTGTCGCTCATCTTTACTCTCCTTTACGGTAATTTGACAATAGCATACCACATAGCTCTTACAAATCTCTTACAAACACGCCAATTCGTACGGCATTTGTGATAGTTACCCGCAAATCACAAGATTTCGACCTGTGCAGTTAGATTCTAATTCACCGCAGAGCACGCCGAGAGCGCAGAGATTCTTTTGATTTTCTGTAACTGCTCAGGTCAGACCTCCGAGGTCTTTGACAACCGTTTCGCCCACTGCAAATGTTTAAAACGGCCAATGTTTTGCTCTTGAACAAGCTGCAATGAGACCTCGGAGGTCTAAATAGCTACCAAGCTGAGCAGTTACGATTTTCTCAGCGTTCTCTGCGATCTCTGCGGTGAAAATGGCGCGATAGTACGGAGCCTCCTGGGCTAATTGCACAGGTGGCAAGTTTTAGTGTCCGGTTCTCGAAACAGATACACAAAAAGGCTGCCTGGTGGCAGCCTCGGTAAGTCTGGCTCGAATCCTGGGGAGCGCTTGAATAATGGTTTCAGTCTGGTCGCTGCCCGGCTATCCGCTCGTACAACTCTTTCGTCTCGATCGCTGGCTCACTATCCAGCTCTCGCTTCAGTATCTCCCGACAACGATGGTATTGAGCCAGGGCTTCTGAGCGCCGGCCGGCCTCGGCATAGCATTGCATGATGCGCCGGTGAACGTCTTCCCGTAGTTCGTCCACCCCTAGCGCCCGTTTGTACCAGCCGACCGCTTCCCCAGACTCTCCTCGTGACTCGTGACCCCGTCCCACACCGACCAACGCTTCGAGGTACATCTCGCGGAGCGCCTCCCTCCTGGGCACGCACCACACCCGCTCCACCTCGGGCAGCAAATCCCCTCGGTAGAGCGCCACTGCACGTCGCCACAGGTCTTCCGCCTGCCAGTCGTGGGGTGGCAGTAGTCGCGCCCGCCCAACCACTCCTTCGAACTCGTCAATGTCCAGCCAGTAGTCCACGTCGCCCAGCCGGTACTGTCCGTCCTCCACCACCACTATGTCGCTGCCGAGGGCCTGGCGAATCCGGTGGAGCGCGATGTGGAAACGATTGCTCATCTTTTTCGCGGACAACTCGGGCCAGAACGCCACTCCGATGGCGCCCCGCTCCAGGGGGCCGTGCAAGAGGATGTAATAGAATAACTCTTTGGCCGCCGATGTCTGCCACTCGGACGCAGAGAGTGTGTGCTCGTCACGGACAACCCGACCCTCCCCCAAGGCATAGATCTCCATGCGAGCCGCCGCGCCCTCTTCTGGTGCAGGCCTCGTTCGTTCTTCCCTGAAGGCGCTTTGCCGTTCTATCTTTTCGACTATAGACTGGCAGGCCGTCACTCCTGCGGCCATGCCCAGCCTCAGCAGCTCCGGAGCGCGTTGTCCCTCCACGACCGCAAACTGATCCGTGCCGATCTCTTCCGCCAGGCTCAACGCCTGGCGCAACTGGGCGATGGCCTGCGGCTCATCTCCGCCCAGCAAGTGGGCCTTGGCCAGCAGGAAGCGGGTCCGAGCCAGTTCTCTCCTGGCCCCCTGTTGCTCCAGGAACTGCACGGCCTCGCTGAGGAGGCGGATGCCGGTTTGGGGATCGCTGCTCTCGGCCAGTGTGATTCCCTCGGTGATAGGTAGCAGCCCCTGCTCCTCAAAGTCCAATCCCTTATCCCGGGCCAACTGGCGCGCCTGTTCCAGTAGATCGTAGGCCCGCGCGTGGTCTGCTTGCCAGCGGCACATGTCCGCCCGAGCCGCGAGAATGTAGGCAGCCAGGCCGGGCCGATTCTCCTGGGCGATCCGCCAGCCGGTGTCATATAAGGGCTCGGCGCGCTCGTAGAAGCCCACGTCGCGGTAGAGATCGGCCATCCCCACCGAGATGTAGGCCTGCCATCGCAGGTCGCCTCCACGTCGCGCCGCCGTCAGGCCCTCCTCGTACAGCCCCAGCGCTTGGCGATATTCCCCGCGCACATAGTTGATCCAGCCCATATTGTTGAGTATCCCGGCCAGCAGTGTCGGCGCTCCCAAGCGTCGCCCAAGCGCCAATGCCTCGCTCAGGCACGTGGCCGCTTCGTCGAAGCGCCCCTGGGCAGTGAGGGCGGATACCAGGTCTTGCAACAGGTTGACCACCATATAGGGGTCGTCAACCTGCCGGAATAACGTCAGCGCATCCTGTAGCTGGACGATGCTCTCGGAAAGGCGCCCCAGCCCAACATAGGCCATCCCAATGTGGCGCTGCGCGTTCGCTCGCTCTATTACCTCGTCCTGGCTCAGAGTGCCCAGCGCTGTCTGCGCCTCGGCTATCGCATCTTCGTAGCGACCTTCGAAGAGCGTCAGCATCGCGTGCTGGTTGTGTACCTTGGCTAGACCGGTCACATCCCCCTGAACAGCGAATCCGGCCTCGGCGTGGGCCAGCGCCCGGCGCGCCCCTCTGTAATCGTAGCGGTCGGTGAGCGCCCTGCTCTGATACAACGACAGTCGCGGGGCCTGTGCCCTGACCTCCTCGGGCAACGCCTCCGCCCATCCCAGGAGCGTCTCGACCCGCCCTCGCGTGAACCATTCCATCGCCACCCGTTCCATCGGCGTTATTGCATTGGCATAGCTCTCGGCGGCCAGATAGTGGTACACCGTTTCTTCGATGTCGTTGGTCTGTTCGAACTGCCGCGCGGCGCGCAGATGGAGTTCGGTGTAGCGAGATGGGTCGCGCTGGCGCAACTGCTCGTGCAGCAGGTCGCGGAACAGGTTGTGGTAGCGATAGGTCGCCGCTCCCCCCCTCCCAAAACGGGTGACAAAGAGATTGCGCCGTTCCACTTCCGCCAGCAGGGCGTGTGGCTCTTCGATCTGCATGATCTGGCGGCACAACCGGGGCGACATCTCGCGTAACACGGACGAGGTGCGCAAAAAGTGCTGAATATCGGGTGGTTGCCGATTCAGCGCCTCGCCGGCCAGAAAATCGTACGTCTCAGCGGTCGCCTTGCCCGCGTCGAGCAGTACCGCCTGGGCCTCCTCGCCCAGTAGATCGGCCAGCAACAGGATCCCCGTGATCCAGCCCTCCGAGTTGGCGACCAGCGCTTCCGCCTGGCTCGGCGATATTTCGATCTGCGATAGACACAGGAGCTCTCGTATTTCCTCGGCGTCAAAGCGCAAGTTCTGATCGGTCAGGCCGACGAGTTGGCGCTTGGCGACCAGGTACGTGACGGGAACGTCGGGCAGCACGCGACTGCCCATCATCAGGTGGCAGTTGGAGGGCAGTACTTGGAGCAGGTGGTGGACGAACGCGCGGACGTTGGAGATGGTATCCAGTGTTTCGTAGTTGTCCACCACGAGGACGAAGGGAGAGTCAATCTCTAGCATCTCGTTGACCAGCGCCCCCACGGCGCCGGTCAAGTCGTGGACTGGTTCTAGGGATAGGGAATCCAGGGCTGCTTGCAGGCGCCCGTCAAAGCCGGAGAATCGCTCACCGATGGCGCCCGCCAGGTAAGCGATGAATGTATTTAGGTCACGGTCGCGTTCGTCGGCGGTGTACCAGCACACCGGTACAGGGCTGTGCCGCGCAAAGTCCACCAGCGCCAATGTCTTGCCATAGCCGGCCGGGGCCGAGACAAGGGTCAGTTTGCACTCGAGCCCACGCGCCACAGCTTCGTATACCCGCGGCCGATGCAAGAGATTGGTCTGGCTGGGCGCCAAAAGTTTAGAACGGATTAGAGCAGATCCGATAGGCAAGATTCCCTCAAGGATATTGGTTCCTTGTTTGAAAGTTACTACTTTGACCTGGTTGACTGACAAATCTTTGAGGACGCAGATTAACGCCGACCGAATCTCCGTCGTAAAACAGGCGCTGCTGGGGCAGGAATCAGTCCGGCTACCAGTGACGTTTGAAATTATATCACGATGCCCTTACCCGGCAAAGCGGCGCGCGACCCTGGCAGCCGTATCACAAAAGAGCCGCCCTAGAGAATGTTCACCTGGACGATAGAATGGTATAATTGATGCAACAACCCAAAGTGGATCAGGGTTAATCTGCGTCCTAGCGAACGATCAAGGAGGATATGGTGAGCAAGGAAACAGCCGAACAAACCATACAAGCTCTGCGTGAACGTATCGCGCTGAAGCAAAAAGAACTCGACCTGACCCTGGCGATTGACCATATCCGCGACACCGCCACCGAGCCAGCGGCGATGCTGGCCGGCATCGCCAACACCCTCACCGACCACCTGCAGGCCGACCTCTGCCTGCTGTGCCTGTTGGACCGCGAGACGGGGGAAGTAGAGCTGAAAGCGATCAACGACCACAGCGAACAACTCGGCCTACTGGTGTCAGCCAGCGTACAGGAACTGGCCGCGCGGGCCGCCGAGGCCGACGACGTCATCCTATGGGAAGGGAGTCAATTGCTACCCGGGGCGGATCTGCCGGACGGTCTGCAATTGGCGGCTGTCCCTATCGTCATGGGAGAGGACGAACGATTAGGCGCGCTGCTGCTCGCCCGCTCTCATCCCCCCTTTGATCAGAATGAAGTTGAATTGCTCAAGACCGCCGAAAGCCAGATAGACTCGGCCGTGATCCAGGGATACGCCTACTACGACCTCCAACAACGGAACAAGGAACTGGAAACCATCTACCGGGTGGACCGCATCCGCGACCGGCACCTTCCCTTCGACGAGATGCTCGGCAGCGTGCTCCAGGAACTGCGCTCGGTCGTCCAGGCCGAGGCCGGGTTCGTCATGCTCTACAACCAGACCGGAAAGCGGCTCGAGTTACGAGCCACCACCCGCGACGACCTGTTCAGGGTGTCCCCCTACTACGAGGTGGTGGACCAGATAGCCAACGAGTCACTGCGGCGAGCAGAGATGGTCTGTCGCAACGACCTGGGTAACATACTGCGCTCAATGCTGTGCATTCCCCTCATCCTGAACAACGAGATTATCGGCGTCTTGGGCGTCGTCAATCGCTACGGGCCGCGCGGCTTCAGGGCCGACGATCGCCGCATGCTGAGCGCCATCGGCAGCCAGATGGACACCGCCATCTTTGAGAGCCTGGAGCGACGCCGGCTGCGTCAAGTGCTGGGGCGGTCGGTGGACCCGCGCGTGATGGAGCGTCTGTTAGCCAACCCCGACGTGGACTTTCTCAAAGGGGAGCGCTCGGTGCTCACCGTGCTCTACGCCGACTTGCGAGGCTCCACCAGCCTATCCGAGAGCACGGATCCCGAGTTGCTGGTAGAGTTCGTCAACGACTACCTGGCCCGGATGACCGACGTCATCCTATCGCACGAGGGCACCCTGGATAAATTCGTCGGCGACGAGGTTATGGCGCTGCTCGGCGCGCCCTTCCCCCAACCGGATCACGCCCTGCGCGCTACGCGCGTCGGCCTGGAGATGCAGGTGACGCACCAAGCCGTGATGGAAAACTGGCGCATGCGCGGCATCGAACCGGCTCCCATCGGAGTCGGCATCGCCACCGGCGAGATGATCGTCGGCGAGATGGGCTGTCCACAGCGCACCGACTATACCGTCATCGGACAGGCCGCTAACCTGGGATCGCGCATCTGCGACGTGGCCCAGGCCGGGCAGGTACTAGTCAGCCAGGCCACGTATGACCTGATCGAGAATCAAGTAGAAGCCACCCCCGTCACCTGTCTGCAACTAAAAGGTGTAGGTCGTCCCATCACCGCGTACCACGTCACCCGCATCCTCGAATAACGCATTACGCTTCACGACATGAGTATCGTCCTGATGCGCCTGCTCGAATCCGCCCCCAGCCGCTACGACGGGGGCATTCGCCTCCTGACCCTGGGCCAGGCAGAGCGCGCCTACGACCGCTTGACCGCCCACATTGAGCCTGGCTGGCGCGTGTTAGATTTAGGAACCGGCACCGGCGCACTGGCTCTGCGGGCGGCGGCGCGGGGGGCCGAGGTGGTCGCGCTGGACGTCAACCCGGCGATGCTGACGGTGGCCCGCCAGAAGGCAGAAATAGCCGGAATCGCAGGTCGCATCACCTGGCAGGAGATGGGCGTAGCAGAACTGGATGCCCTCCCCAACGGCAACTTTGACGCCATCTGCTCCGGCCTGTGCTTTTCCGAGCTGACCCCCGACGAGCGGCGCTACGCTCTACGCCAGGCCCGGCGTCTGCTGCGCCCCGCTGGGCTGCTCCTGCTGGCCGACAAAGTCCGCCCCAGGCAACCCTGGAAGCGGCTGCTCATCGCCGTGCTGCGAGCTCCCCTGGCCGCCGTCACCTGGCTGCTCACCCAGACCACCGCCCACGCCGTACCTGACCTGCCAGGTCTGGTCGAGGCGGCGGGGTTTGAGGTGCTGGAGCCACGAGTCGGGCTGCTCGGTTCCTGGGCCGAGGTAGTGGCGAGATGCCCAAAAAAGGAGTAACTTGTATACTGGACTACTCAGGCGCTAGACCTCGGGGGTCTGAATTGGTGTTAGGCTGAGGAGTTACAAAAAGGAAACGAAATGACACTACCCTACCCGCTCCTCTGGCTCCTCACCACCGCTTTCCGCTTCTTCCCCTGGCCCACCAAGCCCGGCCTGCAAGCTGTGGGGCAGCCGGGGACAGACTCGCCCGTGTTCCTCACTGGCAACTTTAGCCTCAGCGTGGCTCGATTGAAGCGCGCGCTGCGCGGGCTGGACGGATGGCTGCTGATAGCCAACAGCCGGGGCATCAACGTCTGGTGCGCGGCCGCCGGCGGTCACCTCACCACCCACGACGCCATCTCTGCCCTCAAGACCAGCGGTATCGCCGGGCGAGTCATCCACCGGCAGGTTATCCTGCCCCAACTGGCCGCCACTGGCATCGAGGCAGACCAGGTGCAGGAGCGCGCCGGCTGGAAGGTGATCTGGGGGCCGGTGGACGGGCGCGACCTGCCCGCCTTCCTGCGAGGTGAAGAGAACCCCAAAATGCGCCAGGTCAACTTTGACCCCCAGCAGCGGCTGGAGATGGCCGTGATGTGGGCCGCCCCCCTCTCCCTGCTGGCCCTGATCACGCTCATCTTTGGGCCGGGCGGACTGTTGCCCCTGGTTGCGCTGATCTGGGCGCTATCGCTGGCCGTCTACCTGGCCTTTCCCCTCTACGAACCACTGGTGGCGCGGAAAAGTCTGGCGGGGTTTGTGGCATTATTCGGAGGGCTCGCCCTGGCAGGAACAGCGCTGGTCGGAGCACTGGCGGGCCGCCTCACCCTCCCCTTCGTCCTGCGCTGGGGCGGGTTGGGGCTGGGGGTGGTGCTCCTCCTGGCCTTTGACCTGGCCGGGAGTACGCCGCTGTACAAAAGCTGGACTCACGCCGAACAGAGCCACCGGGTGACGTTGGAGCCAGAGCACTGCATCGCTTGCGGGCGCTGCGCTCAGGTCTGCCCGCGCGGAGTGTTCGCCGTGGCAGAGAGCGCCGCCCTGCCCCACGCCGACCGCTGCGAGCAGTGCGGGGCCTGCATCGTCCAATGCCCCACCGACGCCCTGCTCTTTGAGGCTCCCGGTGGCGAGAGAGTGCCGCCAGAGACCGTCCGCCGCTACAAGTTAAACCTGCTCGGAACGAGGAGACAGACGTAGCAAAACAAGCAATAACCGGTTACTGCCGCGCCTGCCGCCGCACGCGCAGCACGGTTATCAACAACAACAGCAGTGCCAGGGCCAGGCAAAACAGTGTGTAAATGATCCAGGGGGAAGGCAGCGGAATACTCGTGATCGGGGCCGCGGTGGTATTGTTCAAGTCGTACCAAAAATACAACAGGGCATCCTCCTGCTCGAGAAAGACCTCGGTCAGCACGGCCGCAGAGACGGGGCTCAGGCTGGCGAAAAAGATAACCAGGCACATCACGAGGATTTCCAAGACCCAGGATGGCTCGAAGGAACCATAGCCGTATATAATAGGATCTATCAGCGCCGCGGCCAGGATTAGCAACAGCACCGGCAGCCCGATGGTCACCAGCAACGACGTGGCATAGGTCAGCACGGTGGAGACGAGCGTGGTGCGGGCAAAGGCGGAAAAGCAGAGGCCGAGGGCGGCAAAGGCAAAAGTAGTCACCAGCAGGATTATCAACGCCAGCGCCAACTCTTCCGCCACGACGCCGCCCAGCACAAAAGCCAGACTCTCCAACGGCACCGCCGCCAGCACCAGCAGCAACATATAGGTCAACGCAGAGGCAAGCTTGCCGGAGACCAGCTTACGGGCGGGCAAGAGCGTGGCCCGCAACAGCTCGTAGGTCTTGCGCTCTCGCTCGCCGCTGATCGCCCCGGCGGTGAAAGCGGGCGTGATGAATGTGACCAGGAATATCTCGATGAGAACGACGCTGGCAAAGACGGTCTTGCCCAGATTAGCCATCTCCGACCCGCTGCCAGGGCCGCTGACGTTCACAGCGTAGGCATAATAGATGATTGAGGTGAAGCAACTCAAGAGCAACAAATAGACGGTCAGGACGACGAACGCTCGCGCGCCGCGCATGCGGCCCCGCAGCTCCTTGACCAGTAGCGGGTTGGATTCGCGGCGCAGCCAACGCCGCCGTTTGACCAGTGTAAACGCTTCTCCCATCATCAGCCTCCTAGGCCCGCTTCAGCCACCAGACAGCGCCCCACACCAGCAGCACCGCCCCGGCAATCTCGGCGAGCACGATCACCAGCGGGATCAATCCCAAGAATACCATCCCGTACTCCATCGATCCCCCCATCAGTTCCAGCGGATCGGTGAGGGTCAACATCATCAGCGCGGGGGTCAGGAGCGACGACGCCAACCACAAGGCCACCCGCGTCACGAGGATGGCGCCATAAGAGATAGCGACAGCCGCGCCTGACGTGCGAGATAGCGCCGAGACGAACAGACCCAGCGCCGCGTGGAACGCCAGGTCGCCCCACGGCTTGAGCCACTCCGAGAGGCCGGTCAGCAAAATCCATAGCCACGGCTGCTCCGTGCCCAGGCCGGCCAGCAGCAGGAGGGAGGAGTAACCACCGAACAGGTCAACGCCCACCATCCCGATCAACTGGAACGGAGCCAGCAGCAACAGCGCCAGGATGCCGGGCCACATCCGCGCCAGGCAGCCGCCCAGCTTGCCCAGCACGATGGCGCGCTCGCTCAACGTCGTCGTCCGCAACAAGTCGAGCGTGCCCAACTCTCGCTCGCGGGCAATCGTCGCAGAGGTGAGCGCGGGCGCGATCCACGGCAGGGCAAAGGAAAGCAGCGACGTAACCACACTTACCAGGCAAACAACCGGCGCGCCGGTGACCAGGGCCGCCAATCGAAGCCCAGATGGTTCCAGGAACCGCGCCGAGCCGGGGAGGTGCTCCAGCCCGACGCTCAAGGCCGCGATCACTCCGCAGCCCAGCGCACCCCCCCACACTATTGGGTAGATCAAGAAGAAACGCCGCCCCGGCCACCAGCGCGTGCGACGAATGCGGCGCAACTCTAGCCGGAGGATGGGGTGATCGAGTATGGACTGCCAACGGGCTCTCGCTCTGGCGAGCATCTCTCCCTCGCTCAAAGACGCTTCAGTCTCCAGATAAACGCCGCACGTCCTCGTCTACCATCAACTCGATCAGCTCCTCGAATTCCATTCGCGGCTGCCACCCCAACTCCACTTTAGCCCTCGAATAATCTCCCCGCGAAGCCGCGATCTCGGTGGGGCGCATAAAGCGCGCATCGGTCTCGACGTGCGCCCGCCAATCCAGTCCCACACGGGAAAATGCGACCTCGCACAAGTCCCGGACCGTGTAGGCCGTGTTTGTGGCAATGACGTAATCCCGCGGCTCATCCCGCTGGAGCATCAACCACATCGCCTCGACGTACTCTTTGGCGTACCCCCAGTCTCGCACAGCGTCGAGATTGCCCAGTTTCAGCTTGCCAGCGGCGACGAGCGGCTGCCCCGCCTCGTTCAGGGGCGGATTCTCGACACCCAGGTGGATGCAAGCCACCCCCATCGTGACCTTGCGGGTGACAAAATGGAGGCTTCTCCGCGGACTTTCGTGATTGAACAGAATGCCGCCGCAGGCGAACATATCGTAGGACTGACGGTACGTCCTGGTCATCAGATGGGCGTACAGTTTCGCCACACCGTAGGGATTGTTAGCCAGAAATGGCGTGCTCTCGTCAATCACTTCCTGCTGGACCCCGCCGTATATCTCTCGGCTCGTCGCCTGGTAGAAGCGGGCGTCCAGTTTCAGTTTTCTCAACGCCTCCAGGACTCTGACAGGTCCTACCGCCGTGATCTCGGCCGTCACGATGGGTTGCTGCCAGCTATCGGCCGGCACGGATTGAGCGGCCAGGTTGTACACTTCGGTCGGTCGGTACTTGGCGAGAATCCGCTCGATGCTGTCAGGATCAACTAGATCGCCATACTCGACAATCACCTTGCCGATGAGATGGTCAATGTTCTCGTAATGGTAATGGGTCGTCCTCCGCGCCAGACCCACCACCTCGTACCCTTTTTCCAGAAGGAACTCGGCCAAGTAGGAGCCGTCCTGTCCCGTGATGCCGGTAATGAATGCGATCTGTTTTCTAGTCATACTTTCTCCAATCCGAGGATGGAGAAACCAGGTTTTTCTGTAAGCGAAGGCGCTTCTGCTTCGCCCAAAGCGGCAAAACCTGGTTTCTGTGTCACGAAACAATCCCCTTGGTCAACCGCATGAACACGTCCTCCAGGTCACTGGTCTCTTCGCGGAACATTACCACCGAGAAGCCCGCGCTCACCAGTTGGGTCAGGAGCCGCGCCAGCGATTCGTCGCCACCGGCGAACGTGACCAGCAAGTCACCCTCGCCGTTATCCACCACCGGCTCGACCTGCACCACGTCCGGCCGATCCGCCAGCCAGGCCCGCGCTTCCTCGACCCGCTCCGTCAGCCCCACTCGCACGACCCGCCGCGCCCGGATCAAGCCCGCCGCAAGACCGGCGGTGCGCATCTCTGCCAGCGTGCCGGCCGCCACCAATTCCCCCGCCTCAATGATGCCAATGTGCGTGCAGACCTCGCCGATCTCGGAGAGGATGTGGGAGGAGACAAAGATGGTCTTGCCCATAGCCTGCAACTCGCGCAAAAGCTCGCGGATCTCGACCCGCGCCCGTGGATCCAGGCCAGAAGCCGGCTCGTCGAGGATCAGCACCTGGGGGTCGTGGGCCAGCGCGCGGGCCAGGCACAGCCGCTGCTTCATCCCCCGCGAGAGCGCGTCCACGTAATCGTCGCGCCGGTGGGCCAGGTCCACCAGCTCCAGCAGGTCGCCCACCAGCCGCTGGCGCGTCTCGGCGGGAATCTCGTAGCAAGCGGCAAAGAAATCCAGGTATTCCCAGACCTTCATATCGCCATAGACGCCAAAGAAATCGGGCATGTAGCCGATGGCCCGCCGCACGTCCCGCCGCTCCTCGAGCACCGAGTGCCCGGCGACCCAGGCCTCTCCGGCCGTCGGGCGCAGAAGCGTCGCCAGGATACGCATCGTCGTCGTCTTGCCCGCGCCGTTAGGCCCGACAAAGCCAAAGACCGTCCCTTCCTCGACCGTAAAGTCCAGTCCCTTGAGCGCCGCCAGTTTGCCGTACCGCTTGGTCAACCCTTGTACTCGTATAATCGCCGCCATTGTCATCGTCCCTCGATCGTGATCGTCAGATTTTCGACTTCGGCCGACCAGCCGGCCTCCGCCGTCAGCCGGAGGAGCACGCTGCCCGGCGCAAGGACGTAATCGCCAGGGTTGGAGATCAAGTGTCGTCCCCAGCCGGCGTCGAACTCGTCCCAGGTCTCGCTCTTCCAATTCCACAACGCGACGGCCGGGGGATGGGTTGCACTCCCGCCGCTGCTGCCATGCATCTCGAGCACCAACTCGTCAACCCGGCCCAGTTCCAGGCCCGGGAACGGGGTGAAACGAAACTCGACCTCCGCCCCGGAATCCAGATAGCAGCCGGCGGGCCGCACATCCACGTAGCCTGTAGTTCTCTCCACCCGGCGCGTGATGAGGTCCGGCCCAATAGTGAAACCGCCCTCCATCTCCAGTCTCGCCACCGGCAGTTCATAAACGTAGAACGCCATCTCAACTGTGGAGCAGGGGCGTCCCACTATCTCGACCGGCAGCGGGACATCATCCTCCGTCCAGCCCACCAGGTAGATCCCCTCCTCCAACGGATTAGGCTCCCCATAGGGGAAGAGCGCTTGCAGCAGCCTGTAGCGCCGGTACAGCGTCGCGTCATCCCAATAGTTCACCGAGCCTACGATGCGCTCCGGCATGTCGCTGCGATAAGAAGTGAGAGAGGCATAGAGCGCGTGAGAGACGGTGAACCTCTCGCCCGCTTCTAGGTCGCCCAATCTCTGCTCCTGCCATCCCACTATGAGGACGGCGTCCTCCAAGGGAATGTCCCCATTGCGCGCCGTCCCCTCAAGCCACAGCCCGCCCAGCGCGTCATCAACCAGCCGCAGTTCAGCCTCAATGTCCGGCGCGCTCGCGTATCCATCGGTGATGAAGGGCCGAATACCGCCCACGTCCACGCGCAGGCCGGTCACGGTCACGCCCCCCGCTTTCTCAAAGACGCGCAACGGGCGCTCCGATGGCCCGCCGCGATAGTCGCCGGGAATCGCGCGCGCGGCAGCCTCCGCCACCCACACGTCATAACTCGTGCGCCGCGGAGAGAAAATCCCCACCAACTGCGTCACGCGCCCCGCCTCCGCGCCCGGTGGAACGTACACCGCCGCCAGGCGGTGCACGATCGGCGCGCTGCCCCGAATCTGGAACCCGGTCAGGTAGGCGCACCCCGTAAAGCCCGCGATCAGCACTGGAATGGTCAGCCAGGCCAGCTCCCGCCGGTCCAGCTTGCGCAGGATGACGTAATTGACCGGCCCGATGAGTAAAGTGTAGAGGAGCATAAAGACCAGGATTTGCAGCGTGGAGGGCAGTTCCAGGCCGGGGACAGCGTTGATGGCTTCGTGGGCCCGGTATTCGTTGCGCATGGCGAGGCCGCGAGAGCCCACACTGCCCATACCGACTATGCTTTCCCACAAACGGACGTTATCGTCCCAGCGGGTGAACGGGTTCAGCCCGGCGTCGAAAGCCACATAGTCCACCGCGCCCGCCCCATGGTCGCGGCGGGCCAGCAGGATGAGGCCCCCCTGCTCAATGATGACCTCTCCATCTCGCAGGACAGCCTCGGCCACGGCGTAAGGACCGGCGGCGAGAGGAGCGCCCCCTGCTGAGCCGCCTACACGCTCGCCTAACGCCCGCAGACTGTCCACCGGGCGGACGCCGCCCACCGTGACCGGCAGCAGGCCGTCCACGCCCGCGACCGTGCGCGCCGCCCCGGCTCCGCCGCCCACGATCAGGTGCCCGCCGTGGGCCACCCACGTCTCTAATGCCTGTCGCCGCTCATCGTCGAGCACGGTCGTGTCCACGTCGTTCAGGATGAGCACGTCGAATCCCTCCCAACCCAGCGCGTCGGGCGGGAGCGTCTCCAGATCCAGGTGGGCGACCGCCGCCCTCTCGCCGGCCGGCGCGACGTCGCTTAAAAAGTTGAGCGCCGAGGGATCGCCGCTGGCGACGCCGTAGAGCCGGGATCGCTCGTCCAGCCACGAGACCGCAACCCGCTGCGACGCGAGCAACTCGTCTCCCGAGATCAATTGCGCCAGCAAATAAGGATAGGCGCCATCAGAGGGAACGCGCAAAAAGTATCCCTTGCGCGAGTGAGCCGGAAGCACGACCTGCCTGGCGTATACGTTGGGGCTGTCGGTGCTGGCGGCGACGTGCAGTTCCCCCTCGACGTCCGCGCCCTCGTTGGAGAGAACGACATAGACCGGGCACCAACCGCTATCGTGACAATAGCCATCGAATCCGGCAGTGACGGACATCGCCGGGCCGGCGTCTTGGGCAACGGCAGGCGCGCGTATCCAGGCAAGTGATGTCAAAAAGATGAATGTAATCCAGGCTATTCGCTTCACGCAGGTTCTCCTACTTGCAAACTGGCAACTATTATAGCATATCCCTCACCAGGCTCAACTGCGATTGTCGGACGCGCACCCAACGATTGCCCAACGCACGGAGGTAAGCGAAGCGACGAACAAGAGAAGGGAAAATGGCCGCCCGCGCCGCCGCCTGCACGACTAGCGCATACAAGAGAATACGAGATAGCCGACGACTCACTCTCTCTCCGGCGCCTGGGCAACGACCTCGGACAGCGCGGCCCCGGCGCCGACCAGGAACTGGAGGCGCGTGATGCGCTTGGAGCTTTGCTTTTTCATTGGCCTGTCTCCCGTGTGTGAAACTTTAAACGTGAGACGTGAGGCGCGAGGATCGCTCCCAGCGCAAAGAGGGGCAGGAGCAGCGCCGAACCACACAGTTTCCTGGAGGGGGCCGCTTCCTCCGCCGGCGCGGGAGTGGCCTCGACGACGGCGGTTGCGGCCGGGGGAGGCTCGACCGGGACGGCGGCCAGATCGCTGACCGTCACGTCGTCCAGCCACACCTCACCGACCGGCGGCCCCCCGAAGCCGACGCCGCCCCCCGGCAACGGGTCGGGGTCGGTGACGTCCAGTTGCAGCGCCCCGTCGAGATAGACCTGGATGCGCCCCCCTTCGCCGGCCATCTCGAAATCGAACCAGGTCTGGCGCGGGATCGCCGTTTCGTTGCTGCCCAACTCGGTCGCGGTCGCTTCCTCCCGGCTCAAAACCACGCCGGCTTCGTCCAGGCGGACGGCATACCGGCTCGCGTTCGGGCGCTCGCGGTAGGCTACCAGCAACGAGCCATCGTGGATGTTGACCCGGCAACTGAGGTACACGTCGCCCCATTCGCCGCCGGCGATGCGGGCGCGGCCCGGGCCGATGCCGCTGAGGACATAGTTGCCCCCGGGATCCTGCATGATGAACCAATCCGGCTCCAACGTCCAGCCGTCGGCCGAGTTATCCTGAAAGTCCTCGAAATGGAGCGTCGTTCCCCGCCGGCCCAGCAGCGCCGGCCCCGGCTCGCCAGTGATCGCAGGGGCCGCCGTCGCCGCCGGCGGCGGAGTGGGAGCCGATGCGGTCTCCGGCGGCTGAGTGGGAGGCGCAGCCGGAGCGCCTCCCTCCGCCCGAAAGACCTGGACGCGATGGTTCCACTCGTCCACCACGTAGACCAATCCCTGCCGGTCAATGGCGACGCCGTGCGGCAGGTTGAACTCGCCCTCGCCGCTCCCTTCGCTCCCCCACAGCGTGATAAAGGTCCCGTCGGCGGCAAACTTTTGGATGCGCTGGTTCCACTCGTCCACCACGTAGACGTCGCCGTTGGCGTCCACGGCGGCGCTGTAAGGGCGAGAGAATTGACCGGGCCCGCTGCCTTCGCTGCCCCACGCGCCGATAAAGGCCCCGTCGGGGGAGAGCTTTTGGATGCGCTGATTGTCCGCGTCGCAGACGTAGATGGCGCCGGCCGCGTCCACGGCGACGCCGGTGGCATAGTTGAACTGTCCTTCGCCGCTGCCGGCCGCGCCCCAGGCGGCGACGAACGCGCCCTCGCTGCTGAACTTTTGGATGCGGTGGTTAAAGCTGTCGGCGACGTAGACGTTTCCCGCCCCGTCCACAGCCAGGTTACGCGGCTCAATGAACTGACCGTTCCCCGACCCATAGCTCCCCCAGGCGGTTACGAAAACGCCCTCGGAGGTGAACTTTTGCACCCGGTTGTTGTTGCGGTCACCGACGTAGACGTTGCCCGCCCCGTCCACCGCGATGCCCTGCGGCACGTCGAATTGACCAGGGCCTGCGCCGTAGCCGCCCCACTTGCGGACGAACGTCCCAGTGGGGCCAAAGACCTGTACGCGGTGGTTGTCGCTATCGGCCACGTAGACGTTCCCGTCCGGGCCTATGGCGATGGCGCGCGGAAAGTTGAATTGGCCGTCGCCGCTCCCCTCACTGCCCCACTGGCGGACAAAGACGTAGCCCGCTTCCTGCGCCTGGACGATCCCCGGCGGAGCGACCAGCGGACGAGCGGCGCTCAACGACAAGAGCGCGATCAGAACCGCCAGTCTCAAGCTCTGAATGGTCTGTATTTGCATTTGTTTCGCCTCCCGTGTTTACGTTTTTTCGTAACAGCTTTGGCGGTGTTAGATTGGGCGGAGCACTACAGCGAATTTAGGAAAAAACGAATTGAGGCACATCGTTCAACCGCGTTTGTAGCCAGGATTGGCCTCGTGCGGCGGCAAGAATCCGCTCCTTTCCCAGCTCGTTGTAGTGCCGTTTGGAATCTAAAAGTTCTCCGGGCTCGGAACCCCGTATCGGAGGCGGCCCATGCAAGAGACAGCCACTCGTTTGCACGGTTTTCGCACCCAACCCGCCCCCGGAACGGGGGCTGAGAGCAGTGGGATTCTCTTGAGCCAAACATCGAATTTTCTCCGTGTCCTCTGTGGCTAGATGATCTTGTTCAGAAAAGTCCTCTCTTAACTGAACATATTGGCACCGATAACAAAAGTATACCCAGTATGAGCGAATTGAGCAAGGCGCGGATTTTCCATTTCGTCCCGTTTAGTGTACAATGTCCCCGTGCAACGAGACCGCCGCTATTGGATGCGCCTGACGAGGTTGATGATAGCAGCCCTCGCCCTCGGGCTGGTGGGGGGCGTGGCCGGATACGCGCTGTTGGGCAGCGCCGTTTATGCTCGCGCCCTCACCCATCCCGGATGTGGAAAGATGTGGGTCACACCGGCCGACGTGGGGATCGCAGGCGCGCAGGACGTGACCTATCCCAGCCACGACGGGCTGACTCTCCGCGCCTGGTACCTCCCCCCGCAGAACGGCGTGGTGATCGTCCTGTTGCCGGGCCTGGGCGGCGCGCGGGAGGGGATGCTGCGCGAAGGGGCCATCCTGGCCCGCCACGGCTATGGCCTGCTGGTGAGCGATCTGCGCTCCTGCTCCCACCCCGAGGGCCAGACCACTCTGGGCTACCTGGAAGCAAAGGACTTGATGGAAGCGGTGACCTGGGCGCTCGACCAGCCGGACGTGGCCCACGTGGGCGCGCTGGGCTACTCACTGGGCGGCGTGACCGTCACTCTGGGAGCGGCGCAGGACGAGCGCATCGAGGCGCTGATAGCCGAGGGCGGTTTTTACGACCTGGTGGCCGACGTCACCGACGAAGGAGGCGCCCCCTCGTGGTGGCAGGCCCTCACCTACCGGCTCATCCTATTTTTCTTCCGGCGCGAGACCGGCGTTGACCCCCACGCTGTCAGTCCCATCTCTGTGATAGACCGCATCAGCCCCCGGCCATTGCTGCTCATCTATGGCGAGTTGGAGGCGGCGGAGACTCACCCGCAGGAGCAACTGGCGCGGGCCGGCGAGCCAAAGGAATTGTGGATCGTACCCGGTTGCGACCACGGCGGCTATCTCGACGTTGCCCCACAGGAGTGGGAGCGGCGAGTGGTGGCTTTCTTCGAGGAGGCGTTCCCATGAGCATCATCTACCACCTGACCCCCGCCGATCACTGGCACAGCCTCGACCCGGCCGCGCCCTATCTCCCTGCTGCCTTTGAGAACGATGGTTTCATCCACTGCACGCGCGGCCTGGATTTGCTGCTCCAGGTCGCCAACACTTTCTACCGGGACGCGCCCGGCGAGTTCCTGTTGCTCGCCATCGCCGAAGAGCGGCTCTCGGTCGAGGTCAAGTACGAGGATGGTTTCCCCCACGTCTACGGCCCCTTGAACCGGGATGCCATCGTCGCCGTACACCGGATGGGCCGCCGCGCCGACGGAAGTTTCGAGGCGCCAGAGGAAAACAGGGTATGACTACCTGAGCCGTTGGGCGAAGGTCTCCCGACCGAGCCCAGCGCTGCGCTTGAGAAGCGGCAAGCATCACGCGAGGGAAACGAGATGACACCACCCACCGAGATCCTGGAACTGGTCGAACGCTTCGGGCGCAATCTGGAGCTCTACAAGCGCACCGATTACAAAGAGACCCGCGCGCGGGCCGAGTTCATTGACCCCTTCTTTGAGGCGCTCGGCTGGGACGTGCGCAACGTGCGGGGCTACGCCGAGCAGTACAAGGACGTGGTGCACGAGGCGGCCCTCAAGATCGGCGGGACGACCCAGGCCCCCGACTATTCCTTCCGCATCGGCGGCGCGCGCAAGTTCTTTTTGGAGGCGAAAAAGCCCAGCGTGTGGATCAAGGGCGAGATCGGCCCGGCCTACCAACTGCGCCGCTACGCCTGGAGTTCCAAGCTGCCCCTCTCCATCCTGACCGACTTTGAAGAGTTCGCCGTCTACGATTGCCGCCAGCGCCCCAAGCCGAACGACAAGGCCAGCGTGGGCCGCGTGATGTATTTCACCTTCGACCAGTACCCCGACCGCTTTGACGAGATCCACGACGTGTTTGCCAGGGAAGCGGTGCTCAAAGGCTCCTTTGACCGCTACGTGCGGGAGACCAAAGGCAAACGCGGCACCGGCGAGGTGGACGCCGAGTTCCTCAAAGAGATCGAGGGCTGGCGCGACGCGCTGGCCCGCAACATCGCCCTGCGCAATCCCGGCATCACCGTCCACGAGCTGAACTTTGGCGTGCAGCGCACCATTGACCGCATCATCTTTTTGCGCATCTGCGAGGATCGGGCCGCCGAGGAGTACGGGCGACTGCTGGCGCTGACCAACGGCTCCGACGTTTACGCCCGGCTACACGATCTCTACCGCCAGGCGGACGAAAAGTACAACTCTGGCCTGTTCGACTTTCGGGCCGACAGGCTGACCAAATCGCTCAAGATTGACGACAAGACGCTCAAGCCCATCCTGGCCGGGCTGTACTATCCCCAATCCCCCTACGAGTTCTCGGTGCTGCCCGCCGACATACTGGGGCAGGTGTACGAGCAATTCCTGGGCAAGGTCATCCGTTTGACCCCCGCCGGACGGGCCAGGGTGGAGGAAAAGCCAGAGGTCAAAAAGGCGGGCGGCGTCTACTACACGCCCACCTACGTGGTGGATTACATCGTGCGGCAGACGGTGGGCAAGCTGGTGGATGGCAAGACGCCTCGCCAGATCGCGGGGGCGCGGGGACGCGCGCCCCTACGCATCCTCGACCCCGCCTGCGGCTCCGGCTCCTTCCTGCTGGGGGCGTACCAATACCTGCTCGACTATCACCGCCGCTGGTACGAGGAGCACGACCCCGAAAAGCACGCCAGGGGCAAGCAGCCCGCGCTCTACCAGGCCGGGGAGGGCAACTGGCGGCTGACCACGGCCGAAAAGAAGCGCATCCTGCTCAACCACATCTACGGCGTGGACATTGACCGCCAGGCGGTGGAGGTGACCAAGCTCAGCCTGCTGCTCAAGGTGTTGGAGGGGGAGACGGGCGAGACGCTGGGCCAGCAACTCTCGCTCTGGCGCGAGCGGGCGCTGCCCGACCTGGGGGAGAACGTCAAGTGCGGCAACTCGCTCATCGGGCCAGACTATTTCGCGGCCCAGTTGATGCCCGACGAGGAGGAGATGCGGCGGGTCAACCCGTTCGATTGGGAGAGCGAGTTCCCGCACGTCTTCAGACTCAGACCTCCGAGGTCTCAGAAGACCTCGGAGGTCTCTGGCGGGTTTGATGCGGTGATTGGGAATCCGCCGTATATCTCCTTCTATTCCAGGGAATCAATCAAGCCAGTTCGTGCAGTGGAGAAATATCTGATTAGGCAATTTTCAAACGAGATTGGAGGACGGAAGAACACGTTTCTGATGTTTCTTGTACAGAGCGTTAGGCTTGTATCA
>Ga0180432_10003649_pt1 | contig 21740 bp, 16 predicted proteins | sample SS_ome_10_FD_132414 | JGI IMG/M metagenome (GOLD analysis project Ga0180432, IMG submission 132414) | Hypersaline lake sediment archaeal communities from the Salton Sea, California, USA - SS_1_MS_2 metaG | ecosystem: Environmental > Aquatic > Non-marine Saline and Alkaline > Hypersaline >...
ATCGATACTTCCCGACACTCGATGATGTCGTAAATTCAGTTGAAATCTTATTTGAAGAATGGAGTTGGGGCAGCGACACCCTGCGTAAGTTATGCGCAATTATTTAATGCGTCGTGTATAGAAGGCCGTTAAAACGGCCTCTCCGGTTATTTTGGCATCCTGATACCCGCCATAAATGACGGGCCTATTAGCCCTTTGGGGCAAGCCCGGTAAACCGGGCTGAAAAAAACACGGACAAACACGGAGAGAATGTGTAATTAAAAGCACAACGAGAAAATGACGTGAATGAAAACGAAAAAAGATTTACTATAATGCACAGACTACCCATGTATAGGAGTTTGCAAAAAGCGCGAGTTTAGCAGAGTTCATTTTTACAGCTTACGGGGCTCGTTAGCCCAAAGGTTTATTCAACCGGTTCTTGCCCGATGTTGAAAGGCCGTTTTAACGGCCTTGCCGTCAGGCTGTTAGGCCCGTGCTTTAGCGCGGGTTTAGAGAAGTATCAATAAAATTTAGCCCGTTTCAACGGGCTTAAAAAAGGTATCGCCCATGGAATACGATATGCCGTTATACAGGCCTCCGAGCGAGGCGTACAGTCTTATACTCCAGGTTACGCTTGGTTGTTCGCACAACGAGTGCGCTTTTTGTCTGATGTACCGCTCGAAACGCTTCCGGGTCAGGCCCTTCCGCGATATCGAGCGCGACGTCAACGAATGCACGGAAGTCGTCCCGGACGCACGGCGCATTTTCCTTGCGGACGGCGACGCGATGGCCCTCAACCCGAAGTTCATGCAGCGGATATTGCGCCTGCTGTACAAAAAATTCCCCCGGCTGGAACGCGTCACATCCTACGCAAGCCCGCAAAACCTGCTCCGGAAAACGCCCGAAGACCTGCGAATGATTCGCGACGAAGGTCTCGATATCCTTTACTACGGGATCGAAACCGGTGACGATGAGCTGTTGCCCAGGATAAACAAGGGCGCGACTCATGACGAGATCGTCCGGGGAGCGCTGAGAGCCCAGGACGCGGGTTTTCCGCTGTCGGTGACGGTACTTCTCGGGCTGGGCGGGCGCAAGGGCAGCGCACGGCACATCACCGAAACGGTGCGTATACTCAACGAGATCGACCCGAATTACATCGGCGCGCTCACGTTACTCCTGCCGGGAGAACTCAAAGACTGGTATGCTAAGCAGATGGGTCCCGAATGGGAGTGGCTGAACAAAATCGAGCTTCTCAAAGAAATCAGGGATATAGTCGATGGACTGGAAACCACCGATAGCGTATTCCGCTCGAACCACGCGAGTAACTACCTCCCGCTCAAAGGCACGCTCAAAGGCGACCGTGATAAATTACTCAAGCTGATCGACAAAGCCCTTTCCGACCCTCGATCCCCCCTGCTTCGCCCGGAAGAATGGCGCGGTTTGTGACCGTTCGGTTTCTTACCATTGTTTGCTCTGCAAGGCCGGTGCAAGTATCCTCGAACCGATCGTTAGCGTGCGTTGACTAACGATGTGCTTATGTTAACCGGAAAAATCGCGACGTAAATCAATGGAAACATCCTCTGATAACAGGTTACTCAGGCCGGAGGTCGTGAGCCGCATCGAGCGTCTTACGTTAATTGCGCGCAAGGTCAGCGAAGGCGTCTTGACGGGCATGCACCGATCCATACATCGCGGATCGAGCCTCGAGTTCGCCGACCACAAACCATACTCCCCGGGTGACGACCCCAGGCTGATAGACTGGAAAGCATTCGCCAAGACCGACCGGTACAGCATCAAGCAGTTCGAGGATGAGACCAACGTACGGGCCGCGTTGGTATTGGATTCAAGCGCATCGATGGAATACGGCTCGGCCGGGCAAACGAAATTGTTTTACGGCGCGGTGCTGCTGGCGAGTCTCGCATATCTGCTTATCCGCCAGCGCGACGCGGTGGGATTCGTTTCGGTGCGCGAGGGGATCGAATCGTACCTGCCGCCGCGCGGCAGGGCGAGCCATCTGCATTCGATAATCGAGCACATGGCATTGATCGAACCCAAAGGGAAAACGGCGTGCGCGCGCGCGTTTCAAATGCTGGCCGAACGGCTCGAGCGGCGCTCGATGATTTTCATCGCCGGTGACCTTTTCGATGAGCCTGACGAAACGCTGAAAGCAGTCAAACTGCTGGCGGGACGAAAGCACGAGGTGGCCGTTTTTCATCTGCTCGATCCCGAGGAACTGAATTTTCCCTTCGATCATCAGACGCTTTTCGAGGATATGGAAGGGCCGATAAACCTGGCTGTGGATCCGCGCGGCATACGCGATGAATACTTGCGCCAGATAGGCATGTTTCTCGATGTGTGGAAGCGCGGTCTGGCGGAAGTGGGCGTCGATTATAATCTGGTGGACATCAGCGAGCCGCCGCAGGACGTGCTTCATCGTTACCTGGCCGACAGAGGCCGTCGGAAGGTGAAGTGATGGAATTCCTTCACCCTGCGGCGCTATGGGGAGCCGGGCTTATAGCCCTCCCCATCATCATACACCTTATAACCCGCCGGAAAGCGCTGCGAAAGCCGTTCGCAGCCATCCGGTTCGTGTTGCTCAGCCACAAACGGGTCAGGCGCATGTTGCGGTTGAAACGCATATTGATACTTCTCGCCAGAATAATGGCGGTGGCGGCGCTGGCGTTGCTTATCGCTCATCCCACTCTGCCCGCCGCCGGCGATATGCACATCGGTGAGACTCCCCGAAGCCTCGTGATAGTGCTGGACAACAGCATGAGCATGCTCGCCGAGAAGGACGGGAAGCGCCCGTGGGACGCAGCGCAGGCTCTGGCGTCTTCGCTGGCGACCTCCCTTCGCGCCGGGCACGAGGCGGCGTTGATATTCACCAATCCAAACGGAAACGCTCCCGCGCCGTCTTTCACAGCCGACCCCGCCGCGCTTCGGAAACAACTCGAGCAGGCGCGGCCCTCGTTCGTTTATCGTTCGATGACCGAGCCTCTTGCCGAAGCGGCGCTTTTGCTTGAATCCGCCCGGCACGAACTCCGGCAGGTTTTGCTGATTACCGACCTTCAGCGTGCGCCGTGGGCCAAGGGTTCCGTTGTGCCGCCTGTGGGTGTGAGGCTGGTGGTGCTTGACGTCGGTGGCGACGTCGATGTCGCAAACGCCGCCGTGGCTAATGTCGAACTCGAACCGTCGGCGGGCGAGGCGCGATATAACGCTGAGATAGAAATCGCCGCGTTTGCCCCCGAAGCCATGCCCGGCAAAGAGGTAACGGTGATCGTCGAGGAGGAAGTCAGAGCCAGGGGATTTCTGGACGTCCCGGCCAAAGGGCGGGCGCACAAACGGTTGACCTTTTCCGCTTCCGGCTCAGGCATACTTCGCGGTATCGTTCACCTGGCCCCCGACGCTCTCGCGGCGGACAACGAGCACTTTTTCACCGCAAGGGCGGGAGGACGGATAAAAGCGCTGGTGGTGGACGGCGATCCGAAGCCCGAGCGCTACGGAGCCGAGTCTTACTACCTGATGAACGCCCTCAATCCCAAACTCGAGGCGCGCAGCAGAATCGACCCGACACTCGTTACAACAAAGGGGCTGGCCAAGAGCGAACTCGGCGACTACGACATTGTGATTATGGCCAATGTCGGAGATATAGAACCGAAGTTACTCGATAAATTGAACCGATACGTATCTGAGGGCGGCGCGTTGCTTATATCGCTGGGTGACAAAACGGACCCGGAGAGATTCGCCGCCGCCTATGGCGATCTGGCTCCCGCCGCGCTTTACGTGCTAAACGATTTACCCACGCCCACGCACCTCGATCCGACCGGAACGGATCACCCGTCGGTCAAGCTGTTCGCCATGCCGGAAAACGGCGATATTTCCCTGTCGGCTTTTCGGAAATACTACCTGCTCGATCCCGCAAGCATGCCCGAAGGGCTGAAAACAGTACTCCGCTACCAGGATGGCGCACCGGCCATGGTCGAAAAATCTCATGGTCGAGGCAAGGTGGCTCTTGCGACGAGCACGCTGGACAGAGACTGGAACGACCTGTGCATTTACCCGACTTATCTTCCGCTATTGCAGCAGTTTGCGCTTTACCTGACCGGCGGGATGGCCGATCCGGTGGGTTCGGAATACACTGTGGGCGAAACGGCGCGGTTTACTTGCCCTGCTGAAGCTGCCACGGCGCTGGTTTTCGGGCCGGGGGGCGCCAAGCGCCGTGTGGAACTCGCGCCGCAGGAAGATGTCCGGGTCGGAGAGGCGGTACTGGAAGATGGGCCGGGTTTTTATGAGGTTTTTTGCATTAAAAAAGGCCAATCGGCTCGACGCCCGGACGGAGAGCCGGATCGGCTGCCGGTGGCGAATATAGACATTCGCGAGAGCGATCTGGGGCGCATGCAGCCGAAGGCGCTCGAAGATCGCCTCAACCGTATGGGTTTCCGCCAGGCGCGGGTGTTGAAGGACGTTCGCGAATTGGCCGAAGAGGAAGGTTTCAACCCGGGCCGTCGCGACGCGGCCCGACTGCTGTTTGCGGCTCTAATGGCAATGTTGTTGTTCGAGGGCCTGTTGACCCGGAAAGGTTGAAAGATGCGTAGAAGAAACATCCTTAAGTTGATCGGGGCAGCGGGCGCGGCGAGCCTGGCGCCTCGATCTCTTTTCGCATCGGGTCGGCACGATTTTGTGCCCGCGCAACTGTTGCCGAGGGGGCAGGATCGAGTTCCTTACCCCTCCGCGTTGAGATCGATGATGGTGCAACTGATGAGGCGCTCAAGTATAGATGCGGATACCGATCACGTTGACTTAAGGATCGATTCGGAGAAATTTTTCCACTATCCGTTCCTTTATCTTGCGGGCCGGGAGGAATATGAGGATTTTTCAAAAGAAGAAATAACGCGGTTGCGCACCTTGCTGGATGCGGGAGGCTTGCTTCTGGCAGACGACGCCGGCGGCATCGATTCAAGCGCCTTTGATGCGTGGTTTAGGCGGCAGGTCGAGAAACTGTATCCGAGGCATAAGTTCGAGCGGCTGCCGGGAGACCATACGCTTTTCAGAAGTTTTTATTTTCTAGGTCGCATCGGCGGGAGAGTTTTGATAAAAGACGGAGTGGAAGGAGTGACGATTGACGACCGCTCACCGCTGCTTTACTGTGCGAACGACCTCGGCGGGGCTTGGGCCACGGACCTTTACGGCAAGCCTTTGGCCGATTGTGTGCCTGGAGGCGAACATCAGCGCGAGAAGGCGTGGCGGATGGGCGTGAACGTGATTATGTACACTCTCTGCAGGAACTACAAAAAGGACAGGGTACACGTCGAGGCCATATTACAGAGGCGTAAGCTACGTTGAGGTTATGATAGATTTTTTAAATTGGCTGGGCGTGAATACTGCGGGCTATGACGGGCTGGTGCCTGAGATCAGTCCGCCGTGGTGGGGCTGGGTGCTGTTTTTTATATTGGCGGCGGCGTTGGCGCTGAAATGGACGCGCGGCGCCACTGTACTGCTGGATTCGCGAGCTGGAAGGACGGCGATATTTTCACTCCGTACGGTTGTGCTGATCATTTTGGGTATGATACTCCTCGACCCGTCCCTCGTACTTGAGCAAAGGTTACCGGTTCGGCCTCGAGCGGTGGTTTTGTGGGACACCTCGCGCAGCATGAGCCTCGAGGGCGACGAATCGTTCTCTCGCCTGGAGGTGGCTCGCCGGTGGTGGCGCGGAGCCGATTCGCTAAGAAAGCGCCTCGAAGAGAATTACCGCAGCGAGGTCTGGACGTTCGGGGACGGCGCTTCCCCGCAACCTGAAGCGTTCACCGCCGGTCCGGAAGGTCGACCTGACGGCGACCGAACGGACATTATGGGCGTTTTGCGGCGCGTGGCGCGAAGCGGCGGGGACGCTCCGGCGGCGGTAATACTCATTTCAGACGGCGCCGATAACGCATCCCTCGAAGAAGCCGCCAAACGAGAAGACGGGATCGCGCGTGCACTCGAAGACTATCCCGCGCCGGTGTTTGTGGCGCCGCTGGGAAAAAGCAAAAAGCATAAGGACATTGGTATCGAGAAACTCGAGGTTGGAGAATACGGCTTTGTCAGAAACGCCGTCGAAATCAAAGTGACGGTTAGCGCCCGGGGACTTATGGGAACACAAGTGCCCGTCACGCTCATGGAAGGTAGGCGGGTAATTACCTCGAAAAATGTCTCCATAAATTCGGACGACGGCCGATGGAGCCTCGATCTGGCTTTTACGCCGGATCAGGTGGGAGACTTCTTATTCGTGGTCGAGATTCCTCACTATGAAGACGAGGCCACCTTCGAGAACAACTCGCGCACTTTTTCGCTGCGCGTGATGCGCGACAAGATAAGGGTGCTGCACGTTGTCGGCAGACCGTCGTGGGATGTGAGGTTTCTACGCGAGTCGCTCAAGAAAGACCCGACAATCGAATTGATCAGCTTCTATATTCTTAGGCAGCCACTGGACGCTCCGGGAGCCCACACTAACGAACTCAGCCTCATACCTTTCCCGACCGATGAGCTTTTCGACACCAAGATACGCACTTTCGACCTGATAATACTCCAGAATTTCCCGTGGGCGATTTACATGAGACCTGCGTACCTCGAGAACATACACGATTTCGTAATGGATTTCGGCGGCGGTTTTTTAATGATAGGCGGTCCGATGGGCTTTACCGGCGGGAGATATATAAACACACCCATCCAGGATATTCTCCCGGTCGAACTGGCGCGGGAGGCCCCTTTTTTTCGTGAAGGCGAATATCATCCGCGATTGACGGAAGCGGGCTCGCGTCACCCGATAAGCGCGCTGGATACTGACCCTCAGGATAACCGCAGGCTGTGGGACTCGTTCCCGCCGCTCGAAGCTTACAATATCGTCGGGCCCGCCAAGCCCGGCGCGACCGTGCTGTTGGAGCATCCTTTCCAGCAAGCGTCGAGTGACATGATGCCATTGTTAGCTGTTTGGTCGGTAGGCCGGGGCAGGGCTATGAGTCTGGCCACCGACACTTCATTCCGGTGGAATCTTTACCGCGCCGTCGAGGGACACACCGCTGAAGAATACCTCCGGTTCTGGCGCGCGGCGGTACGGTGGCTGGTGGGCGATCCCGAGGGGAAGCAGGTAAGGGCAAGGATGAACAGGTCGAAATACACCCCCGGGCAAGAGCTGCATTTGAGGGTGAAAGTGCTTGACCGCGATTACGCCCCTGCGTATGACGCCGGAATAGAAGCGACGCTCGAGGGCAATGAGCAATCTTTGTCGATAAAGGGCTTCGAGCGGGAAGGGGACGACGTTACGGTTAAAATAGATAATCCCGGACCGGGAGGATGGCGCATAAAAATCAAGGCGTTCGACGAAGAAGGCGTCCGCTTGGGAGAAGACGAGGTGGTTTTCGTCGTCGAGCAGGAGAGTCGGGAGTTTTCTCCACCATGGCCGAATCATGAGCTGCTGGAAAACGTGGCAAACGCCACCGGCGGCGCGGTGTGGAACGTCGACAAATCCCCCGACCCGAACAAGTTGCCCCAGCCGACCGCCTGGCGCGTCGTCGGCAGACGACGGCTGCCGCTATGGGATAACTGGGTCGCCGGCGGGTTGTTACTTATCGTGCTGGGGGCTGAATGGTACCTGCGCAGGCGCTGGGGTTTGAACTAAACTCACACGTAAGGGCGCGTAAAGATCATACATCGGAATTTGAGGCGCCATGAGTACGTAATTTCTTTCGATAGCTTCCGCCACCGCTTCGGGCAAAAACCTCATAGGTCCGGCGCTGGTAACTTTTTCCGACATTATCACGAGATCGACTCGCCTGTTGTTTAAAGCTTCGACTAAGGGCGACGGGTCCCATTTGCCGGCTCTCGCCATCCTGGTGAGCGTATAAGGATCGGATATGGCAGGCACACAGTTTGCGAACAGGGGCATATCCGAATACTGGGCCAAAACGAGGCTGCCGGGCGAAAGGTTGCTTTTTATGAATACAATGCTGGGGCCCGGAGACGAATTTAAGGACTTGATGCTTTTCGTTAAAGCTTTATAGGGAACTTTCCTGATGTAGAAACTGCTCGCGACGCACAAAGCCAGTATCCCGCAAATCAATGCTATTCCCATATCGCGACCGGCGCTCCGTCGAGATCGTACCGAGTGAAGCAGCACCGCCGCTCCAACGGCGCAGGCGGCCAGCGTTTCGATGAAGTAATTCGGTCCGGAACCTTCTTTCCCAACGGTGGCCAATGCCATAACTGTCGGCACGGCGAGGAACGCCATCAGCCACTTGTCTCGTTTCCCAACTATAGCGGCGATGACTGCGAATGCTAACAGGGCAGTGCTGATCGGATCTTGCAAAAAAACCAACACCCTTTCAGCGAAAACTTCGGCGGTCATTTGTTTATGGAAGCTGCCGAGTGCGAATTGATGAAAGGAGCCTCCGGTGGCGGCTTCGATAACGAGAAACACCAAGACCGCCGTCAGGGCGTATGCAGAGCCTATAAGGTAGGCGCGTTTTTTCTGAAGGGAATCGCCTGCGAGTATCATCCCGAGCAATGCCCCGCCTGCCAGCCCGAAGGCGTTTTGTTTGGTGTAGCCTGCCAGAACCGCCATTGCGACAAACACGGCGGCGCGTCGTTTCGGCGCGCTCCGGCCCAGCAATATGAAAACCGCCGCCAGTTCGAAAAACACCGCCAACGAGTCCACTCGCATAAATCTGCACCAGCGGTAGACGGGCCAGGCTCCAAGGAAAGCGAGGGCCGCAATGACCGCGCTCGATGTGTCGCATCCTCGCCGCCGCGCTATGCATGCCGACATGACCGCGCAGCCAAGCATGGCGATAAAGGACACAAGTCGGCCCGGTACGTAGCTTATTCCCCAAAGTTTGATCGCACCCGCCGCAATGAGGTAAAAAACAGGAGGGTAGGGCGCCATGAATACCGGCACGCTGTTGAGTTCCGACAGGCGATACAGTCCGTGGCCCGTGGCTAGACCCCATGCGTTCACCAATAAGGCGTTTTCGCCGTAGTTGTGCAGGTAAGGGGCGGGCAGCCCGGTCGCGCCACGGATTATGGTTATCAATACCGTGACCGAGAGCACCGCTATACAAATTACCGTCGAAGCCCGGGCAACACGGTTCATCTCGGTTATGCCCGGTCTATTTTAATAAGGTGATTCAAAAGGGCGGGCAAGGTGTCGAGCGCTATCGAATTCGGCCCGTCGCACAGTGCGCAATTCGGCTCGGGATGCACTTCGAGAAATACCGCGTCAACTCCCACGGCGACCGCCGCGCGCGCCAGCGGCTCGACGAAACGGCGCTCTCCGCCGGAAGAACTACCCATCCCTCCCGGCAGTTGCACGCTGTGAGTGGCATCGAACACCACCGGGTACCCAAGCTCTCTCATTATGACCAGGCTGCGCATGTCCACTATGAGATTCGAATATCCGAACGTGGTACCTCGCTCGGTGAGCAGTATTTTGCGGTTGCCCCGGCTTTCGATCTTTTCCACCACGTTAGCGAGTTCCTGCGGTGACATGAACTGGCCCTTTTTGATGTTGATGGGCTTGCCGGAATCGGCGACGGCGAATATCAGGTCGGTCTGCCGACATAAGAAAGCGGGCACCTGTATGCAATCCAGCACCTCGGCCGCCCGTTCGACCTCGCTGCGGCAATGCACGTCGCTCAGCACCGGCAGCCCTACTTCCTTTCTGACCTTTTGTAAAATCTCGATGCCTTCGTCCAATCCCGGGCCACGGTAGCTCGAAGCGCTCGATCTATTCGCCTTGTCGTAGCTGGCCTTGAAAATAAGCGAGATTTTTTTTCGCTGCGCAATTTTTTTCAGGCGCCGTGCGATGTCGAGGGTCAACTCTTCGCTCTCGATGACGCACGGCCCAACGATAAACGCCGGCGACCCACGGCCGCCGACACGAGAATCGCCTACTTTAACTGATCTGCTCATCACGTTTCATAAAGTGATTTCTTTGATCTCATATTGTTCCGGCGCATCTTCCATCAATATCATCCGATAAGCGCCTTTTAGATTTTCTTCCAACTCTTCAATGGACTTCCACTGCGCCATTATTTCAGGGTGATCTAAAAGCTATCCCAGCCGGAACCGATCCTCTTTCCAGTAGATAATAGTCAAAATTCTATCCGTGGTAAATCATCCTATCTTAAACGGCTGAAACCCCATCAAATAGCACAGTAATTAAACTACATTTTTCACCCGACGATGTCAACTTCCGGTGGGTGGGTGCGACAACTTGTTGTCGGGGCGCCCTCAATGCGTTTACTCCATGTGTTTTATTTTCCGATAGATTTCACGACGGTGACCCACTCCCAGTATCTTTATCGGTTTTTTCCCTTGATCCACTGAGCTATTTCATTAAGAGCGTTTTTAAGTGGACGAGTCGGTTCGTTGAGTCGTTCCTGGGAAAGAGCAATATCCAAAAGGTCCTCCCGGAAATTCTTATCTTCAATCAACCTCATAACGACGGCGTCCCGTTCCCTTTTCGACAACGCTTTAAAAACCATTACGAACACTTCGGCAGTAGCTTCCGACTTAGTCATATCAAACCTTCCTTGTTCCGCAAAAATACCGAAATTCCAATATAAAATCAAATCACAGGGACGTACGCCCATACGTCCCCGCATCTACCTCACAATAACCGGCGTCAAGCCGCCGCACTGCTCCAAAAACTACCTCAGTAAGGTAAAACGACAGTTTCGCAACAGGCACTATCTCAGGACTTTCCGTTCTTTCGGTATTCGCAAGACGCCCTGATGAAGTCTCTATAAAGCGGGTGCGCATCGAGCGGCTTGCTCTTGTACTCGGGATGGAACTGGCACCCAATAAACCACGGATGATCGGGAAGCTCGATGATCTCGACCAGTTGCCCGTCGGGGCTCAGGCCCGAGAAGCGCATCCCCGCCTTTTCGAACTGGGCGCGATACTTGTTGTTGAACTCGAACCGGTGGCGGTGCCGCTCGGCCACCATATCCGCGCCGCCGTAAACTTGCCGCGCAAGGCTGCCTTCGGCCAGCTTGCAGGGATAAGCTCCCAACCTCATGGTGCCGCCCTTGTCGGTGACGTCTTTTTGGCTTTCCATCAGGTCTATCACCGGGTGGTTTGTGTCGGGCGTGAACTCGCTCGAATCCGAGTCTTCCCATCCCAGAACGTCGCGGGCGAATTCGACAACGGACATCTGCATTCCCAGGCATATTCCGAACAGCGGTACCTTTCGCGTGCGGGCATACTCGACGGCCTTGACCTTGCCGTTATGCCCGCGCTCCCCGAAGCCGCCGGGAACCAAAACTCCGTTCGTATTCTCGAGTATTTTCCGGGCGCCGTGCTTCTCGATCTCCTCGGCATCCACGAACTTCAAGTTCACTTTCACGTCGTTGGCAACGCCCGCGTGAGCGAGCGCTTCGTTGAGGCTTTTGTAGCTTTCGACCAACTGGACGTATTTACCCACGATGGCGATATTCACTTCGCCGGAAGGATTCTTGATACGGTCAAGGAGCTTTTCCCACTCTTCGAGCCTGGGGCCGGCGGTCCATATACCCAATTCCTTGAGCAACTTTTCGTCCAACCCCTCGCGGTGAAACATCAAGGGAACCTCGTAGACGCTGTCGACGTCCATGGCCGTTATGACGCCGTCGACCGGGATGTTGCAGAACAACCCTATTTTATCCTTGAGTGAATGGGGCAGCTTGCGGTCGCAACGACACAGCATAATATCGGGCTGAATACCGATCTCGCGCAGCTTCATAACGGAGTGTTGTGAAGGTTTGCTTTTCAGCTCTCCCGACGCCTTTATGTACGGCACCAGAGTCAAATGCACGTAGCAGACGTTCTCGCGGCCGAACTCGATACGCATCTGGCGCATAGCTTCCAAAAAAGGCAAACTCTCGATGTCGCCCACCGTGCCGCCGACCTCGACTATGCAAACATCGTAATCCTTGCTGGCCTTTTTCACACAATCCATTATTTCGCTCGTTATGTGCGGAATGACCTGTACCGTGCCGCCGAGGTATTCGCCGCGCCTTTCCTTGCTGATGACGCTATCGTATATCTGGCCTGTGGTGTAATTGTTGAAGCGGCTCATGACGGCGCGAGTGAAGCGCTCGTAATGGCCCAGGTCGAGGTCTGATTCGTAGCCGTCGTCGGTGACGAACACTTCCCCGTGCTGGAACGGGCTCATGGTGCCCGGGTCCACGTTTATGTAGGGATCGAGCTTGATAAGCGTCAATGATAGTCCGCGAGCCTCGAGCAGCGCGCCGATGGCGGCGGCGGCTATGCCTTTCCCAAGGCTGGACAACACGCCTCCGGTTATAATTACGTACTTCGGTTTCATCCACTGTTTGGCCGTCATGTCTCCTCCAAGATTTTCTCGTAAATTGATCCGTTCAGGATGACATTAGATTATCATATACGTTTCTTAAGGGTGAGGAGTCAACTTTATTTTCCGGGAGTGAATTTCACCAGTTCGTTGCAGATCATCTCGCGCCCCGGTATTTGGATTTGAAACCGCACCATGCTATGAGGCGGATTTACGTCGATGTAATAATACAGCTTCGGCAGCATTCTTTGCAGAGTACGGGCGATAAGGCCCGCCTCGTCAATCAATATATGCGCCTCGACCTCGTAGCACTCGAACTTTCCTGCAGGAACGGTTATGGTCTTTTTTCCCAAAACGCGCCACGTCCCTCTGGAAAATGACATCGGGTTGTGCCAGAAGCGCGCTTCGTGAATCAGACCGTCGTTGAGATCGGCGCCTCGTAAAAGGAACGGCAATATAAACATGGGAATCATATCGGCGGGGTATTTCAGAGAAGGATCGGTGAAGTTCTGTTCGATTTTTGTTTCCTGCTTTCCCGCCGGCGAATAAAAAGTGTCTGTCCAGCTTATAGCTTTTATTCTTGATTTGCCCCTCATGACGCATTTCATCACACGCCTGCCGCCTCCCTCCAGCTTTTCGGAGCGAGTCCAGACGATTTCATCCCCGGTTACCCGGACGCTTTGGGTCCATTCGGCGGGCTGATACCTTTTGGCCGTTTGCGCCGACCAGCCGCGAGTTTGCCTTTCCTCTCCTTTAACCACCGTTTTGTATTCGGCGACCTCGCCGTTTCCAACCGGCGGCCTCGGGAAAAGCTTAGGCGGCGCCATCGAAGCGGTAATGAACACCGTCAACAATAAAACTAGATTTTTCATGACGTATCAGGTTATAACATTTTTGCCAAGTTTACCAGAATCGCGGCAATTCACTCAAACCGGCGCCGAAACCTAACCGATAAAATGATGGCAAGCCATGCGGTTCATAAGGGTTTCATAGCTACTCTCGCTGGCGTTGATTGCGTTTGTAGATATAGGCATGATTTGCTATATTTCCAAGCAAGAATTAGACGAGGAGGAACTGACAATGACCGATCCTGCCGGAAAAACTCCAGGGAAAGGCGGTAATTTGCCGCCCCCGCCTCAGCCGCCGGGCCGAAAACCCGAGGCTGCCGCGCCACCACCGCCCCCGCCCCCGCCTCCACCACCGCCCCCGCCACCACCTCCTATCCCAACCGAAAGCGCACCTGGAACGATCCCTCCGCCCCCACCGCCTGTCGAGGAGGAGGCAACACACAGGATGGTGGAACTTGAGCCCGAGCCCTTCCACGAAACGGAAATCATTCACGAGCGTAAAGCGTTTAACGAGGATTATCTTACACCTGCTGCTGATGACGAGGAAGCACAAGCTGCCGCTTTGCTGAAAGAAGTCAAGGGTATCAGGGAAGAACTAAAAAAGCTGAACGAAATTATAGGAATAATCGCCCGGAAACAGGGCTAGATCCGATAAGCTTTTCGCTGAGTTTGACGAAAAGATCTGAGGAGATTTATGATGGAATCGTCCCCCCCGGATATGAAGTGCAAGAACTGTGGCGCTCCTATTCCTTACGTGGCCGGCGAGAATGTGCTCACCTGCAGTTATTGCGGCTCGACCACCATGATCGCGAGCCTGGACAATATCGTCAAGGTCGAGGAGCATTTTATCATCCCGAATACTCTCGATTCGGCTTCACTGCAGAAAAATTGCCGCGTGTGGATGAGCAAGGGGTTTTTCAAGGCCGCCGATCTTGACGAAGCCGCCCTTTTCGGCAAAATCGAGGGTCTCTATTTGCCTTTCTGGGTGGTAAATGCTCGAGCGGATACATACTGGTCCGGTATGAACCGGCGTACACGCACCGTCGGTTCCGGAGATAACCGTCGCACCGAAGAATATTGGGTACCGGACAGCGGCAGTTTTCAGGAAAATCCCGGATGGGTAATATACGCGCGGGCGAATCTCGATGAATATTACGGTCTCGGCGCTCTGAACCCAGGCGAAACCTCTACCAGCGCCGACTGGGGCGGATTCGCTATCGACCTCGGGCTGGGAGACAAGGAAAGCGCCGGCATCGATCTGGCCACCGGGAAAAAGCCTTTTTCGGTCGATGTCGCAAAGGGCCTCACCATAATCAACGGACAGATTGCTCAGGAACAGGCGGAAGATCGCGCCAAAGCTCAAATCGTCGGTTACCACAGAGAAAAGGCCGAAGCAAAGGTCGATAGATTAACCGATTGCGACACCACCGTCCAGGTCGAGCGTACCGAGTTAATATATGCCCCGATGTGGTTCGTGGAATACAAGTACAAGGGAAAAACATATCGGATGTTGCTCGAGGGTTATAAAGGCCGGGTGATCTCAGGCGAAGCCCCGGTCGGAAAATGGGACAAGGTGGTCGTCTCCGGGATAATCGGCGGACTGGTAGCTATCGGTTGCGGAATCGGCGGTTACTATTCGGATATACCTGCGTTATATATCGGCACCGCTATCGCCGTCCTGGGCGTCGGTATTCATGCGACAATCACAGCCCTGAAAAAGGATTAATACCGGCTTACTTTCAAAACCGTGTAACGGGCATTGAAAGAATAGGCGCCGGTCCCTATTTTTCCATCTCGCACTGACGGTAATGAACCTCCTCAATGCCCTCATTTTAAAGGCCCATCAGGATGCCTAAATCCAAACGCAAAATATGGGATAAAAAACGTTTTCGACCCGCCCGACGACCTCAAAAATGAAGAATGCCGACTTCCGCTACGGGAACTATATAGAGCGTCATAAATACTTGTGCACATATTAGAACCGCATCCCTGAGGAGCGAAGCGTCCCAGGCAGGCCGTATGGCTCGAAGGGTGCGGTTCAAGGCTGTTTTTGCCGTGCCCTTCGAGACGGCCTTCGGCCTCCTCAGGAACACGGCAAAAGAATGCGCAATTATTTATGTCGTGATGTATAAGTAAGTATATTGTTTCCAGAAACTAAATCTTTCTTGCCACGTCGTTGGCGCTCCAGATGGCCTTGAGTATGTTACCGGCGGCGGCGCAATCTCCGATCTTATAAATCTCCGGCGCTTTCCCCTTAAGCTGCTCGAAAAGGGAATCGTTTTTCTTCCGGCCCCGGGAGATGATAAGTGTGTCGTAGGGAAGGACTTTTTTGTTTCCCTGTTTATTCACTATCGAAATCTCTCCGGGTGTTATGTCCTCGACTCTGGTATGGTATAAGACCTTGGGATTGCTGAGCTTTATCGATTCCGGTCTGACCCTGACGGCATTGAAGTCCACCAGTTTTTTGACGATCCACCACCTCCGGGTATCAACGGCGTGAGCAGCCAGCGTTTTTTCGCCGGTTTCCCCAATCAGGGTCACATCTTTGCCTTCTTCAGCCAGGGAGATAGCCAGCTCAGCCCCATACATCAACCCCCAGATAACAACCTGCGGGCCGATCCCGGCCCTGTTCTTTAAGGCCTCGATATGATCCATAACTCCCGGCTTATCACCGGCGACTTTCGGCATTTTTAAGGAAGCGCCCGTGGCCATGATAACGGCGTCGGGATTTATCTTTTCGATATCAACCGGACCGACTTGGCGGCAAACGTGTACGTCAACCTCAAGCTTTCTCATCTGAACGCCGAGGTAGGCGACAATGTTGGCGAACTCGGCCGCCGGCGGATCGAGCGCCAGGGCGGCTACCGTACCGCCGAGCTGTGGGCCTTTTTCCATCAAGGTGACGCTATGTCCCCGCAAAGCGCAGACTCTGGCCGCCTCCATCCCGGCAACTCCTCCGCCGATGACCAGAATTTCCCTGGGTTTATCCGCCGGAGTGAGTGGAATCTTTTTGGGAAGCGCAAGAAGCTCTCTTCTCATGGTGGTTATCGGGACGGAATCAGTACCGATATCGTAATTGATGGCGCAGGGTGTGCCGCAGCCTTCCATGCATCCGATACACTTTCGAATATCTTCAAGCCGCCCTTCGTAATATTTTTTAGGAGTTTCCGGATCCGAAGTCAACTGCCGGGCCAAAAAAATCAGGTCGGCCTTCTCTTCCCGCAAGAACTTCTCGGCCATATCCAGGTCGACTATTCGCCCCACGCCGATGACCGGAAGCCCGGTTACTTTCTTCACCGCCTCGGCATAGTGGATATAGCAACCCCTTGGGTAATACAAGGGGATGGTGATGCCTTCGGGGGAATGCAGGATCGATCCCTGAGAGACGTCAAGACAGTCCGCCCCCGCCTTTTCCATGGCCGGGACAATGATATTCAGAGTGTCCTCCAGGGTGATGCCTTCTTTGCCCAACAACTCATCGGCGCTAAGCCTGACCAAAAGCGGGTAGTTTTCACCGACGGCCTCGCGCGTTTTCTTCAGGGTGTCGATGGGGAAGCGAAGCCTGTTTTCCCAATTTCCGCCATATTCATCCTCCCGCCGGTTATAAAACGGAGAGATGAATGAGCAGAAAAGCGTCGCACCGCCATGGGCGCAATGCAGTTCCACACAGTCGACCCCGGCGTCTTTCAACGCCTTTACGGCCATGGCGAAAGCGTCCCTGGTTTGCTCGATGTCATTGACTGTGAATTCGGTGACTTTCTCGACCCCGGGTATGGGCGATATCGTACCCATCATGTATTCAAAGATGGATTGCTTGGGATGCCGCTCGTCGGGGTATGGATGTGCCGAAGGGCCTGCTCCGAGCATCGGGCCCGGGCCACTTAATTGCACGCCCAGTTTCGCGTCGTGTGCATGAACCGCTTCGGCAAGTTTGCCAAACCGCTCCGGGCCGTTGGGCATAAGAGGATGAATAGGCAGGAAAGTCCCGGTCATTATAAGCGCCGTTCCTCCCTTTGCCCTTTCCTCGAGCCATTGAGCGGTCTGGTCGTTCGGGCCGAAGTCCAACTCCCGTGGCATATTCAGCATCGGCGCAAAGCTGATCCTGTTTTTCAGCTTCATGCCGTTGATTTCGATAGGCTCGAAAATCTTCTTGCTATTTCCCATGACACTTCTCCTGAAAGGCTGAAGACTTAAGGGGCCTTGAGCCTAATTTCTATACTTTCAAGATAGTTACGGACAGCGCGGCAGGTTGTCCTGTCGCAAGGATTCCACCGGCGTTTTGCGCCAGCCCGACTTTTGCGCCTTCCACCTGTCGTTTACCCACCCGGTTAGTCAGGTGCCAGAAGAGCTCGACCACCTGGCGTATTCCCGTAGCGCCTATCGGGTGCCCCTGGGATTCCAGGCCGCCTGAAACGTTGATCGGGAGTTTCCCGCCCAAAGTCGAATGTCCCGCTTCGGCAAATGACCCCCCTTCGCCCTCGGGACAGAACAGGAGGGATTCGGTGGTGTAGAGTTCGCCGAAAGCCGTGGCGTCATGGACTTCGGCCAGGTCGATGTCTTGGGGGCCGAGACCGGCTTTTTCATAAGCTTTTTCAGCCAGTTTGGTCAGTGTGCCTTTCGCGTCCTTCTGCGGAGTCTCACCGCTGGCCAGGACGCAGGCGCCGATTTCCGTTATATGTTTCGTTCCAACCTTTTTGGCGAAATCTTCGGAACATATAATCGCCGCCGCCGCCCCGTCGCCTACGGGCGCGCACATCGCGCGAGTCAGCGGATAGGCCACCTCGACATCGTTTAGAACCTCTTCCACCGTGAACTCCTTTTGATATTGCGCCAGTGGATTCATGGTGGAGTGATAGTGATTTTTAGAAGCGATGACGGCCAACTGCCTTTGAGTGGAACCGTACTTTTTCATATGCGCCCGGGCACCAATGGCATAGAAGTCCATTGCGCCGGAACGACGCTTCACTTTTTCCTTATCCCCTTTGGTCCCTCTTTCTTCCTTAAGACTTTCCTGAGCCTTCTTGAACGTCTTTATAATCTCTGGAATCATTCCGACGTCCGTGCCACCAATAAATAACGCGAGGCTTTTGCTTTTATCGGTCATAAACATCTTTTCCATGCCCAGCACCAGCGCCACATCCATTTCACCGAGCGCTACTTGAGCCCAGGCGCCGTTGAGCGCCGTAGCCGAAGATGCACAGGCATTCTCTACATTAATCACCGGTATGCCGCCGATCCCCAAGGGGCTTAAGACCACTTGGCCGCGAATGCTCTCTTGGCCGTCAAATAACCCCTGTACCGAGTTTCCGACCCAGGCGCATTGAAGCTGTTCTTTAGTGATGCCGGCGTCTTCGAGCGCGCCGGTCACGGCTTCAGCCGCGAGTGATTTCATGTTACGGTCAAGGTGCCTCCCGAATTTCGTCACCGCACCGCCAATGATTTTGACTTTTCGCATGTTGATTATTCTCCTTTAATTTAAAAATCTTCCGCAGCCGCCAAAGCGAGAGCCTCGTTGGTCCCGTCCTCGATCATTGACGCGCGGGCGTCCCGGAACATCTTCTCAACCGGATACTCCTTCGTCAGACCGTATCCTCCAAGTATCTGGATGGCTTCGCTCGCCACCGTAAATGCGGTCTCGGTGGACAGAACTTTAGCGGTGATACCGTGGGCGGGCGATGATCTCATAGGTCCTTGGGCCACGTTGTATTTTGACACACGACGGGCAAAGGCGCGTGCGGACTCGACCATCGAAAACATCTTGAAAAGCTTGAGCTTGATGTTTTGATGCTCGATGATGGGTACTCCGCCCTGGATTCGCTCCTTTGCGTATTTGAGCGCCTCGTCAAACGCCGCTTGAGCCAGACCGGACAGAAGCACTCCCATCCCGGTATTGGCCGTGCCCAGGAACATCTTGCCCATACCCGATCCGAAAATAGCGGGGTCAGAGATGAACATATAGCTCTTGGGCAGCTTGACCTCCTCAAAAATTATCTCTCCCTGGTTCAGCGGGCGCTGTCCGATCTTGTCCAGAGGTTTGCCGCGCGATATACCGGGCAGGTCCAGAGGACAAATGGCAAGTCCATGGCCGTGTATTCCTTTGGACGGATCCAGCCCGACGTGAAGGACGGCATGGGTGGCGATGGTGCCGTTACTGACCCAGGCCGATTTCCGGCCGTTGAGGATGTACTCATCCCCTTTCAGTTCGCCCCGGAGAGAGGGCACAAGCCGGGGGTCGGCGCCGGCCGACGTGGTACCGATTACCCAATCCGAACCGTGATCCGGCTCGGTGATACCCCAACATCCGATCAGCCCGGCTTCAGTATCCTCGGCATACTCTCGCACCAATTTCTGTATATCGGGATCGGGAACCATCATGGCTATGTTAAAAGGCATGCCCGATACGCCCAGGCTGACGGCCAGACCGACATCGGCATAACCCATCTGTTCGGCTATCAGGGTCCTTGCCATCGGGGGCATATCTTCCATCATGCCTCCGGCCGCTTTTGGTATGCCCATTTTATGAAAGCCCAACTCACGGTGCTGCTTAAACATGTCCCACAATACGGAACCTTCGGCGATCACATCCGCCGGGTCGGCGAGCTTGTCCAACTCGATGCCCGCAGGCCGCATGACCTCCATACCGAACTTCCTCGCCGTTTCCTGCATGGCCTTGGCTTCGTCGGAAAGCTCAACATCCAATTCCAGGTATCCCATATTTTCCTCCTATGATTTTTGTTTGGGGTTACGCCTCACTTCTTGAGCTTCAATTCCGGCATTTCCTTTTCCCTGTCCCAAGTCCGATCCGTCACTCCCTGTTTTTTCATATCATTTTTTTGAACCCTCAATGTTCCGGTTCTGGGAATATCGTTCACCACATCCACGTAGCGGGGCACCATGAAGTAAGCCATGTTATCCGCGCAATGCTGCATGAGGTTTTTGAGGTCGATTTTAGCGCCGGATTTGGGCTGCACCCAGATCATCACTTCGTCCTCTCCGAGTTCCGACGGCACGCCGAAAGCGGCGCATGCGACGACGTCCGGGTGCTTCTCCACCATGTTTTCCACTTCGAAGGAAGAGATATTTTCGCCCCGGCGTCGCATGGAATCGCTCTTTCGATCAACGAAGTAAAGGTTGCCTTCCTTGTCGGCATAGAAGAAATCGCCGGAATGCACCCATTCCCCACGAACCTTTTTTTTCGAAGCTTCGGGGTTTTTATAGTATTCCACCCCGCCGGTTTTTTTATCCCTGACCTTGGTGATCATCTCGCCGGTTTCCCCCGGGGGCACTTCGTTCCCGTCATCGTCCACCAGTTTCCATTCGAGCCCGCCCAGGGGCTTGCCGACCGACCCTACCGGTGCGTTGCCGAAATTAAAGATGAGCGCGCCTCCGCCGTCCACAGCGCCGTAAGCTTCCCAGATTTTCACATTAAACCGCTTTTCAAAAGGTTCCCATAGGTTTGCCGGGCAGGCCGCCGTATTCACCAGACGGACGGGATTATCCGCATCGTCGGGTTTCTCCGGCTGCTTCATCAGAATAGGCACCATCGCTCCCAGAGCATTGAACTGCGTCGCGCCGTATTTCCTTACGGAATCCCAGAAACCGGAAGCTGAAAATCGTTTCTCCAGCCCGAACGGTACCCCGGCGCACATAGCAAATCCCGCTGTCAGGAGAAGAGCGTTGGCATGGAACAACGGCAGGCATGTATATAGCACGTCGGTAGGTTGAGCCATAACGGAAGCAAGCATCATCATTCCCTGGATGTTGCCCGAGCGGTTCCTGTTTACCACTCCTTTGGGAAACCCGGTGGTGCCGGACGTGTACATAAGGTAAATAATGGCGTCGGAATCCATTGTATGGTCGGGCTTTTCGGGGGATGCATCCAGGAGCACTTCCAGATCGATCGTTCCCTCCGGTAAGGGTTCGTCCGTAGTGCGGCGTACGAAAATCTTTTCAATCGCCTCCACCGGAGCTTCGAGTTCGGCGATTCTTGAATACAATGTATCGTCTACAACCAGGTATTTGACGTCCGAGTTGGTGAGGATAAATCTCAGCCCGTCGCCTTTCAGCGCTACGTTTATAGGTACAGTGTAGAAACCGCCCCGGGGCATTCCGTAGAAAATGTAAAGATACTCGGGGCAGTTCCCCATGAGGATAGCCAGGCCGTCGCCGGGTTTGCCGCCCTGTTGGGCAAGCCCATTGGCCGCGCGGCAGGTGGCGCGGTCGTACTCGGCAAAGCCGATTACCTGCTCTTCGTGAAGGATATAAGGCTTATCGTCCCTCTCCTTGCCCTGTTTTTCGATAAGATCAGGGAAAAATTTCAACTCGGGTTCCGGCGTCATCGTCAAACCTCCTTTACATTTTGCTCAGCAATTAATATCCGGGTCGTAAGTGTTAGTATCGTCATACCTCTTTCCGGGTTAGTGATCACTAATATTGGTTAACACAAATTGTTCACAATTGTCAACACCCGAAATGAAACAACACTAAATATCCGACATTCTAACCGTGGATTAACCATAGAACAATTGAAACCAAGAATCAAGAAATAAGTATGCCCCATATTTTAGTAGGCGAGTTGGTTGGAGCAT
>Ga0180432_10003650_pt1 | contig 21739 bp, 38 predicted proteins | sample SS_ome_10_FD_132414 | JGI IMG/M metagenome (GOLD analysis project Ga0180432, IMG submission 132414) | Hypersaline lake sediment archaeal communities from the Salton Sea, California, USA - SS_1_MS_2 metaG | ecosystem: Environmental > Aquatic > Non-marine Saline and Alkaline > Hypersaline >...
AAAAAAGGTTCTTACAATTGCAATAAATCAAAGATTCCAAACAACGAAAATCGAGGTTGGTTTAAAGTGATGTCTATTATTCACCGTGAACGACATTTTATTTCAGATTGTGACCGCGCCTTAAAGCGTCTTTTAAAAGATCAAGAAGCAAACCGCAAGCTTATTATCAAGACAAAGAACCCGTTTTTCACATTCTATTTGCAAGGCGAACCCGATCACCTTGTTTATTCAAGGGATTCAGTTCAAAGATCAATTGATCTATGGGAACAAAGACACAAAGAAGCGACGCACGATTTTGAACGTGGGCTTGATTTTTGGTTTAACTGGCTTCAATTTTATTGGCGTGAATATGAAGGAATCAAAAGGGGGTTCTTGTTTTAACGATCCACGTTTACCCGTTGAATCCAAGTCTTTTTTCTTGGTTCAAAAAAAGAGATAACAAAACCCCGACATGCCGACATTGCAATAAAATATTATCAAAAGGCGAACAAGTTGTTTCAAGGCAATCAAGGAATCCAAGGAACACCGCCAAAAACGCGATCCACGTTCAATATAGAAGGGTTCTTTATTGTAAAAAATGCGCAAAGGAATTGAATCTAATATGAAAACGCAAGAACCTTTTTATTCGGTTTGGCGGAAATACAAACCCATATTTGAAGATCGAATTAATCAAGCTATCGACAAAGAGATAAAAGTAATCGAAAAAGAATACGGGCTTGTTTTTAAAGTGGTAGCAAGGGAATACTTGATTTACGATTTTAGATTTAGGATTGATGAAAAATGATTGTTGAAATCTTTGATCACCACGAATATGATCAAAAACCAGAATTGATAATGAGATATAAACCTGTGTCGAATTCCTTCAAGGTTCTTGAAGTCAAAAACTATCTTATTATTCGTCAAGTTCGTTATCAAATTGAATCAATTGAATTCAATTATGATACTGATACATTGGGGGTTTACTGCAAAAGGTGTTTTTAAATGAACAAAGAAAAAGAACAAAAGCTTCGTGAAATTCACGAAATGTTAAAAGATAAATGGGGCGCGCCTGAATCCTTTGAAACATGGGTTAAACAAACCGAAGAAATACAAGAAGAATCTTATCAAGATTTTAAAGATTTCTGGTTTGGGGTTCTTATGCTTATCTTGGTATTTTGCGGATTGTCGCAAGGTCTTCTTGGCGACTATACACACGGATTGATGCCCGTCGCAATCTACGTTTTACAGAATGTGATCATAGAATGAGTGAAAATAATCAGTGGGAATCAGTGACACCAAGCAAAGAAGTCAATGAAGCCCTTGACAAACTTCTTGATCGGGTTAAATCTGAGATAACTCTTTATGAAGACATGAAAACAGATTTTCCAGAATCAAGTAAAAAATGGAACGCCAAAATTCGTGAATTGAACAAGCGCAAGATAAGGCTTGAACGATGGATCGCGGATACGGAAAAGCTACAAAAGGGGGTGATTTAATGGAAAAAAAATTAAGTGAATCTGGTTTAAAGTCGCTTGAAATACTTGAACAAAGTTGGATCGTTGTCGGGAAATTCACAAAAGATAAAGGGAATTTCACGCATGATCAAAAGATTGGTTTAATGCAAGTCTTGGTTCAAGTAAATATGATAAGCGAGTTTGGGCAAATACTAACAGACATAAGGAGAAAGTAAGGAATGACTAATTGCCCGAAATGCGGATCGCCTTGGCGACGGGTTCACCCCAATGATACACTTGAAGGGCTTGACGACGCAACGCAATATCTTCTTGCCCGTCAAGTTATTTGCACAAATCAAGAATGTTCGTACCAATGGGCATTAAGCCCGATGGAAATCATTAACCATTATTATGATCTTATGAAGACCAAGGGCATGACCAAGGAACAAGCGGAAAAAGACTTATTCGACGAACACCGCAAAACGGCTTTGGAACCCGTTTATCGTTGTGAAATATGCGGAAATCTACAAAGAACAAAAGGGGCGTGTCTTGAATGCGGAACATTGATCAAGTAGTCAACGAATTGAAGAATCGGATCGAAATCCTTGACGAAACGATTGACCGATTTGATAAGAAACAAAACAATGAAGGCTTGACCGTTGACGAAGATCATGCGCTTGTTAAGGCGATTTTTGAACAAATGGATTTGCAAACCAAGTTAAACCACGCGATAAAGATGCAAGTCAAGGAATTCAGAATTTAATTAATTGGGGCGCGATTGTGCGCAACAATGTCAAATACGGCAAGCTAAACCGTTTGTTTATCCAATCGCGCCCGATTCAAAATAAGGGGTACGGGTTTAAATGAGTTATTCCAGTTGAAAGAATTCTTTGAATGCGCTTTGTCTTACATGGCAATGAAGCCCGTATTTGCACAACCCGTTTTTGCTTGCTTTTTCGCATTCAATCGAAGTGATCTTTTTCTTCAAGTCGGGGCATTGAAGCTTGAACGTCATTGATTCAACGCTTATTTGAAGGGAATTCTTGGCGTTTTGAATACTTAGAAGGTTATTGCTCATTAGGTTCATGCCTTCATTCAAACGTTTCAAATCGTCACGCAATGATTGAATATCTTCGATGTCTTGCCGTTGATCTTTAAAGTTGATTCCCAAATTAAGTTTGATTGGTTCAAGTATTGATTCCGCTTTTTTGAGTTGATCGGGCGTGGCGATTGCCTTTTTCTTCTTATCCCCATATTGATCAATCCCGCGAAAACTCATTTTTTTGTTTTCTCCGTTGCCCATTGTTTCAACGTCGCAAGACATTGATTGTATCTTATACAATGATTGATGTCAACACAAAGAAGCGCGTCGGGGCGTTTTCCGCAAAGACTTATTGGCATTTTAATTCAACTCTTTTAAGAAATAGGCATAAGCCATATTTCCGATCCAATCGTCAAAATTCCTATTTCCGCTTTTCCTTATTTCGTCATGGTTAGCATTATAATAACTAATCAATTGATCAAGTTCGCGTTTGCTTAACCATAACGTCATTTTTTTGCCTATTATTGATCACCCCATATGCGCGGATCAAGTGTTTTATTTGATTCCGCCCAATCAAAGAATGATTCGTTTATCTCCGTGATCTTAGCTTCAAGGGCTTCTTTGTCACGGGGTTCAATATCATTTTTGAATAAGGCGGGGTTTATTTCCGCGTATTCTTTGAACCAATCAACAAGTTGTTTTGCTTGTTTTCTTTTGAAGCCACGTTTAAGAATCCGCTTTTCAAATAGCCTTTTCAATAATCGTGGCGATACTGTTTTTTCTTTTTTTCTACGAAACAAGTTTTACATTCTCCAATTCTTTTTTTGTTATTATGCCTAAGATTTCCGCGCATGAACCGCAATAATAACGTGTCGCACCATTGCGCGCTTTTGAAAAAATAATGTCACCTTCGTCAAAATCCCGTTTGCAATGAATACATGAACGAACCCGCCAAGCATGGCGCGAAGTCAAACGGTATAATCGATCATGTTTCGCCATTTACAAACCCCGTTAATGTTTTTTGCTTATGTTTCTCACTTGCAATATTGAAGGAATCATTGAACATATGACCACAATTAAGACATATTTCCCCAAATTTTTCTTTGAACATTGAAGGTGTCATAAGATAAGTTAACCGCGCGATCACCGAACCGCATTCTTGGCAATAAACAATTGTTTCAGTTTTTTCATGCCCCGTGCGTCGCGCAAAGTTGTTCACCAAAATCATTCATTCCTTATGTCGAATTGTTTAAGAAATTCCCAAATTTGACCAAGCATAAATTCAAATTCTTTTGATCGTCGGTAAATTCGATTGCAATTACTGCAATAAAAAATATCAAATTTTTTGAAAAGGTTTTTGTCTTTGTACCATTCCGAAGGCAAGCAAGGCAAATCTTCAAGTGTCTTGGCTTGTTTCATTGGGTTTTCGCATTCTTCGCAAACCAGAATTTGTTTTGATTTCATTGTTATTTCTCCTTACTCATGATCTTAATTGAAGCGATCTTTTCACCAATTAGATACGGATAAACGAATTCAAAATATTCGTGAATGTCATTATAATAAAAAGAAAAATGACACCCCCTAGAACCAAGCAACAATTCAGTTCTAACCAAATTTTTTAATTTCTCTTTGTATTCTGGGGTTTTATATTTGGGTTCCGATTCAATTTCCTTTGCTATTTTTACAGAATTAAACGTTAAAGCATCTAAGCTTGATTTAGCGCATATATGATTTCCGCGATACGCGATCCACAAAGCCCGCGAAATAGGGTTTTGAAATGCCTTCGCAAACCGTGTTTGTTCTGGATCAAAATTACAGGGATAATCCGTTAAATCTCTATCATAAGTCATTGTGGGAATTCCCCTTTATCTTCAAGGATTAAGGCAATACAAAAATTGAACGTACCAAGCGCGATCAATTTCCATGATATGCCCGCGTCATACGGTGCGATTGTGTCGGGGTTATCAAAAAGAATAATTCCTAGATCGATCAACCCGATTGCGATCCAAGCAAGCCCTTGACGAACATAATTCATTAAGCTAATACCCCCAAATTAAAGTATATCCTTGGAATGTTTAATTGTCGATATGCGATCTTGCCCGTCGCATGAACAATGCCCCAAGATCGAGACTTTATTAAAACGCCAAAATCAAGCGGAATGCCTTTACTGTGTGGATGCCCGCCTTGATAATTCCATATAACAAGCCCTATGTCATATGTTCCGCCACGCGATAATTCGCCTTCGTCGGTCTTATAAAAAAATTCTTGGGGATAATCATTGTCACCCCAATTTTTGAAGGCTTGAACAATGTCATTGTGTTTAACATAAAGTCGTTTCGCGATTATATTGCTTGGGATAATGTGACCGCGTTCAACAAAAAGAATTGAATATCTGGGGCTCATTATCGTTCACCGCCTAGTTCGTTGATATAATACTTGGTAAATATCGTTGTTGCTTGACCGTCAAGTTCTTTATTGCCTTGTTTGATCTTGTTTCGTACTACATTCAAAATTTCGATTGGATCGGCATTTGATAGAACCGCGATTTGAAGCGAAACGATAAATTGCTTTTGTTCTTTTTCACTCATTCCTTTTCACCCCCATTATCTTCGTCGCCTTGAACCGCGTATTCAGGTTCAATTATACGGGGTTCTTCTTTGGGTTCGGATTGATCTTGATATTCTGGTTTATCAAGGTCAAGTTCTTCAAGCGCGGGCAAGGTTAAATTTTCCTTTTCCCAATCTTCTTTTTGTATCCGAATCAAGCGTTCAAGGCTTGCGAAGTATTGACACGGGGGCAAGCCGTCTTTGGGGTTTAACATTGTTTTGCATTTGTCATTGATATAGACAATCTCATTGTCTTCAAGCGGGCATTTCAGGGTTAAGCCGTCACGACTGAAACCTAGTTCACCGTCAAGAACGTCGCAAATGCAAAATTGAATGTCGGTGATAAATCCCTTTTCAGTTATTCGCATAAGACCTTTCATAAACTTTTCAAGTCTTTTGATGTACTCTTTTTGACGAAGGGCTTGAATTTTTGCAAGGCGTTTTTGTTCGCGGTAATATCCGCAAGCTTGACACATATCTTGAACTTGTTCAGGTGAACCTTCAAGCAAGACGGGTTTCTTTGTCGAAGCTATTTTTTCCAAGCAAACAAAATCTTGATCATAGAATTTCAAAAATTCACAATCAATATTTTTCAAAACTTGGGCGACATTTGGAGAAACATATTTTTCATTTGTCTTACCGTCAAGAAGTGATTGTTCATAGATGCGAAGGATTTCAATAAAGGATTCACTTTTGTTTTTGTCAGTTTGTTTTTGAACGTCAAGAATTAAGTTGTTGGCATATTCTTTTTCTGATTCCGATACTTTAAAACTTAATGTTACCAAGGTGTTGCGCACCAATTTGGATATGTGCAACAATCATTTTAAAGGTTTACCCGATCCACTTTTACGATCTACTTTTTTATTATGAATCGGATCAACCCCCTAGAATTCTCCTTTTCCAGAAAAGAAACGATAATATGGCATAAAAAAACCCTTGGTTTACCGTTAAAACTTTATGAAAAACTATATGCAACACCCTTGCAACAATTTTTTGTTGCATGTGGGTTTACCAAATAAGCCGTTTTATGGCTTCTTTTCCGATTAAACCCGTTGCCTTGGCTTATTGTTTTGGTGTTTTTTATCAATTTATCATTCTATGTAGAAGCAAAGTGTTGCATATAGGGAGAAGGTGAAAAAGGTCGCCCTTTGACGCGGGCGGGCGCGCAAAAACGGGGGGTTGTAATTATTATTTAACATATAGAACCCCATAAAAACAAAAAAGCCAAGGGAACACGAACCATGTCGTGAATAAACTTGATTAACAATAGGGCGCGCGAAGCGCGCCAAGTTTGTACGGGCAATAATAACAATGATAAAGTATAGTGCATAAAAATTATTTGAATAGAATATGGCTTCATTGTTTGAATTCGGATTCCTTGGGGGAATCTTTAAGGCGTTGACAAACCCGATTGTAATTATATCCTTGTTTGGGGTTGTCGCTTCAATTATCATCTTGGTTGTGATAAATCAAAATCTTCAACGGTCTTTTGAAGTGTGGTATTTCAGTGAGTCAGAACGATTGATTGAAATCAAAACCGTTCAAAAGAAAAGCCCTAAGCAAGTTAAAACAAAAGATAATTACCGCTTCATAAGGAATAGTGTTGCTTATACCTTGAAGCGGGGCGCGAAAACCGTTGTGGTTTGGCTTGGCAAACGAGGCACGGCATATACCTATAAGCCCGAAGCTGGCAAAGAAGACAAAGACGGGAATCCAATTTACAAGCGTATCGGAACTTTGTTGAATGGAATTGAAAACGCGCTTGGCGAAGACATGATTGAAGAATTGAAAACCGACAACCCCGACATATATCAAAAACTGCAAGTGTCCGATGTCTTTGTAACCGTTGATCTTGAATCAGGAATTACGCCCGAAGGTTTGCCCGCAATGAATGAAGAAGACGTTTTTACCGAAGCAAACAATGATTTAGCGGGGCTTATCGGTCACCGTATTGTTAATGCCTTGCGTGAAACTGATTGGATTGAAAAGATTGCGCTTGCGGGTTCTGGTGGTTTGGCTATTGTATTGTTGCAAGGTTTGGGAATTTTACCCTCATTCGCGCCCGCTTTGGCTAGTTGTTTATTGATGGTGATCTAAGATGTCGAATCAAGATATTTTTAACGAGTTCATTAATTCCGAAGGGCGGATCGTTGAAACGGGCGGTCAAAATTCAGATGTTAAACCAACTCGGGTGATTATCGAAGACGCTTCAAGCGTGTCGGCAAAGATTCTTGTTCCGCAACTTGGATCGGATCGCAATAAATTAGCCAAGGGCGAAGTTGATGTTCGAAGGTTCACCAATATTCCCGAAGTTGATGTTCTTTGGCTTAACTGGTTTATGAACTTGCCCAAGCAATACGGGGGTGGGTGGGCAAAGGGCTTTTGTGAAAATCATATGAACTTGCGTTATTCCATTGACGGTGAAAACAAAAAATTAAGCGTCGAAATGGTTCGTGCATTAACCAATAACAAAGAAGACACAAAGGAACCTAAGAAAAAAGGAATCCTTGGGCGGGCAAGCGATTGGATAAAAGGTGAATAAAATGACAAAAGAAGAATTCCTTATTAGAATTATCTGGGGGTTGGGTTCAGGGTTTATCCTTGCTTTTATATTAGAAATAGTGGGGTGGGTTCAAGAATGAAAAACTATTATCCTGAAATGGAAATGATCACGCGCCAAGTTGAATCAAGTCAAATAACCCCAATAAGTTGGTTCTTGGTTATTAATGAAATAAGAAAAGCTGAAAAAGCTTACAAGTTAATTCTTTATTTCAGGTTGTGCAACAAGATTGAAAAGCACCATTGGAAAACCAATTTTCGCGGGGTTCACGCCCTTTTTGATCTACAAGTGAAAAAAATCGCTTTGGCGCGTTTTATGGGGTTGACACAATGACAACGACAAAAGAGATTGACGAAATGCTTGAACAAGCAATTGCGGGCGATAATGACGCAATGGTTTGCATAAAGACTATGCTTTATCAATACATTGATTTGATTGACAACATGGAACCCATTGAAACAAGAATTCACGGGGGCGGGGTTGAAACCTTGCCCAAGGAATTAAGGGAAATATTAGGTGATCCGTTATGAGTCAAGAAAACGAACTTGATATTCAACTTGAATTAAAGGAACGCTTGCCTTACAATTCGATATTGACCGCAAGCGTGTTGAACCTCAAAAGGGCGATTGGTCAACCCGATCCGAATTTAAACCAGATTCAAGCCTTGATTCTTGACTTTTTCACCGACATTCCGCAAACATGGCACGATGAAATGTTTAAAAACGATGTCAAGTTATGCGTCACAACACGCAAGATTCCAGTTTATCCTAAATTCGCGGGGGTTCCATTGGAACCCGAAGTTTGCGAAGAATTAGGGCTTGTAACGGAAAAACAGATCACCGAAGTTGATTTTTTCGCGTTGAAAAACGCTATTGTGAATTTGCTTGATAGGTTGAACTTGTTGATAAGAAAAGAGAAAATCGAGTATTCAACGGGCGTTAATCTTGAAGAAACGCTTGAAGAATTAGGAAATGTTTATGATGTTGAACAAGAAACATTTGACGACGATCAAGGATAACGCAATCGCGCTTGGCGTGATCGTCGTTATTTTCCTTTTGACGGTTTCGCCCGCGCCCGACACATTTGAAATATCGGGCGAAATAACCGCGTTTCAATTTGGAATGACGTTGATTCTTCAATTAGCGTTTTTCATATGGATCACGGAAATGGAAAATGAAGAAAATGAAAAGGTTGACAAAAAAACAAGCTAAAATATTATTTATAGCTGATTTTATTCTTGGGTTATTTCACGCATATGGGGCTTATTGGTTCCATAAACGTGATCTAAGAATCGGTTTTTGGTTGACCATTGCATTAATGGTTTCAATCACATTATTTGACACTTGGATTGATACGCTTAGGGAAAAAGACGGGATTTATAAACCATCAACAAGAACCTATTCTTGCCCAATACATTCTTCGGGGTTGGGCGCGGGTTCGCCTTCCGTTCATTCCCGCGCCCATAATAAAAAAGGGTTCTTGGGGGAATCATTAAAATGTCTTTGAATACACAAGAAACGATTAACCGCGTTCTTGATATAAACAAAGAAGTGATCAAGCCCGCAAAGATGAAAATGGGCAAACATGAATTTCTAGTGAATTCCGCGCTTGGTTATTATCCTTATTTTAGCGTCACGCTTCGGCAAAGAGTGAAACAAACAAAGGTGATCAATGTTGCCGTCACGGGCGAAGGGGGCGTTTCTAAAAGTTATACCACAAGCGATATTTGTCGAACCCTAAGCAAGAAATATTTCGATGTTGACAATATTGTATTTACTTATCCTGAATTCTTGCGAAGCGTGATCACGGATCGACGCGGAACACCAATCGAATTCGACGAACCAAGTTATGCGATGAGCAAAAAGGATTGGTACAAAGAATTGACAAAAGCCCTTGTTAAAACCATTGAATCATTCAGGTTCAAAGGTAAGCCGTTGTTTATCCCGATAATCAACAAGAACTTGCTTGAAAAGGATATTCGCACATATCTTTTGCAATTTCATGTTTCATGTTATGATCGGGGCAAGGCGCGGGTTTATCGAGTGTATCAAAGCCCATTCAAAGAAAAGGTTTACAATTATGAATTGTGTAAATTGCGATATGGTTTGTTTGACAATAATCTTTGCGACAAACCGACTTGTTTGACTTGCAAGAAGTTGAACCCGAAGAATAAGGCGGATCGTTGCCCGATATTCAGGGCAAGATATGAACGTAAGAAAATGTTCACGCAAGAAGAACGATATGAAAAAGCCCTTGACGACGCAGAGCAAAGCGAATATAGCAAATTAACCCTTGACGAAATCGAAGCGAAAACAATCATATATGCGGATCGGTTTATTGACGAAGATAAGAATAAAGTTGATCGCAACAAGCTTGACTTGGTATTAAGGCGAATATTGAAGATTCGGATCGGTCACACCAAATTATACAAGTTGGCAAACTTGATTGAATTCGATCACCCTGAACTATTGCCCGAAAAACCCGCGATTCATAAAGATAACGCCGATAAAGTCACATAACAACTTTGATAAAGACATACACCCCGCTTTTATTATGAACGGTTTCTTAATTGTCGGATTGGTTTTATTTTCGGGTTGTGTTTGGGTTTTTTATTGTGTGGGGTTGGCGATTCACAAGGTTGAACCGTCTTGGTCACATTGGCGGGTTGACCAATGGATAAAGAATCTATTGAAAAAATAATAAATCATATAATTTTCAAGGAATAATAAAGAGCATGAACACGGCGATTTTGAAGAAAATTTATCTTAGCTTCAAGCGGGGCAAAAACGAAGGAACCTTTTTCATTTCTCTTTATACGTTCTTGATTGTTTCGGGCGCGTCAAAGATTCAAACCTTAACATATGGCTTGGGGGTGATCTTGGTCTTCATTGCACTTGGTTGGTATTTGATCAAGGTTGTTGACACGACACAAAACAGAATGAACCCATTCAGTCAAGATAATTTAACAGCAGGATATTATCACCGCCTTGGTTTAATCGCGTTATGCGAAGGAAATCAGGAACTTGCAAAACATTTTTTTGAAAAAGGAAATAAAATTATGGTGCAATGGATTGAAAAGATTAATTGCTGATCTTGCTTGCGGATATTTACCCGAACATACAAGTGACGAAGAATCAATTGGGCTTGATCTTAATTTTGAACACGGAAAACCAAAGGTTGCATTTCCTATTATTGGATCGGTGACAAATATCCCGTTGCGTGACAACGTAATTGATCACGAATTCGGGCGGGATATTTTGGAACATTTAGACAACCCAAGTGATATGCTTAAAGAAATGAATCGAACCTTGAAGCCAAGCGGAACCGTTTATATCAGGATTCCCGTCGAATCGAATCTTGTTCGCCAACAATTCAAAAGAATCTTTTTGGATTTTCCCTTTGGGCTGATAACCGCATTTAAAATGTGTGTAAAAAGTGAACGCATTTGGAAAAAACATAAGGGAATGTTGCATCTTTGGACAATAACCCCGCGTTACATTGGACATTATTTCAAGATCACGAACCTATACATTCACCGTCAACCCCGCTTATGGTGGTCTTACTTTTTTCATTCAAAAGATTTCAAACCGCTTCAAAGAATATTTCGTAAACTTGGGTTCAAATTAACCCGCGCGTTTAGAACTAATCTTTATTCTGTTTGGGTTATCGAAGGGGTGAATAAATGAAGTATGGGGTAATAGTAACGGCAAGAAATGAACAAGATTTTATTGGTGATTGCATTGATTCCGTTCTTAGTCAAACAATAAAGCCCACGTTTTTTATCGTGATCGATGATAATTCAAGCGATATGACCAAGGAGATCACGCGACGCAGGGGGGTTTTGGTGCATACGGTCAAACATGATCGTTCAAAGATTCGGGGCGTGAACATAAGCAAGGCTTTAAGCGTCGGAATAATTGCTCTTTATCAGCATTGCCCAAATTTTGATTTTCTCTTAACCATTGATTCCGATACGCGGATTCCCAAGAACTATGTTGAATTTCTTTATGCACAATGGGCGCGCCCGAATACAAGACGCAACAAGATTGAATTGGTGTCGGGAATTCCAAGGGAAAAAGTTGTTTCAAGATCGCATGTTACAAACGGGGCAAGACTTTATTCCCGCAAAGCCGTTGATGTGTTTTTTCCTTTTCCATGTCGCCAAGGTTTTGATTCATATATTTTATATAAGATTCAAGCCAACGGAATGCATGCCCGCGAATACCGTATTAGATATGAAGATATACGCCCGTATAATGTGAAATATGTTTATCGCTGGTTTTTAGTGGGGCGTTGTCGTTATCTGCAAGGTTTCCCTTTTGATTGGATGATTCTTTGTTTTCCTAGATATTCCAGATTTGAACCCGCTTTTCTCGGTTATCAAATTATGTTATGGTCATGGATTTGCCATCGTTTTACGGGTTGGCGTGAAAATGAACCCGTAATCACTTTTGTTAATAGTTGGCTTAAAAGACAAAGCGCGATCAAAGTTCGATCCGCTTTGGTGAAACCATTTAAAATATTAGGAATAAAAGAAAAAATAAAGGATTATCTAAAATATAAACCAAGTTTATAATATTTTCATTTAATGCAATCTTTGAAATCACGGTTATATGAAAAAGATAAACAATCCTTTAAGCCATAAATTCACTTTTTTTTTATAAATAGTCTTAAATCTTTGCGACAATCCTGTTTATATTGTAGGGTTGATATTATGGGATTCTCTGGAATAAGGCAAAAAGTCAACGAAAACATTGGCGTTGTGATCGGAATGGTCGCGGTGCTAATCATGGCGGGCATGACCGTCGCAGACCGAACACGGGCGACTTTGTTCGGGCGAAACCAGCATATCCGCCAACTTGACACAAGCCGTTATTACTGCAAGCACATTCTTGGAAATTTATTTCCTTATATGGATGGTCAAGCAGTTCTAATCTTAGGATTGTGTTAAACATGCGCTTCTTTTCCCCATTTTTAAAAAGATTGCTTTTTTGGGCTTCTTTTATCGGTGTCACGTTTCTTTTATTGTCGTCAATCGGGCTATTATGGCAAACCAAGAACACGATTGAAAACCTTGGTTGGTCATATGAACAAACGATCACCATTGGAGAAGATCAACAAGTTCAAACAATCCGCATGATCGACAATCTAGTTTTTGGGGGTTGGTTGTTTTGCTTATCAGTCACGCAAGCAATTCAACTTGTTTATCTTCGATACTTGATCAATCAAAGCAAAGATTAATTGCTTGAACATTCCCCAATATTAAATAAGTGATTAAATGAAATTGCCAAAAATATTTGGGTTTGTCTTCATTTTAATTCTAAGCGTTCAAGGATTAAATCAAGTCGGAGGTTATCCCGAAGTTGAAAAACAGATTGAACTTGCAAGCGGGGTTGGAATACAAGATATTCAAGCTTTGCCGTTTCAAGATCATAGTGTATTTAGCCCCGCAACAAATTTGTTTTATAATTTTTATGTTTCAAGCGAAGGGCTAAGATGCGCAATTGTTGATAAGTTTGGTAATATATTTGACAACCAATTAATTCTTGATAATTCGGGCTTTTATTGGGGTGGTTTGCAAGATTTTAGCGTCGATATACATCATTTGGGTTGGAAGGTTTATTTAATAATCAAATTGAATGCTGGAAATTCTGCTTTAACCGCCAACGGCGACGAGTTCAGGGTTTATTATATGGCAATAAACGATGAAACAAAAACCCTTGACGTTTTAGATGTTGAAACCGTTGAAAATGCGGATCAAACAAACCCAAATTGGCGACCTAGTTTAGTGGATATTGCGGTTCAAAAAGACGGTTCGATTTTAGTTGGAATGACCGTGCGCCCTGTCGGATCATATCTTGCGGTAATTTACCCAAGCGAAGGCGATACGGGTTTTAATTATGACAAAACAAAATATCAAACAAGCGATGATCTTTTTTTTAATGAACTTGCAACGAACCCGCCAAATGACTATTATCACAGTCTTGCATTAACTTCTTATGGCGAAACGGGCGCGGGAATTTATATCGCGATTTTTGAAGTTTCAAATATGTGGACAAAGAACGAAGCCATTTTTAGAATAGAAAACGTCACACGTTTTTATACCAACGGATATGAAGATGCGAATTTTCACGCCGAAGGTTCAATAACACAGTGGTCAAAACCCGATGATACTTCATGGTATATTGATATTGTCGGCAATTACGCGGGAACATATTTAGTTGCGACAACACAAAGAGAAAACGGGGGAACAAGTTATTGCTATTCACGATATTGGAATGCAACAAGCGACACAACACAAACAAGAACCATTGATTCAGTCGCCGTTAATGATGTTTCTTATTTTTGTGCTTTATCAACAAATGAACGCGACGCATTAAATGCAATATATTTCAATGATACAAATCTTGATTTTGCTTATCAAGCGAAATATAATCAAACAAGCGCGTCTTGGCAAAATGAAATTGATCTTATTACTTGGCAAAACAGTGAGTCGGGTGCGCCCATTGATCTTGATAATATCCGCGAAGTTTCAACGGGAAACAATTTTGCGCTTGTTATGCAAGGAACAAAAGAACCCGCAACACCCCAAGCAATCATTTATCAAAACAGTGTTGAATGGGCTTATTATTATCTTGACGACTATAAAGGCGAATTTCCTTATGAACCCAATCTTGAAAACAATACCCTTGTTGATTCAAACGGGAATTCATTAAGCACGGGCGATTGGCTTCTTGAAGGTGAAATTTACACATTCAGATTCGACACAAATAATGCAACGGAATCAGGATATATTCAATTTGATGACGACGACGCGACAATAAGAATTGAATTCAATGAAACAACAAACCGCGTTACGCTTGACCGTGATCTTGAAGAAAACAAGATTTCGATTCTTGATTACGAAACCGTAAACGATTCTTGGAATATTACTTTTTCACTTGGCGAAGGCATTGACGACAATCTTGATGTCGATTTTTCTTTTAGCGTCGAAAACTTTTATCATAATGTCACGATTAGCGGAACCTATATTCCAAATTTAAAGATTTACAATCTGGGAGGATTCACCTTTGACAGAACCATTTCAAACACGGGTGGTTTTTATCCATACGGTCACCCCCTTGAGGCTTGGTCACAATATAACGGTTCAAGTTCTTGGGTTAATACAAGTCAAGTTTATCGAAAACTGCAATGGTGGCATTCACAGTTTGCACTTGACGTATCCGACAATGATGTTTTTGACACCAAGGAAAACACGGGTGATGTTGAAATTCACCTTCAATATCTTGAAAATGGGATTTGGCAAGATATAATTTACGTTTCATTTGACATTGTTAATGGCGCGGTTGATCCAAGCGGAGCAGGCGCGGGCAAGGCTTGGGTTGATATTGCTTGGAATTGGTACGGGCGAAACGATGCGGGAAATATGGCAAGTGTTCGCAATGGCTATTTTGTTGCTTATCCCGATTGCGGTGACGATGTATCAAGCGACGCGACAACACTTCAATTGTGGGCTGATTTGTGGCTTGATCGCGCTAATAATTCGAAGGCGGTGGGTGGTTCTTTGAACCCGTATTATTACGGCATGGATGAAACGGGTTGGCTTTTATTCAATAGTTGGCGACCAATAATCACAAATACGACGTTTGGAACGGTGACAATCCCATTAAGAAATTCAACGGGTTCCGTGATTCAAGCGGATCAAATGGATTTAATGAGAATTTCAACTTGGGTTATCACAGGTTCAAATCTTGATACAAATGTTTGGGCGGTTCGTGATTTCAAGAATCAAGATTATCTTCTAGCCGAAGGGCGATTAAGGGGAATAGATAAACCCCCAATTGTTGAACCAATTGTTATCGATATGCCTTCAAGCGGGTTCTTATCAGGGCTTCGCAAGGCAATAAACGCGCTTGGTCAAACACTAATAAACGCATTAGCGGGTGCATGGAAATCAAGCCTAGGTTTAATTGATACAATTCTTGAATTCTTAGGCTTTGGCGAAGGCGTGTTTTCAAGCCTTATTTATGTCTTGGGCGAAGTTCTTGACATATTCGATCTTATTATCGCGGAGTTTGAAGATATAATAAACTATGCCATTAACAGCATTACTGATTTATTGAGCTTAGTTGTTGCCGTTGGTGGGCGCGTCGTGTTCACGGTAAATATGTTTGTTTCAACGATATTGAGTTTTTACAATGCTTTGGTTTCATTATTTACGGGCGGGTGGGGAAATGTTGGCGACATATGGGGGTCATATGATATTTTATCATGGCTCCAATTATTCCTTGTTGCAATTTTTCCGTTCTGGGAAATGGATCGAATTTCAAAAAGTCAAAACAAAATTGGTGTAATAAAAGAAGACGTTGAAACCTTTATCGGTGCATTAACGGGCATCATGCGTGTTTTCTTGATTCTTTGGGGTTTGATTCAAAGTTTATTTAACTTGATCATGAATATAATTAGAGGTTAAAAAAATGAAGAAAATAGAAAAACTAGGGCTTGTTTTTTGTCTTTTAATTACATTCTCCGCTTTAATATATAATGTTTCAAATATTATGAGTCAAGCTCAATTATCAAACCCAATTGAATACACTCAATCGGTTATTGGCGTTCATTACTTAATTGATGGAAATTGGATTAAACAATTCAAAGGTGAAATAATTGAAATAAATCAAACCGCCCTTGAAATAAATTGGTTCAAATACAATGAAACGACGAAGATAAAAACGACGCTTATTAAAACAAAAAACGCGGATAATTACGAAGTTGATCTTGAAATCAGTTTTCTTTATTCCAATCAAACAGAAACACATCGAACCTTTGGGGAATTTCGCGTTTATTGGTTTATTAACAATGAACTTGTTGATGTCGATAATGATTCAGGAATATTGACTATAAGAGATAAACAAGGCGTTAAAAGGGATATTGACGCAATAGATAGAAACGGAATTCGCATATTTGAATATAAAAAAGGCGGGCTTAATCTTGAAATGTAAAAAACTTTTCTTCATTCTTTTATTTGCTTTTGTTTTTGTTCCAATGTGCAAAGCACAAAGCCAAGTAACAACGAATATTTTAAGAAGTGAATTCAACACAACAAAATATGTTTATCTTAACAAAGGAACAAAGATCAACACGACAAAGGGCGTTTTAATGTTAAACATTACCAAGAATTATGTTTATGAAAATTTTTCTCTTTGGAACGAAATAAATAGCATTCCTGATTATTTATCTTTAACTAATAACACTTTTTTAACATACAATGGGAATATGAGAAATAACATTAATAATAGGGTTACAAAAAACAATTTTACGAAGAATTTTGATTATCATTTTCGTTTCAACGTGGATGAAATCGCAAATTCCGCTTCTACAATGCGCGGAGATATTATCCAACATTCAAATAATACGGAGGATTGGCGTTATCAAGTAGGAAATAACGAAGAATCAAATGCGCTTCTTTTAAGAAGCCAAAACAGTAATACAAAATATCAATTTTATCTTCAATGTGTTGAAAATGGCGTTTCAAATGTGGGCGGGGGAACGGGTGATCTTGACGTTGATACATGGTATTTTGTAAGATACAATCGAAGTGGGTATAATGTTGGTGTTTTTGTTTATTCTGATTCTAGTTTTTCAAGTTTAGTTACAAGCGCTATCATTGATTGCAGTGGGATATGGTCAAAGGCTTATAAATTTAGTAAAATAATCGCGATGTCAAACGTTGGATATGCGACAAATTTAGATACAAAATGTTATTTGAATTTTTTATACATCGGTGAATCTGATGATTATACAAATGGATCAATGTATTCAATAAATATGTTGGAAAACACGACACGAACCCTTTATTCAATGAGTTTAAACATATCTTCGATTAATGGGGCTTCGTCAAGCATTGAAGTATTTGCAAGCAATGACAATTTAACTTGGTCAAAGATTATTGAAACCGTTGAAACCAAGGGAAAAGTTGAATATCTTTTTAATCGTGATTGGAATAATGTGTATTTCAGATTTCATTTAATTGGAAATGGCTATAACCCTGAAATTGATTATTTTGAGGTTTCATATTTCGCCGAAGGTGTAGGAACCACAACACCCTTGTTTTTGCATTGGATTGTTTGGGTTCTTGCGGTCTTGGTGATAACAATTATAATTGCGACACGACGCAAGATTACTTGATCAAGATGTCAAGAAAAAGATCGCAAAGGCTTGCATATGTTTTTATCATCTTTGGCGCGTTTGCGGTGATATTATCGGCAATTGCAAACAATTCAAATCTTGGGGGTGATTGGTCAACGGTCACAAACGCATATGTCGGAGCTTTGCCTTATCTTGCAATAATGGGAATAGGTCTTTATTATAGCGTGACGGGAAAAAGCAAGTTCTTGGGAACAAGTTTATTGTTTGGGCTTATCGGAATAATCAACGCGGGTTTATTCAACTATTTGAATGATCAAAACATTTGGATCGATGCTTATGTCACCGCGACGACAACGATCACGGATATAATGTTAATCACGATCATTCTTTGGCTAATCTTCGGGTTTATTCTGGGGGCGGTCAAACGGTGAGTGACAACGATCTTAAAAACATAAAAGCCCGCGAAGATCGCAAGGTGCGACACAATGATCGCGCCCGTCAAGAACTTGATGAGTTCTTTAAACTGTATAAGAACAAGATTGAAGTCATTTCCTATAATCCGCTTGATAAGAACAAGGAATATGGCGAATATTTTGTTTTATTCAGATTAACGGAACCAATGAATCCACGCCAATTTTTAAAAATGATTATTGACAAAATCGGGAATGAACTATAATGTTTAAGAAAAAAGAAGAAAACAAGATACTTGTTCAACTTTATTATTGGTATAGGAAAATTCAAAGGGTGATCTTGGCTATTGCGGTTATGATCAATATTGCCTTTGTTGGCTTTGTGGTCAATGAAGGGAATCTTTGGGTTTTCTTAATGTTTGGTTTGAATCTTTATGTGGCTGGTTGGGCGTATTTTGCGTTTATGAGTAAGCACAAAAAGCCAAAGGAGAAAAACCCCGATGTTGAATGAAATAATCAAGTTTGTTTTTCGCGCCCTTGTTTATGGTCAAGTGTTTCTTTGGTGGTGGCTTTATGATCAAGATTGGTTGAATCACAAGGTTTCGGAACACGGCATTGAGTTGTTGATGTCGGGTGGCGTATTAGGGGTTGCGTTCTTTGTTTCATGGAATCATTGGGGCGTTTCACAATATACCCCGTCGATCATTCTTCAATATTGTCTTCTTTATTATCTTGCTTGGTCAGTGTATCGAAACAAGTTTTCTTGGGTTCAAGCTTTATCCGTTATGGGGTTGACCGTCTTCTTGAATTCTTATTATTGGGAATCAGTTTTACACATTCACGAAATCAAACAATTCGGTTTGTCGCCCAACGTAATCTTGCAAATGGTTCATTTATTGCCCGTCGCATTCTTTATGAAGCGATTTAAATTCAACAAAAACGAAGCCCTGAATGATTTGACCAAGGGGTTTTTTGTTTCTTTTGTCGTCGCCTTCGTTACGCTTCGATATTTGAAATGGCAAGCATTCAGCCCGATCATTCCCGTTATCTATCGTAAATTAATCAAAACGGTTCTTTATTTTATTAACCGTTTTTCATGTCTTGGAATCTTGATCAAGGTAATCTTTGAAGCGGAACCGAAATGAAGAAATTCATTTTCCAGTGTTGGCTTTGTTGCCCAAGACAATATTGCAAAGAACAAATGCGCGATTGCGAATCAGAATGTGAAAAACGGGTTCTTTGCCTTGAACACCGTCGCCCGAAGTTAAAGGGATTAAGACCAACAAAATTGAACGAGTTTTAAAAGTGGATACAGTTTATATCCATAATGATTGATAGAAGCCCGTCAATATGAAAATGCAACAAATAGACAACACAGATCTAAGATCATAGGCGATTCAGGGCAATGAAATTGTTCTTTTCTTGAAAGATTTGAAATATAGATTAGTGTCGGACATTGTTTGTAGCCATAATTCACGGTGGATTCTTACTCCATACACCTTATATGCAACAAATAGAAGTTATGAACGCTAAAAATGAACGGCAAAATCAGCACGGCAAGCGAAACCGACTTTTCGCAATTAATAGAAATGCGCAACGAAGCGGTAAAGTTTTTAGAAGAAAACCCTTCAATGCGTGAAACCCCGAAGGGGCGGGGCAAGGAAAACGTGATCATGAATGTGGATTACATTGCCAAGAAATTTATTGCAAAATGCATTGTTTCAAGGCTTGGGATTGAACCAATCGAGTTCAATGATCATGAATCCCTTAATCGGTATATCAAAAAACCAAGGGGTAATATCTAAATGACCTCTTTAAAAAAGGCAAAGTTTGAATCATTGAATATTGTTTTACATGAAATCTGGGCTACAAGCCAAGATTGCGCACCAACAAAAATACAGTTGGGATATACTTATGATTCTGGGCATAAAGCCAATGCAATTGTGATCATTGATTGCGCGCCCGCAATCTTGAACACGATTCGCCAAGTAATTGATGAACAAAAACTTGCTTTGATGATAAGCGCGGGGCATGGTGGGGTTGTGGTTTCATAATGGGTTTTGAAAACAAGTTTAGCAAAGAAGATTTTCTTCTTGCCGTCAAACGCGGGAAAACATTAAGCGATTCCAAGATCGCGGAACGCTTGGGCGTTACAAGATCAACGGTTTGGCGATACAAACAAAAGAACCCCAAGATCGTTAAAGAAGCGGAACAAATTCTTGAATCCGCAAACTATCAATATGTTTCAAAGACCAAGTTAAGCGCGCAAGAATTCATTGACGCTTATCCCTTGGTTCAAGAATGGGTTGAAATGCAAGAAAAGAATCAAGTTCTTAAATCTACTTGGTTGCCCCGTATTCGGGCATTGAGAAATGTTTGTCACCATTTAAAAACCACGCCCGAAGGGTTGACACTTGAACGGGCAAGTGATCTTTGTTATGAGATAAAACAACTTGACGATTCCGAAGACGCGCCGAAAGGATTAGCGTTTTATTATATAAGGGGCGGAATAAGGTCTTGGTTCCAATTGATGCATGGCATAAGCGCGCAAATGCTTAGTTCAAAAGGCATTGACGCAAAAGCTTCAAAAGGAACGGGAACCATGTCGCGTGAACGAATCACCAAGGAACAAAGGGCAAGGTTTGATGAAGTTGTGGGTCAAGCGGTTCGCGTCGCTTTAAAAGAAAACCCAATGAAGGATTGGGGCGCTGTTGAAATAAACTATGCAACAAGGGAATTGCAAGGCATGGCTCATTTCATGTATTACACCGCGAACCGAATAACATCAACCCATAACATAAAATTGAATGATCCCCAACACGTTCTAGCGGGGCGAATCTGGGAAATTCACACACTTGATAAAGGCAAGCGGGGCGGGATTCATTGGCAAAAACCATTGACGGGCGACGGCAAACATAAGCTTGAAACCTATATTTCAACACGGTTCAACATTGAAAAAGATGAAATCCCGATTAAGGCAAGGAACCTTGATTCATTACTTTTCCCGACACTAAGCGAAACAAGAAAAGCCCAAGAATTTGAAACCGTTGCAATGAAGATCGCGCACCAATTGACGGGGGCAAAGGTCACGATGCAAAACCACGCTTGGCGACACACATTCGCGCAAGATTGGCTTCATGCGTCGGATTGGAACTATGAAATGGGCGCGGAAATAGGTGGTTGGTCTTCGACTGAAACAATGAAAAAATGTTACGGCAAGATAAGCAAAGATGCGATTTCAAGGGGCTTGCGTCGGGCAATGGGCGAAGTCGTTGAAGACGTTACTTATGAATTGCTTTGGTGATCATAATGACAACAAGAAGAAGCGTCAAAATCCCGATTGACGAAACCGTTTTTATTACAATCAAAAACGTCGCAAACGTAAAACTTGGGCAAATCGTTGCGCGATATGATTCCGAAAAAAAGGTTCTTACAATTGCAATAAATCAAAGATTCCAAACAACGAAAATCGAGGTTGGTTTAAAGTGATGTCTATTATTCACCGTGAACGACATTTTATTTCAGATTGTGACCGCGCCTTA
>Ga0180432_10003653_pt1 | contig 21737 bp, 26 predicted proteins | sample SS_ome_10_FD_132414 | JGI IMG/M metagenome (GOLD analysis project Ga0180432, IMG submission 132414) | Hypersaline lake sediment archaeal communities from the Salton Sea, California, USA - SS_1_MS_2 metaG | ecosystem: Environmental > Aquatic > Non-marine Saline and Alkaline > Hypersaline >...
AGCGCCTTCTGCGACGCGGTGTAAGCGTTGTTGACCTCGGCACCTCTGGCGAGCTCATTCGTCAGGGCGTTGATTCTGTTCTTGAGCGGATCGGAGTCGACGGCCTTGAGTCGGTTGCCAAGATCCTGAAGCCCCTCGCCCAGCCCGAACGCCTCCTCGGCGTCGGCTCGGAGCTGCTCGGCGAGCTCGTCGTCACCTCGGAACTCGGCCTGGAACGCCTGGAACTTGAGCATCGCGCCCTGAATGTCGCCCAGCGGCGCGATGATCTCACCGAATCCGGCGAGCAGGTCGCCGAGAGACTTGAGCGCGAACTCCGACATCTCGATGAAGGCTGTGGCGATGCCTCCGACGGTGCGGATGATCTCCGGGGCGTTACGCGTGACGATCTCTGTCAGCTGGTCGACGGACTCGGTGACTCCGCCGACACCGTCCTTGACGGGCTGGAAGAACGGCTTGAGCAGAGCCTCGCCGAGACGGTCGAATGCCGCCTCGGCATTCGCCATCGAACCCTCGAAGCTCTCGCCCATCTTGAGCGCGGCTCCGCCGACGGTGTCCTCGAGAGCGGCGCGAACGGCACTGGCAGCGACGCCGGACTTCTCGGCCAGCTTGATGACCTCGCCCGCCGACAGGTTCAGATTCTTGGCGAGGTTCTGGTAGATCGGCAGGCCGCGATCCGAGAGCATCTGAAGCTCTTGATTGGTCGCGTAGCCCTGCGTGGTGACCTTGTTCAGGATGAAGCCGACCTCGTTGAAGGCGACACCCATGTCCTGACCGGCTTTGCGAGCCACTGCCGCCGTGTCGGCTGTCAGCTTCAGATAGTCGGTGAGGGCCTTACCTGGCTTGACCCCTGCCGCCAGCGCGGACGCTGCTACAGTGGCCGCATCGCCGAGACCGAACGCAGTTCCCTTGACGGCTTCGAGGGCATTCTTCATGACGACCTCGGTGTCGCCCGCCGACACCTTGAGCGCGAGCATCTTGGTCTTGGCGGTGTCGAGTGCTACCAGACGATCCCAGCCGCCGGACAAGATACCGCGTACCGCGTCAGCGGCTTTGGACGCGAAGTCCTGTATGACTGCCAGGCCCTTGACAGCAAGCTGTGAACCAAGCGCGCCGATGAACGATCCGGCGGCGATGTCACCCAGCTGACTCCAGCGTCCTCCGCCTCCCCCGCCGCCGGAACCGCCGCCGCCGCCGCCGACCATGGCGGACTGCATGTCCTGCTGTACTTTGTCGAGCTGAGGTTTAAGCTGTCTCAGTACGGAGTCGGCGAAGCCGTCGAATGCCTTCGAGGCGTCGATCTCGACGCCTACTGTTAACTTGCCCTCCGCCACCTGCTCAGGCTAACGCACGGGCAGTGTCGCTACGCAGAACCTGAGCTCTGAAGCCCTACGATGTCCCGCATCAGTTCGCCGATCGTATCCAGCGTGTAGTCCGGATCGTCGGGGTCCATCAGCCGGGAGAACACCTGCGCGTAGCTGTCGGGTGACAGGTGCCGCGCGATGAACAGGCCGGTCATGTCGTTCCGCATGGACGCGCTGACGTACTTGGACGACGCAAGGCTGTACGCCGCCAGTGCTTGCGCTGTCGGCTTGCGGACCTCGAGAGTGTCACCGAGAAACTGAATCGTGTCGTGCGGCCATGCCACGTCGGCTGGCTGATCCACGACCTCCTCGGTGTCGGACACGGGAGAGAGCTGTCGCGGCATCTCAGCGGCGAACGGGTTGGGCTGGCTCACAGACGCGACGATACCACCATCATCGAATGGTTCGTGCGACCTTGTTCATGGCCCGCTCGAGGAACGTGTTCGGCTTCGTCCCCGGATGGTTCACGTGGTCGAAGAACACCCATCGGCCGACGCGGTTCCAGTAGAAGTGCAGTGCGTAAGCCGGGCGACGGCAGCGAATGATGTGCGGGCGTGTCCCCCAGCGGACGTAGCCCGCGTACGGCACAGCCGACTTGCTGATACCAACACCGCCCTCGCCCTTGTACGGGCCGGTCATACGGAACGGCTCCGAGCGGATGTTCCGCCGAAGCCGTCCCGTTCTGACCGGGGCCTCCTCCTGGGCTGCACGCACCATCCGTCGCGATATGTCCCGGTTGCGCTCGGTGATGAACTTGCGCGACCAGGACTGCGCCTCGTACGGATTGAGAACGAGCTTGGCAGTGACCCGTGTACCTCGCGGGCCAGTGCTCGACCGGTCAAGAGCCACTGACGAAGCCCGTGGGCAGTTTCTTCGCGGGGGCCTTCTTGGCGGGCGCGTCCTTGATCGTGTGCGTCTCGACCACGGTGACGAAACCACGGTCGATGAGTCGCTGAATCCGATCGGTCAGCACCACCGTCTTGGTGGCTCCGCGTGGCAGAACGACGCTCGGCATGACACTGCCTTTGATCGTGACCACTGTCTTAGAACTGGACATATGCCTCTCCCATCCAGGCGACGACGCCGCCCTCCGGCCCATACGGGCTCACCTCACCAGAACCGGCCGAGTAGCCGATCCCCCGTATTCGGGCAGCCGCTCGGCAGAGCGCCAGCTCGATACGCCAACTGTCGTCGAGAGAGACCTCCGCCTCGGCGGCGTAGTCCTCCCAGGACGGATCAAGCTCGACTGTGGCACAGCGACCCGCGCCGATCTCGAGCGCGATGACGCGGGGCAGCGAGCAGGAGTCAATGCCGATCTCCTGATTCGGGAACTCGCGTGTACGAAACCGCCGGACCACGCGGACCCACAGAAACGGGATACGACAGTCGTCGCCGCCGGACGTGTGCGCGTTCCACGCCGCCATCGGAATGCCGTCACCACCGAAGAATCGGACAGTTGTGGTGCCGCCGCCCACGGGAGGGCAGTCGCTCGTCGGGTCGAACACCTCGCCGAGCGCAGTGGTGTAGGCGTCGACAATGGCGCTCGCCGGATCGGTACAAGTCGGAGCCGTCATGACGAGTCCTTACAACACCGTCGGAGCCGCGAGAACACGGTACGGGTTGACGGCGGAGAGCCACAGGTCGATCTCGGGGATACCGGTCTTGCCCGACGCGTAGATGTCGTTCGGATTGAACACTCGGTGCGACACGCCCTGCCGCGTCACGTCGGTGATGGTGCGCGGTAGTCGGCACTTGCCGCCGGTGCAGGCGTTGTAGAACTCTGTCGCCAGCACCGCCACCAGCTTGCCGACACCAGCGGGAGGCTCAATGCCTCGTAGATACTCCACCTGCCAGGTGCCGGAGTCGGTCACCGGTCGGCTCATGTCCTGCGAGGGCCAGAAGCCATCGACGCGGTAGAGCCGATCCTCCTCGAGCGCGTACTCGGACGGGTCGAGCTCGACACCGTCCACGGTGACGGCGACGATCGAGGACACCGGGCCGGGCAGATGAACGACGCCGGGGCCGGAGCGAATGCAGCGCGTGGCACAACCGCAGCCAAGCACAGCCCAGCTGCTGTCACGCCAGGAGAACACCTCGTATTCGGTCGGCACAGGGCGGCGGCGAAGGCTCGGTGGGTAGTTCTCCGGACACGGGCGGACGGTGACGGGGCACGCACCGAACTGACGACCGGACAGCGCCCACAGAACCTCGACAGCGGTGTCCACCGCCACGGAGAGCGCCGCGACAGCCGATGCGTACGTCGGGTCGTCGCCGGAGCCCTGCTCAGGGAGATCCGGCAGGCAGCTCTCGTCCACAGGCCAGTTGCATGTCACGTCATCAGCGTATCGAGAACAGGTGCTGTCACTTGTCGCCCCACGTGATAAGAATCCACACCACGATCAGCCCGGCAACGTACGGCATCAGGACGAACACCAGTGCAGTGGTGAGATCGGCTTCCACACCACTGACTCTCGATCAGTCGGCTCAGGCAGACGATACGGGCTGATCCGGTGCGACGTCCGCTGCGGGCGCGCTGCCGGGGCCGCCGAAGTAAAAGTCCGGATCGGTGAAGATCGTCGCGATCTCCAGCGGCTGCGGCTCCTGATCGACGGTCGGCTCCGGCGGAGCGATCGGAGTACGGAAGAACGTGTAGTGGCTCTCCTCGTTCACCGGCTCCAGCAGACGACCAGGCGTGTTGTCACTGTCGATGGCGGCGACGTTCCACGGCCCACGGCCCCACTGAGGCATGGCGAGTGAGACACCGCTGAGCGTCATGGTCGAGATCGTCGCGTTGACGGTGATGCCGGACAGCTGGAACTCGGTCGCACCGACCAGCAGGTAGCCGTACTTCTTACCGGTGCCGGGATCGGTGAACACCGAGTCCTCCGTCGGAATCGGGCAGTCGTCCTCTGCGCGGCCACCGGTCCAGATCTCGAGCGCGACGCCGTAGTCGCCATCCACCGACTTCTGGTCGCGGAAACCGACGGCCTCGTCGTTGTAGTCGAGCACCTGCTCCCAGCCGTTGAACAGCGAGATCAGTCCCGTGTTCACGTTGCAGAGCTCGATGTCGACGGTGTAGTGCTTCCGCTCGGGCGGAGTGCGGTCGATGACGCACGTCTTGCCCTCAGCGTTGACCTGCTCGAGCTCGGAGGCGTCCTTCATGACCGGCTCCAGTGACGCGCTGACGTAGCCGTCGGTCACGATGTAGTTCGAGGCCCCGGCGATGGGCAGCCCGCACGAGTTGATCTTGGTCGCGCGCAACCGCACGCCCTTGACGATCGGGAACGTCGCCATCTGGCTGTCCTCCTAGTTTGGTCCTGGTGGTGCTGACACTGACATTAGAGCGGCAGGGTGCAGTTCTCAGACCGCCGACATCTTGGCGGCGTTGTTGACTTTCTTGAGCCTGTCCTTGGCGGGATGGTCGATCGGCAGGTCGTCGATCACCGCATCGAGCACGTCGGTAATCGCGAGGATCGCAGACCGCATCCGAATGTTCTCCTTCTCCAATCTGTCGATGACTCGCGTGGCCGCTGACGTGGCGAGATCCGCCGCCTCGGCGCGGTCTCTGCCCCGCTTGCCGAATGTCTGTATCACCGCGACGGCGAGGCTCCCGACCAGCGTCCCGCCGCCGCCTGCCACTATCCATGCTCCGACGCTGTGGTTCGTCATGAGGCTCCCTGCTGTCGGGCGATCTGATTGCGAAGTCGGATCGCCCACAGGTCACGGATAATCAGCTCGATGACGAACACCATGACCGCTGCTACGACGTAGCGAGAGAACATGTGCGTCTCGTCGCGCACCGGCAGCTCGGCGAGGTGATACGACAGCAGCACGGTCAGGACACCGATGTCCCCCGACAGGCGTATTCCCTGGCCCAGCACAATCGCGCGTCCGTAGCCGCGAATCAGAATCCAGGCCAGTAGACAGAGCAGTGGAGAAACCACTCCGAGCGTCAGCCAGGCCGCATAGAACCAAGTACCGAATAACTTCTCGAACGGAGGCGGAGGTGTCGGAGTCAGCGCGAGACGAACCGCCGCTCCGAACATGAACAAGTTAAGGATCGGCTGAAACCAGACCAGCCGCCAGTCCTGGTCGTAGTACCTGTCCAGGCGATGAAGCAGCGCCCTCCATCGCCGTCTCATGGTCTATGCCCTTCGTGCGGTACGAGCCGGGACCTTCGCCTCGTAGCGCGACGGGTCGGGAAACATGGTCGACAACGCTGTGCGGAAGTGTCGCCAGGACAAGTCGGTGGTCGAGTGGAACGGCGTGCGGAGCTTGCCGGGACGGAACGCCTTCGAGTCCTCGATGAGAACACTGTCCTCGCGGCGAATGTTCAGGTTCCCGTACAGCGTTCTCCACTGCGGTGGATTCGTGGGCGTGATCTCCGAGAAGCGGGTGAGCGTGTCGGCCATGAGCTGTCTGTCCGCCGGAAACGGCACGTGCAGCTCGTAGCTCAACGGGTCGTCGACACCGATCGCTTGCAGGCAGATCTTCGTCGTCCGCAGCGACTCCGCCCACCACGAGGACTTGCCGTTCGTAGCCATACGGACACGGGGAAGCCGCAGGTGAGCGTCGAGCGAGCTTCGGTAGTACACGGGGAGGGCCGTCAGTGGCTCGGTCAGGAAGAAGTCGTCGTTGAACACGATGACCTCGTCTGACACCCCTTGCGTTGAGCAGGCCGTGAGGATATTGCGAAACACGTTGGTCTGCGAACTCGCGCTCGTGTTGCCGGGGATGAACTCGACGCCGGTCAGCCAGTTCGGCTTGTACCCCACCACCCACACGGTGCCGTGATCGGGGAAGAAAGCCTCCAGCGAACGGAGGCTGTACCGCAGCTCGTCGTTGGTGTCGCCGGGGCGAACCGGATAGATGACGTCGCGCATGATCGTGCTACGCCGCTGTGTCACAGGACGTCGTGAATGGCCTTGAGTACAGCGGCCTTGTTCGGGAGTCTGTGCGGATCTTCGATGCCGAGCTTGGCTGCGTAGTCGTTCAGCGCACCACGGTGCCAGTCGGCATCGGGAAAGCCGTCGTCGTAGTTCGGCCCGGTGACGGGAGGCTCGTAGGCAACAGGTGCCACCGCCGACGGAGTGTCCAACAGCCCCGCCGCGCTGGCATTGCCCTCGGGGATCCGATAGAGCCGACGCGGCCCGGTGCGGGTCAGCGTTTCGATGACCTCTGGGCCGTACAGCTCGATGAGCCGACGCAGACCGGGGCCGCGCTTGGACGGATCGACGAAGTCGACGATCGCGAATCCGTCCTCAATGGTGGTCACAATCCCGTCAGGCATCTACGGTTTCCCTTCTAGGTGATCTGTACGGCCGCGATCAGGCTCTCGTAGCCGACAACAACCGACCGCTCTGCAATCGCCGCGTACGTGTTCTCCTGCTCTGTCATGGTCGACCGGACCTGCACGGCGTCACGCCATCCGAACAGCGGAGACGTTGCGACAAGAACGTCGCCGAGAGTGTCGACGTAACCGCCGCCGAACACCCACCGATGCCCCAGCGTGGTCCGCATGGCACCGGACACGTTACGGATCTGGTCCGGGTCGACGCTCGCCCAGGCTGCCGACGCGTGAATCACACCGACGGTGTTCGTTTTGGCGAGCTCGCCCTCGAGGTAGGCAACCGCAGTGGCGAGAGACGTACGTGCGACAGGGGCGGGTGCGTCAAGGATCAGCTGACCGCCGACAGCAGTCTCGACCGCTGTCTGTTCCTCCAGCCGAAGAATCTGCTGCACGCGCGCGTTGACCTCGGCTTGGCTCGCTGCTGTCAGATCACACTCGTCGTAGGCCCATACGGTGATCGGTGCGAACGGGTCGGGGTCCATGTCCGGACGGACACCGGTCTTGAGGCTCTCGGAGCCGCTGTCGGGCACGGCGCACCATGGTTCGTCACCCCACACGCCGAACGCGTCGCTGCCGCCGTAGTTCCACGGACGAATCTTGACGCCGTCCGACAGGAACCGCGACGGGCCGCTGGCCTCGGTCCACAGGGTTGCGCTGTACAGGCCGGGAGCCGCCGGGCTGACCAGCGGAGGGTCGAAGATCAGTGCCTGAATCACTGGAGCCGTCATGGCTTACTCCTCATAGTGGTACGGAGGCGGATGACGCGAGTTGTCGGGGTACTCACGTCATCCGCCTCCTATCCGATCAGCGTGGCTGCCTCTACACGCTCGGAGTATTGCACTCGACGGTCTGGCGCGCTCCGATAGCACCGGAGACACACAGCGGGATGGTCACCAGGATCGACTGGTTGCACCGCTTGCCGACGGCGTAGGCGTCCTCGGTGAAGAACCGCGTGTAGCGGTTCACCTGGAGCTGCTCCTTCGGGTACATGACACCCAGCTCGATGACGTTGCTCATCGAGCGGAACCATGTCCCCGCCGGGTACAGCACCACGTCCACGGTGTCGGGCCAGAGCACCGTGTCGAGGTCACCGGGCAGGTCGGTGTCCCGCGTCTGCCAGTCGCCGACGAACTGAAGGGCGATGTTCCGCGCCGACAGCCAGCTCGAGATCTGACCGTCGGAGACGGCCAGGACGTCGAGACCCTCGCGCAGCGCCAGGTCGGCGCGGAGCACCTCGTGGAACCAGCTCGGGGCGATGCCCTCGATGGTGGCGGTACGGGCCAGGCCCTTCTGGAGACGAAGGTTCGTTGCCATCAGAGCCAGGCTGTTCAGCACCGAAGCCGCCGAGCCGAGAACACTGGTCGGCGGAATCACCTTCGCTGCTCCCGAACCGGCCACCACGTCAAGCACGGTGCGGCGGCTGACCGCCCGCAGATGCTCCTGAGCCAGCGAGCGCATGAACCACTCGATCAGCTCGGGCCAGCCCTGCGTCTGGAGGACTCCCGCCTCGACGCAGTACCCCATCGCGTTGAGGCGCAGCTCGACGAACTCGTCGGGGCACGGAATCTCCACGCAGGCCTTGAACGCTGTCGGCTCGCCGGTGCCGCTGTCCACTGCCTCGAGTTCGGGCTCGGTGAAGAAGAACTCGAAGGACTCGTAGATCGAGCTGAGATCCGGCTCGACCGGCCAGCGGATGCCGCCACGGTTAATCGTGATCTCCGGCAAGCTGACCAGGTCAGTCGCACTCGGCACGTCGCAGAAGTCGTACAGCTGCTCGGACGGAGCGCACCAGCCACCGGCTGCGGTGAGGCTCCCACCGGGAAGCCGACGCTCGTCGGTGGCCTCGGTGATGGCCGCGACGAGAGCGTGGCTGTCCTCGACCAGCTTCACGTCACGGTTGAGCCGTGCGAGAACCTGAGTCGCGAACGAGCCGCGCGCACCGGACGGACGACGCGCGCCGCGCGAACCGGGGCGAACGGAGTCCACCGCGAGGGCCAGCTCACGGAAGCCGACACGACCGCTGCGGTAACCCGGAGCGCCGGGCACCATCTCCCAGCCGGGACCGGTGGGGCCTTCGGGAGCGTCCACGGTGCCGACGTTGGCGAACGAAACGGGCGCGTTGCTGTTCGCAGCGACCGGCTCGGTCTCCTCGACGGTTTCGGCTTCAGCCTCGGCCTCGGTTTCCTCGACCTCGGCTTCGACCTTCTCGGCCTCGGCTTCGGTCTCCTCGACCTTCTCGGCGGTGGCGGAGGCAGCGCGGTCAAGCAGCTCAGTCACGCTGCTGCGGTGCGCCTCCTCCTCGGCGGTGGCGGTGGCGAGAGCAGTGCTGAGCTTGTCGACGCTGTCGAGCAGAGAGCGGAGCGCCTCCACGTCGTCGCGTGACAGTTCCTCACCAGCTTCGTGGCGGGCCTGAATGACATTGATTGACCGCTGGGCCTGTGTCCGCAGCTCCTCGAGCTCCGAGACGGTGGCGGGCAGTTCCTCCGGCAGAGTGAACACTCCCGAACTCCTTCTTGTACGACGGTAACCACTTGGTTGGATCGTCTCCCTGGCCCGCAGCCAACAGAAAACTCTCTCTACGGCAAGACCATAACTGTGTCCGGTGCAGAGGTGTCGGGATCCCGGCGTTTCACCATGAAAGCGACACGGTTGTCGGTAGGCCGACGAGAGCCCTCGGCTTCGATCCGCTCGTAGCGACTGTGCCGGTGGAGATACCCGTGGACAGCGAGAGCGCACCCGTCCCAGTACCAATAGTCGTCGATGATGATGAGCCCGCCGGGATTGACGTACGGAAACAGTGACTCGAGCACCTCGGTGGTGGACGAGTACCAGTCACCGTCGAGGCGCAGCAGTGCGATGCCGTCCGGATACCCCTCGTCGCCGGGCAGCGTCTGGGAGAACCACCCGACGTGTGTGCGGTAGTTGTCGACACCGGCGAGCGCCATGGCTTCGATCGCCTTGTCCTCGGAGGCGGCGCAGTTGTGTCCCGTCACCGCTTGCCACTCCACCGCCGATTGACCGGACGGTGTGCCACCGTCGATGTCCTCAGCGGGCGGGAGTCCACGGAAACTGTCGAACAGGTGGTATCGGCGCTCGTTGCCGAGCAGGCTGGCGATACCGGCGATCATGCCGCCGCGCCAGACACCGCACTCAACGACGGCTCCTGGCACGTTGCGGGTCTCGAGTGCGAGCTCAAGGTTCGTCACGTACCGGCGCTCCTTCACCATGGAGTGCCGACGGAATCGCCGCCATACGTCATGCAGTGAGCTGTTCTTCATTTGTCGGCCCGTCGCGTGACGGCCATTCGCCTACCGACCAGTTCCAGCCACGAGAGGCTGCCGTTCAGAACGAGACTGTCAACGGCAGACACAACGCCGGGGAATCGGTCGTAGTAGTCGTCGAACACCACGGTGGCGTTGTCGGCCAGATGAACGTCCCAGGCCGTGAAGTCCCGCAGCACGGAGTCGTGCGTGTGTTCTCCGTCGATGTAGAGCAGGCCCACTTTCAGCCCGACCGTCCAGGTCGCTGCCGCGTCGGTGGACAGCGCCCGCTGAAACGTCGCACCTCGGGCGGTCTCCATCGCGATCTCCATGTCGCGGTGCCGGTAGCGGCGATGCATGTGCGGTCGCCCCTCATAAGCCCCCTCGAGCCCCCAGGAGTCGATGCCGAACACCGGAGCGCCCAGACCCGCCGCTGCGCCCTCGACGATGACACGCAGCGACCCGCCCTGATAAACACCGATCTCCACGCAGGCCGTGTCGGAGGGCGTCTGAGCCGCGAGTTCTCTCAGACGTTCGAGCGCGACGATCTCGGTCAGCGTCTCGGTGTTCATCGCGGTCGAACAACCTTCCGTATCGTCCCGCCGCCTGCCTGACGAACCTCGACCTTGGCCTCGATCAGTGACAGAAACTCGGATGAGCTGGTGCCGTCTGGATAGGTGACGACGTAGCCGACCACTGTCACGCCGCTGGCGGCAGCACGACGACGGGCACCGCAACCGCAACCCATCAGCGACGCGCCAACAGGTCGGCGATCTCCTCCGCCGGTGTCGGAGGACGAGTGATGCGCGAGGCCCGCTCGAGCAGCTCGGACTTCTCGGCTGCACGCTTCGCCTCGAGATCCGCGACGCGCGCTTCGCCGATCGCCTCCTTGACCGCTGCCTTGATCTCGTCGGCGGTAATGACCGGGGAGACGTCCTCGGCAACGTCCTCGTCGGTGGGGCCGAGTGACGCGACCAGGGCGATCGGACGCCCCTGCTCGTCGGAGCGGCCACGGGCCGAGAACCCTGGCGTGTTCACGGCCAGCGCGGCAACCAGCTCGAGCCCCTGACCGAAGTCCCGCCAGTCGCCGGACAGTGGCGACGAGAGACCCTGCTCGATCTGGTCGGCGGTCGCCCACGGAGCCGCGACGCCGGAGAACCAGATGCCGTGATCGTCCTCGCCCACTCTGACCAGCGCGAAGCAGGTTCCCGTGTTGTCGTAGTGTGCCGCTGCCGCTCGGCCGCTCGCGCCGGGGCTGGCGTGACCGGTGCCGACGGTGAGACGTCCCACCGGAAGCCGCTCGCCGTTGTCGAGACGTACAGCCGGGCTGGTGTGGAAGTGCGCGTAGTTCGCCCGGCTGCGGGGAGCAATGACGCACTCGGTCTGAATCGACCGATGGCACTCACCGAAGCAGGCGAGGTGGCCGTAGATCCGGCCGTCGTCGCCCATCGTCGGAAGCGTCGGCCCCTCGAGCTGGGGATTCTGAAACAGCCGGTGGTCGTAGACGCGCGGGCGGAACTCCTCCGCTGCCGCCGCGACCAGTGCCACGTCGCGGGACTCGCGCTCCAGGTTCAGCGGCAGCGTGGTGTCGCCGAACGCCGGAGTCGCCACCAGCGTGGTGCCGATCAGCTCGGCCTCGGTGATCGTCATGAACACCTCACCGTCACTGTCCTCACTGATCTCGTTACCGTCGCGGTCGGTGACCACCCAGCTGGCCGCAGCGAGGTCGACACTGGGACGGGTCACGCCGTGCGCGAGCTGGTCCGCCGCCTCGTCGGCCTCGGCCGTGTTCAGCAGGTACCCCGACGCGACGATCGTGTTGTCACGCTGCTCGGCGGACTCGATGACGCCGACGGTGTAGGCGCTGGTGTGCCCCTCAGCGCCCTGCTTCATCCACATGAGCGGAAGTGGAAACGCACGGAAGGTCAGAGTGATGTCCGACCGCAGCATTCGTCCGTCACTGGTCGGCGTGCCGATGAACGCCACGACGGCGTCGGTGAACGTGCGGAACTCTCCGTCGCTCATGATGTTCTCCTGTTCGGTCGGCGAGCTTGCTGTCATACTCTCAGCCAGCAGGGCAGGCGGCACGAAGCCGAGACCGGCCGGGTCCTCACGAGCACGGATAATCCCCTGCCGCTGACGGTGAATGATCTCGTTCCGTTGAGCGGAGTTACGTCGCTGCTCGCGCGGAAGCGGCGCGTCGGGCGGGGCCATGCCGACACGGCAGCGGCAGTTGCGGACCTCCTGAGACGGCCCACTCGGATCGCCGGGATACTCGAGCTCAGCACCGCCGACGAAGAACGGGTCCTCGACTCTGGCCTTCTGACCGTCGGCCGCGAAGTGCGTGTGCCGAGTGCGGCGGTCCATGTGCGCGCACCAGACCTTGTCGAACTCGACGCCCGATGTTGACGCGGCGTTGAGCATCGCCTGGTTAATGATCCCTGCCGCTTGCAGACCGCTCTCACGAGCGACGTCACGGAACCGTTGGAAAAAGTCGGCAGCCGGGCGGGTCGGTCCCGGTTCGTAGATGTTCTCGTACGCCCGCTCCATCTGAGTGCCTTCGGACCAGTCTCCGCGTGATCGCGCCTTGGCGAGCTTGGCGGCGATCTCACGAAGCCCCTCGGGGCCTCTGGGCATCAGCTCGTTGGTCCGAACGCTGCTGAAGGCGTCCACACCGGTACCGAGCCAGGCTCCGAGCTCGGCTCTAAGCTCCGAGATAGGTATGGCGCGGCGGCTGTTCTTGTTCGTGGTACCCACAAGCAGATCTCGTAGGCGGCTCGGTATGGACTTGCCTGCTGGAGGGTCGTAGGAGCCGAGGAACATCTCGAGTCGGCGACGGCTGCCGACCTGATCCCAGAGCAGGAGAGCCGCCATCTTGACCTGGTCGGGATCGGTGTCCCAGGCCAGTGCCGTCATGCGGGCAACAAGATCAAGACCGAGCCGCTGCTGCCCGGATCGGGGCGCTGTCGGTGCGGGCCAGTTGGCCTCAACCCACTTGGGCGAAGTGCGATCTTCGGTGTACGTGTTCGCGGCCGTCTGCTCGGGAAGGGCGTTACGGATCATCATGGTGCGGGGGAATAGGCGCTCGGGCTCGGGAGGTAGCTCACCGAACGTCGGTCCTCCGAACTTCTCTGCCAGCGCACGGAAGGTCGCTTGCTTCTCGTGCATGTGCTCAAGCCATGTCGGGAAGTCCGATGACCAGTTGGCAGATGCGCCTGATGGCGAGATCCCCTTCGTGGTCGGCGGGGGATTCATGATCTGGTCGCGGATTCGAGCGGATCGCCGCTCATACTCCTCTGGGGAATACGGGCTGTGCACCCACCACTCGGCTAGTCCGTACGGGTTGTCAGGAGTACCGATCGGGATAGGCGCGCCGGTGCGAGGGTCCGTTGTCCACTTGATCTTCGCGGCATCCTTGCGGCGCAGCTCTGCAAGCTGCTTCAGAGCCTCCTCGCGTTCCTCGGGTGTCGAGGGCGGGAGGTAGCCGGGATTACCCGGTATCTCCCACGGGGGACGATCGTCGTCAGGCTCGCCGTCAGCTGTCAGAGCTGGAACGGGACGAGTGTCCGACGCCAGATCCATGCACAGCACGTACGCGGTCTGAACGTAGGCGAAGCACCACATCATCGCCATCACGGGAATGACGCTCAGCTCGACGAGCTCGTCCCACAGGGCCTGCGCGTCCTCGGACACCAGAACATCGAGGTCGGGAGGCGTGGAGTCGTCACCTGCGAGAACCTTCGGGATCATCTCCGACAGCCAAAGTGCGAGCGGGGCGTGATAGGCCCGCTCGAGCGCCCACTCAGCGGCCTCGGTGGTGACGGTCTGCTCGTCGTAGTCAGGCCACATCAGACGTCCACCACCTGCCGCGTCAGCTCTCTGACGACACGGTCACGGACGGTGGCTCGGAGCTTGTCCGGTGAGATACCCAGCCGGTCGAGGAGATCCTCCTCGAGCGCGGAGTCCCAACCGCGAATCAGGTCGAGGACGTCCTCGTGCGCCACAGCTTGCATGAAATGGTGTGTCTCGTGCATGGGCACATCGCGGAGCCGGTCGTAGTCGGCACGAGTACGCCGTCGTTTACCGGCGAGCTCGAGCGCCCGTGTCACCATCAGGTCGATGACCGCGCTCTGAGCTGTGGCGTCCCTCGTCGGCGCGGGGCTGTTCTCGGTGTCGGGCTCACGCTGCGGGCTCTGCTCGATCGGAGGCGGCGGTGGGGATTCCTGAATCGCCGCAGGTGGAGGCTCCACGACGCCGTCAAGAGGATCAAGCAGGGGAAGCAGCGAGGATAGGAGAGTCGGATCGGTCGAGACGCGATCCCGCGCCCACTCCTGCCAACCCTGAATCGTCGACAGGTCGTAGCCGCTGTCGCCGAGTCCGAGGAACTCACGAAACGCCGTTCCGGTGATGACACCGCGATCGAAGGCGTTGGTCGCCTCGTCGGTGAGATCCGGGTCGGCAGTCAGAATCGACGCGTCGTGCCAGACGACGTATCGCTCCGGTTCGATACCCTCGGCCTCCAGCATTCTCGACAGAACCTGCTCGGTGAGCGCCGAGCAGATCGTCTCGACCGGAGGAACGATGTGCAGGCGCACGTCCTCGTCACCGATCTGCCAGGCGCTCCAGTGATTACTGTTGCTGCCCAGACCCAGCAGGCGCTCGGGGCTGACGTCGAGGCCCATGGCGAGACGGGCGATGGCGTCCTTGCGCGTGGTGATGGCGATGTCGGTGACGCTGTTGTCGAACTTCAGGTGGCTGACGTTCTTGACCTGCTCGCCGGGGACGGCCGCGAACATGGGGATCAGCGCGGCCATGCTGTCCTCGTCGTCGTAGGCTGTCTGAGCGACTTGGAACAGCAGCTCCTGTAACTGCTTGACGGCTGGAGACCCGACCAGCTCCATCTCGGACTCGTAGCTGCCGTTCGGCGCTCCGGTGGGCGGCAGCGACATCTCCTGTGGAACGAACACGACGCCGTTGCCGATCAGTCGGGACTTGCTGGCGTTGCTGATCGTCTTGGTGGTGCGGACGATCTCGCGCAGGCTGTCCATGGTCGCGCGTACCGGAGAGTCGGCCTCGCTGGCTTTGCGCGGCCGTGGATTCCAGACACGGAACATCGTGTCGACGCCGGGGACGATCTCGTACTTGTCGCCGTCGGGAAGCAGTACCTCGACGGAGTTACCCTTCCGTTTGATCTCGTCGCGGGTCAGCACGAGCCAACGCTCGCCGCCATCGGACACGATAATGGCAAGCCACAGCTCGCCGGGGACGGTCAGGCACTCGACACTGCGTTTCAGCAGCTGGCCCTGGCCGAGCGGACCACCGGCGATGGCCTTGACGATGTCGTTCACACGGTCGTTGGTGCATTCTCCGGTCGGAAGGCCGGTCTCGTCGTCGAGCTCGGAGGCGATGAGCCGGACACGCGAGCACGAGTTGGCCCGCCACGCGACGTAGTACCGCAGTTCGCCGACGAGATCGAGCATGTCCCACGCCTGGTCCTGCCAGTCGGAGTTACGCGATCCGACAACGGAGGACTTGAAGGACGAAGCTGGGTCGTCGAGGAGCTGGCTCGCAGCGGTCAGTGCTCTGCGGGCACCGTTTTTCGGTCTCCGAACGACACGTAGATGCGAAGCAGGCACAACGCTACGGTATCCGGTGCGGGTGCTTAATCGTCGTTAACGGTCTCGATGGCGATGTCCTCGTCGGAGGACAACGGAGCGAGCATTCCGATGAGTTGACTTGCGGCAAGGCCGAGCGGAAGCATCGACCACCACGGCCACTCGAGCAGCAGCACCGGCACGGCGGCTCCGGCGAGGCTGATCCAGAAGCCCACACACCATGGGCAGCCGACGAACTCGAGGACACCGGACGTCGGACCGAACCGTCGTGCCAGCCGAATACGAACAGGGTCGAGAATCGTGTCAGCGTTGACCAGACGTGTCAGTCGCATGACGGACAGAACGTACAGCGTGAGGATCAGCACCGTGCTCATGGCAGTGACGATACAAGCTGTGGAGTAGCGTGCTCACCATGGCGGACGTCCGGTGCATCGACTGTCTCGCCGAGGGCGTGACGCGCCCTCGCCCGACACCGCACGGAGGGCCTCGGTCGCCGCGATGCGTGACCCATCACCGCGCCAAGAAACAGCGGGAACGGCTGCGTGCTCACGAGCTGAAGGTTCAAGCGGGGTACGGCATCAGTGGAGAGCAGTACTGGCAGTTGTACGCCGCTCAGGACGGCAAGTGCTTCATCTGCCAGCGCGCCACCGGCCAGCGGAAACGGCTGGCGGTCGATCACGAGCACAACAAGGACGGCTGCACGCATCCGCCGGAGACCGGCTGTCCGGCCTGCGTGCGGGCACTGCTGTGCGGCCCGTGCAATCAGATGATCGGTCGGCTCGGCGTCGCGGCCCTGACACGCGCGATCGACCTGCTTCAGAATCCACCGGCACAGAGCATTCTGTGAGGTACATCGTCGCGCTCGGTGGCATCGTCACCCGTCGGCGCGTACGAGCGAAAGCGTGCTGGTACGCGCCTATCCGATCCGTCGCTTCAGCCAAGCGGGAGTGTCCACAGGTCGAATCGGAAACGGAGCCGTCATCGTGATCTGGCCCGCACTGAGCGCAGCCAGCCGATCGTGGGCAATGAGAGCGGCAGCGACACGGTCGGGCTGATGCTGTCCGGACTGCCAGTCCGCCGCCTCCGCCTCGAACACCGCGAGCTTGTGTTCGACGGTGCGGCACTTCCCCGTCTCGAACGCCTGCCGCAGCAGCGATGACCGGCCCACCGCGTCGACGGAACCACGTCCGCGCCACTTGTAGATCACGAAGGGCATCTGCACGGGAAGTGCCCGCTCCTCCACCGCTGTCAGCGGAGCGCCCCGCTGCTTCTTGGTCACGACCTCGGTGTGCAGATCCTTCCAAGCTCGACGCAGAACCGCCTCGTACGTCGTCGCCGACGAGTACGCCTCCATCGCGATCTCGCGGGCGTTGACCTCGAGCGCCAGCAGCACCGCCTGCCTGGCCCATTCGTCAGCCGTCATCTGTCCCGACCAGTCCTCGGTCAGCGTCACGATGCCGTCGCCGCCAAGCGACGCGGCGATGATTCCGGTCTCGTCCCCTCGCCCTGAGTCGGCAGGGTCCACGCCGACAACGGACGCCACCACGCGTTCGGGAGGCTCGGGGACACGGGTCTCGAACCAGGACCGCATGAACAGCCCACCTGCGGGGTTGCGTGGACTGCCCTGATACAGCGCGTACCAGACACGCTCACCGATCTTGCGTCTCGTCTGCTCGAACTCGTGCCGCGTACGGCCTCGCGCACTCACCATGACCTCGCCCGGCTCTCGGCCCAGCGAGTCGGTGATTCCGTCCTCGGCGATGGCCGGAATGTTGATATGACGCCACGTGCGGTACTGCGGAGCGATCTGCGACTCACCGGCGATGATCTGACCGGCAAGGTCCTCGGGATGCCAGCGGGTCTGAATCAGAATCATGCTGGCCTCGGGCGAGAGCCGCGTCTGGGCCACGGAAGCGAACCATTCGTCGACCTTGCGCCGGTGGCTGGCGCTGTCCGCCTCGATCATGTTCTTGTACGGGTCGTCGATGATGAACAAGTCGGCAGCGCGGCCGGTGATGGACGAGCCCAGGCCCACGGCGATCATGCCCCCTCGAGCTCCAGCGATCCGCCAGGACTGCACACGGGACGACGTGGTGGACAGCTGAAGGCCCAGCTTGTCCTCGATGGAGACACCGGTCATGGCGTCGACCACGCCGGAGCCGTGACGGAGGATCAGATCTCGGCAGGCCCGGCTGTGGTCCTCGGCCAGCGCATCGCCGTAGGTCGCCAGAATGATCCGTCGGTTTGGATTCAGCTGAAGCGCCCGCAGTGGTGTGAAGATCGCACAGAGCGAGCTCTTGCCCTCCTGCGGCGGCGTGGTGACCAGCAGGTTGTGGCGCGGCTTGGTCAGTACCACCTCGATCGCGTCGGCGATCATCTTCAGTGCAGGTGTGATGTGGTAGCCCGGATCGACCGCGTGCGCGAGCTCGGCCGCATTGCTGTAGAGCGTCTTGACACGCTCGCGCGACTGCGAGGCGCGGAGATACTCGAGCATCGCCTGCCTCGCCTCCGGCTGCCATGAGCTGGAGACGTTGCCGACGACGTCCGGCGAGTACGTCATGTCGCGGAGTCATCCACCTTGCGGTATTCGTCGCTCAGAATCTGTGGCACCGCGAACCGCCACAGGACTCGGTGGTGGATCCGCTGCGAGGAGCCCATGGGCGTAATGATGACGCACGACGGTGCCATCATGACGGTGTAGAACGACTTCAGATACGTGCCATTGTCGCGGTACACGTCGGACATGCCGCCGTCGTTCATCTGCGTCGGAGGCTGGTGCAGCTGAAAGCCGGTGTGCGTGAGCAGCAGCTCGCCACGGTTCCCCTGCGTGACGTACGTGTTCACGTCCTCGTTGATACGGCCGACGAACTCGACGGGACGGTCGGTGCGGATGAAGAAGCTGTTCATCGCCTTGCGGGCGAGCCCCCGCTGGAAGAACCCGCCTCGCTGTGTGCCGCTGATGTAGTCACCGCCCTGCGCGAAGGCGACGGTGAGGGCGTCGGTGTCGTCGAGAAACCGCAGGTAGTGGCAGATCACCTCGTCGAGGCTCTTGGTCATGATGTTCTTGAGCTCGTCGCCGATGTTGATTCGATGCGAGAAGTACGTGTAGTCGTCGTCGAGCTGAATGTGCCACTTCAGGCCGAGGTCGGCCGCGATCTTGCTGGCCGCGTTCCGCGCGTAGACGATCGTGCGCCGGTTGTCGGACTGGTCGGCGGTGTCGAAGGTCTTGGATATGGCGAGCTTGTCGAACTCGATGACCTGATCTCCGTACCGCTCACGGTACTGCGGGGCGGTCTCGTCCTCGTTGTCGATGACGATGTAGATCGGGCCGGTGTACCCGCGCTTACGGAGCGAGTTGTACGTGATGACACGGTCGGGCCTGCCATGCGTGAGGATCAGGGCCGCGAAGCCCTCGGGGACTCCGCTCACAGCTCCTCCGGCTGTTCCTCGAGATCCTTCGAGAGCGTGTCGCGGAGCGCGTTGGTCAGCCGGACGTAGCCTTTCTTGATCGCGTGGTCGAAGTCGATCAGCACGAGTGCCTGATCCTCCATCAGCCGCTGGACCTCGGCGGGTGCGCTCGCGTAGTAGTCCGCGACCTTGTGAAAGTCGATGACGGTGTGCCGCTGCGCGGCACGGAGCAGGAACGCGGTCACGTCGTCGGGCAGCTTCGCCTTCGTGATGGCTTTCTCGAGCTCGAGTGTGCGGCTGACGTCCATGCACTCGGACAGGTCCGGCGGATCGTCGGTCGGCGTGTAGTGCGGGACCTCGGTCTTGTCGCTGTACTTCGGCGTCGTGTCGGAGGCCCGCTGAAGCTGGTCGATGTCGGCCTGCGTGTAGCTCAGCCCCTCGAGGTCGTCGCCCATGTCGTTGAGCAGAGACAGCAGCTCGTCGGTGTCGTAGCCGCCCAGCTGGGACGTGCGGTTGTCGACGAGCACGATCCGGTTGGCGCGGTCGTCGTCCACGTCGACCCAGTGAACGAGCATCGTGTCCCAGCCCTCGTCGGGATGCTGCTCGGCCAGGTCGCGGAACGCCATCAGTGTGTGGTTACCGGCGAGCACCTCGTTCTGCCGTCCGGTGTGCGTGCCGATGTTCACCACGATCGGCTTGTACTGACCGTGCGCCCGCAGGCTGGCGGCGATGGCCTTGACGTCACCTCGTCTCGGATTCCGGTGGAACGTGGACAGGTCTTTGATCGGTACCGAGGTCGTCGCCCCGGTCAGCGATGTGGTCATACGGGAAAGCGTAACCGACAATCGCTGGCCTGCTACGACGGTATGATAGAATGGATCCACGAGCGGCACGGAAGCCGCTCCCCACGGAAGGAACCGACATGCGAAACATCCAGCAAATCCCCCAGGCGATCCTCGGCGGCGTTGATCTCGGAAAGCTGAGCCGGGAGCAGCTGAAGGCTCACGTCATCGGCCTGCGACCCAGCCCCGTCGAGCACGCTCAGGTGCAGATCGCGTTTCAGATCGACGGTGCGCGGAAACGGGTCGAGGCCCAGCTCCAGCCGCTCGTGTTCGCGTCCGAGAACGAGGAGTCTCTGTGGCGCGAGGGTCTGCGCGACGAGGGTCTGTCCGACGAGCAGATCGACCTGATCGCCGCCGGGCAACCGGTGCCGGGTCTGGGTCGCGAGTGGCAGCCCATCGCACTGCTCGAGGCCGAGGGTCGGTGGTGACCATGAACCGCCCCACCGCCGCCAGCCCGGAGCAGATGCGGAACCGGTTGGAGCTGCGCCGTAGTAATGCGGCCCAGCCCCACCGGAACCGCAAGGCCGAGGCGAAGAAGCCGGGCAAGGGTAACCGCAACAACTGGAAGCGAGAGGTCCGATGAACCGCTTCGTTCTGCACGCCGACCCGTTCGTCGCCGCTCGGATGCACTGCGACAAGCACGTCGTCAAGATGATCCTCGAAGAAGCCCAGATGCTGAGCACCGTGCAGCGGGCGCACGGCAATGAGGACGACCGGCTGTATCGGGCCACGCATCGGCACCACCCCTGCACCGTGTGGGCCGGTGAGAGCGTCGAGAACTATCGGTGGGCGTGGCTCCTCCTGTGCGCGCTGTTGCGTGAGTACGAGTACCGGTACGGCCGCGTCCACCTCACGTCACGGCTGCGCGACCTGCTGGCAGACCCGCCCGCCGATCTGCCGAGTCGCGGACTGACGCCGTTCCCGCAAGCGATGCCGGAGCAGTTTCGGGGCGACGACCCGGTGGCTGCGTACCGCCGGTTCTACCTCCTCGACAAGGTTCGGTTCGCTCGGTGGACCCGCAGGTCAGCACCGGAATGGTGGACCGCCGTCGCCTGAGACGGCGTATGATAGAATGGTACTAGCGTCCGGCACTGAAGCCCGGACCCAACGGAAGGAACCGAGAATGACCGCAAACAAGCTGAGCCTCGTCAAGGTCGCCCCGCTGACCTGGACGGTCGGGGCCGGATCGCTGCACCACCACTACGTCGTTCGGAAGGTCTCGGGAGTGTTCGAGGTTCACCGCCGCGACGCTCGCGGAGTGACCCGCATCGGCACCGCCCACACCGTACCCAGCGTCAAGCAGCTGATCGCCGACCACGAAGGGACGTGGAACTGATGGCGACGATGCTGGGCGACCGCACCAAGCACAAGCTCCCCTGGTCGCAGTGCGACTGCGGGTGCCGTGCCGGAAGCCGGAGCCGCAAGGCCGAGCGCCGCATTCAGCGCAAGGTCGAGAAGCTGGAGGTCCGTCGTCAGATCGAGGTGGAGCGGAGCGAGTCATGACCACACCGTTCAGCTCCACCGCCCGCCCCACCTCGTTCGCACCACGGAAGGGACCGATGAACAAGCGCGAGCAGTTCCTCAACCACGTGTTCGGCAACGGCTGGATGCCCGACACCACGCGGCAGGTCCGTTCGGGCGACGGGCTGGTGCAGGACCCTCACGCGTTCGTGCGGGAGTCCCAAACCGGGCCGGACTGGAAGCTCCGGCTGGACTTCACCGACGCCGACGGATACCTGAGCACCAAGCTGCGCGGCGTGCTCCTGTTCCGCGAAGGCGAGGAGAAACTGCGCCTGCTCCCGCAAAGGGACTGGAGTCACAACCGCGTGCTCTGGGAGGTCACCGGACGAGACCTCGAGCCCGGCTGGCGGGAGGTCGCCCTGCGGCCCCGCGCCGAGCGC
>Ga0180432_10003655_pt1 | contig 21732 bp, 18 predicted proteins | sample SS_ome_10_FD_132414 | JGI IMG/M metagenome (GOLD analysis project Ga0180432, IMG submission 132414) | Hypersaline lake sediment archaeal communities from the Salton Sea, California, USA - SS_1_MS_2 metaG | ecosystem: Environmental > Aquatic > Non-marine Saline and Alkaline > Hypersaline >...
AAGATCGTTGACCGAAATCACTTCGCTATCACCCTCACTTCGCTGTCATCAGAACCCCTGACAACACCTATCTACAAAAGCATTGCAGAACTAAAGCTTAGCGCAAACCATGCCCAAAGTCAAAGACCTCAACACACAACAGAACCTTCCTCCAGGCGACTGCAATCGTGCCGCGCCCCGCACAGCACTCAATATCGTATCTTCGGCGTCTCCGTTAGTACCTCGCAGCCGTCTTCAGTCACCACAACCAAATCCTCGATCCGGATGCCGCCCCAGTCCTCCATGTATATCCCCGGCTCTAACGTCACCACCATTCCCGCCTCCAGCGTCTCATCGCTTCGCGTCGAGACCCGTGGCGCCTCGTGAACCTCCAGACCGACACCATGACCCAGGCTGTGAGTGAAATACTCCCCGAAACCTGCCGCCTCAATCGCCGCCCGCGCTGTCCCGTCCAGCTCCGCGCACGACAGTCCCGCCCCTACCACCTCCAGCGCCGCTTCCTGAGCATCCAACACCACATTGTACAACTCCACAAACTGCGCCGTTGGCTCACCGAAGAAAACCGTTCGCGTCATATCAGAGCAATACCCATTCAGCCGGCAACCCACATCAATCTTCACCATTTCGCCCTCTGCCAATCGGCGCTGCCCCGGACTTGCGTGCGGACATGCCGCCGAAGGCCCCGAAGCCACGATCGTGTCGAACGCCGCATCATCTGCACCGTTCATCACCATCCGCCTGTCCAGTTCCAAAGCCACCTCCCTTTCCGTCGGCCCGGGCCCCAGCTCCGAAAGCAACTCAGTCAGCGAACGCGAAGTGATCTGGGCCGCCTTGCGGATGGCATCTATCTCCTCTGCATCCTTGACAATGCGCAGTTTTTCCACTGCGCCCTGCACCGGCTTCAGGTTCTCCGACCCGAACTGCTCGGCAAGTTGCTGGAACTGTGCATAGGTGATGACATGCTCCTCGAAAGCAAGCAGCGAAACCCCCTGAGCATTCAGGAACTCATTTACTGACGCCAACTGGCCGTTGACATTGATAATGGTCTCCAGCCCGCTCGCTTCCTCCTTCGCCTGTAGCTCATACCTGCTGTCCGTGCACACTGCCCCATTGCCACCCGTCAGCACCAGATGACCCTCACCCGCGAAACCCGACAGATACCGCACATTCGCCGGCAGGCTGATCAACGCCGCAGCAGTGCCCGTCTCTGCCAGCCATTCGCACATTCTCGCCCGCCGACGCTCAAACAAGCTCATCGTCTCGCCCCTTGCGCGATGATCCGTGCTGCCGCGTGCAGTGCCAGAATATAACTGTGGCTCCGGAACCCCGATATCTGCCCCACGCAAGCCCCGGCTGTCACTGACTCACGCCGGAATGCCTCTCTTGCCGCCACGTTACTCAGATGCACCTCGATTGCCGGCAGCCGCACCGCCCGCAGAGCGTCAGCCAGCGCCACCGATGTATGCGTATAGCCCGCCGGATTGATCACGATCACCTGCGCCCAGCCGCGCTCGCGGTGGATTATCTCAATCAGCTCGCCCTCGTGGTTGCTCTGCTCGATCCGCAGCTCCAAACCCAGCGCAGTCGCCTCCGTACTCAGCATCTCGTTGATCTCTTCCAGACTCGCCTCACCATAAACCTGCGGCTCACGTTCCCCCAACAGATTCAGATTCGGCCCATGCAAAACCAGTATTCTACCCATTTGTTGCCTCCCGTCTCCAGCCGTGGCACGCCCCCGCTCAAATACCTCCTGCCTCGGCCTGCTCCATTAACTCTTCTACCCTTTCCTCGTCAATCGTCCGCCGCCCTCTGCGCCCTGGCTGCATTTGCTCTGATTGCCCGCCCAGCCCCTTCAGTATCCGTAGTCCCTCCGCGTACGCAGCCTTCGCCTCACCGTCTCGCTTCTGTTCGGAGTACAATTCGCCCAGTTCCAGGTAGGCCGCCCCCATCACCTGCTCATTCCCCACTTCCGAGGCACCCTCTGCCCTCCGGATTACCTCCCGCAGCAACACCTCCTGCTGAGCCCATTGCCCCAGCCGTCGCCGTGTCTCCGCCAGCAGCAACTCGTTGATGCGGTCCGGGTGTTCCCACACCAGTTCCGAAATCCCCTCCGCCATCGCCTCAATCTCCCCCAGTTCTGCCGCACGCCGCCCCGTCATCTGTGCCTCCAGATCAAAAAACTGCCTCTGCGCCCTCAGCCGACCGTTTATCAGCATAAGCGCCTGATACACCATCTCCGTGCCCGTCTCCGCATCCCCCTCGGCATACGCATCTGCCGCTAGATACGTCCACGCCCAGACATAGCTCGGGTCCGGAAGCTCCGGTACCGCCGGATACTTCCCGACCGGTGTTGCCCTCAGAGCCAATAGCCGCTTATAGGTCGCTTCCGCCTCCTGATCCAGACCGGCCTGGTCCTGCAAACGCCCCAGGTAGGCAAGCCCCCGGCTGTTCGTCGGATATACCTCCACAGCCTTCCGCCCATACTCCAGTGCTTCCCGTTCCACACCCTTCAGCTCATAGAGCCGCGCCAGTGCCATATACGATGTCGCCACCGTCGGCGCCAACTCGACCGCCCGCAGCCGCGCAGCTATCGCCCTTTCCAAAAAGACACTCTGCGCACTCCGCAACTGCGCCTCATACACCTTCGCCACCGTCTCCCAGCTCTCTGCCGAGTAGCCGCCCAGCGGCTTGATCGTCTCGGCCGCGCTCTCTTGCGCCTGGCCGTATCGCCCTTGCTTCAGCAACGTCTCTGCCAGTACCGTGTACGCCTCGATGGTCAGCAGGTTCAGACCCAGGCACAATACCACCAGCAACCCCATCGCCGGCCCCAACCAGCGCTTCCTGCTTACCTTGTCGCGCTCGCCGGCACGCTCCTTGCCAGGTCCCACTGCTGCGCCCAGCACCGCGAACGCCGAGACTGCCACCGCCGGCACGTACATGCTGTAATCGAAGAGGTTATGCAGAGCCAGCCCTACCAGCCAGCCTGCCGCCGCTGCCGCCAGCGCGCCCGCGCCGCTGCCCTGCCTGCGTGCTATCCACAGACACAGGCGCACCCCGGCGATACCCGCCGCCAGCGCGGCCAGTAGTGCAAAGATACCCGCTTCCGCAGCAATCTGGAGGAAGCTCTGGTGGCTCATCCGGGTGTAGCCGGCGCGCGCATAGCCCGGATAGGAATACTCGAATGTGCCGGGGCCGACGCCCAGCAGCGGCTTGTCGCGCACCATGTCGAGAGTACCCAGCCACGTGTAGTAGCGGAATGCCGTCGAGTGATTCTCCATGGAGAAGGCACGTTGTGCGCGGTTACGCAAGGGCGGCGCTACCAGTACGGCCACCATCAGCGCCACCAACACGCCCCTGATGACCCACATTGTCTGGTTCCGGCGCTGCTTCTTGCCGCCGCGTGCAAGCGCGAACACCACCACACCTGCGGCTGCCGATGCCAGTCCCGCGCGCGAGCCTGTCAGCAATATGGCCGGGCCAATGAGGAGGACCGCAAAGCCGAGGCCGATGAGCCTGAGGCGCGGCCTTCGCTGCCCGTCATCTTCTCGGCGGCCGGCCTGAGCGCCGACCAGCGTCACGATGAGCGCGAGAGCCAGTAGTAGCGGGCCGATGAGATATGATGCGAGTATGTTGGGGTTATACAAGGGGCCGAAGATTCGCCAGTTTGCCTCTCCCGCGAACATCACCGTACGCACATACTCCCGCAACCCCAGCAGGCTGCACACCACACCTCCGCACAAGACCGCCACCGGCACTGCCCAGCGCCATCTCCCCTCTACAAAAGCCTCACGAGCCATCCAGTACACCAGCAGGCAGTCCACCAGCCAGACGATGAAAAGCAGGCTTGCGTACCTGTACGCCGATACACTCGCCGCGATAATGACGATTGCCAGCAGGGCGACCAGCGCGCCGTCGAGGACCTTGTGGCGCACCAGGACCGGGCGGCCGCCGCCGCTCGCACGGGCGGCATACCACAGCAACACCGCCAGCGACACGATGCAGTGTAGCGTCATGTTCTGCCAGCGGAAGTTCTTGCCGGCCACGAGCGGGTAGGTGAAAAGCGCCAGTAGGAAGAGCGCTCGCCCCGCATCGGCCACCAGCTTTCGGCACTTCTCACCACACTTCATGCCACCACTAGCCTCGCCTCAACACGGACCTTATACGTGCAATGACCAGTCTCACACAATGGCTGCAAATCAGCAGCCCCGCTCGCAACCACACACCTACGAACACCAACGACCGCGTCATCGGCTTCCGTGCCAGGTGTTTGCGATACAGGCGTTGCATCCCGTAGTGCGTTCGGATAATCGTCGCCACTACCGCCTGGCTGGTACTGCGCCCGATTGCATGCACGATCGTCGGCTCGGGCGTGTACATTACCCGCCAGCCTGCACTGCGCGCCCGGAAGCAGTAGTCCACATCCTCCGAGCCCCAGAAAAACGCCTCATCCAGCCTGCCGATTGCCTCCAAGGCTTCCCGCCTTATCAGCATGCACGCGCCCGAAACCCAGTCCACCACCCGTGGGTCATTGTGATCCCAGTCAGTCATCAGATACTCCTGCGGCGAATGTGCCCCAGGGAACCACCGCCCGAAAGCCGTGTTACGAAATATCGCCGCCCGCACTGTCGGAAAGCGCCGCGCAGAGTACTGCAGACTCCCGTCCGGGTTCACCAGCTTCGGGCCAATCACCCCCGCCTTTGGGTGGCTGTCCGCAAAGCGTAAAAGCGCCTCCAATCCCCCCTCCGGGACTATCGTATCCGGATTCAGCAGCAGGCAATAGTCCGCATCTGCATCCGCCAGGCCCTGATTATTCGCCGCCGCAAAACCGGCATTGTGCTCGTTGCACACCAGCTTCACTTGCGGAAATTCCTCCTCCACCATCCCCACCGTGCCGTCGCTCGAAGCATTATCAATGACCCATACCTCATAGTCATCATGCCGGTTGCCTGCGAATATCGAGCCCAGGCACACGCGCAGATCATCCGCCACATTCCAGCTCACGATGATGATGCGCAAACGCTGCCGCCTACGCTGACTTTTATCCTCGCGCTCGTCTTCAACCCTCATAGTGACGCTCATAATGTCAAAACAGGCGCGGACCTCTCCGGCCTGCGCCCTTTTTCAGACTCCATTCTCTGAGCCGACAAGCCGCACGCTCACTCCTCGGCCGGCAGATCCTCCGCCTCTTCCACCAACATGATCGGGATATCATCACGTATCGGATAGCGCTTCCGGCACGCCGCGCACACAATCCAATCGTCCTGCTCCTCCACCGGCTCCTTACACACTGGACACGCCAATATCTTCAGAAGCTTGCTGTCTATCACTTCAATACCTCCCGCATTTGCAGTTTCGCCTGGGCTCCATTTCGCCACACCGCCGGCTGCTACCTGCGCCCTCGCAGCGCATGTCCCACAAGGCGAAGATACATGCCGGCTCGCAAAGCCGCCAGTGCCAGACCATACACAGGCCCGAATACCTTTCCCCGGTAGTGCTTCTCGTAGTACCTCATCATGCTCCGATGTGACTCCACAATCATTTCTCGCCGCACTTGCCGCGTCGAGGCACCACCTTCATGCACCATCTCCGCTTCCGGGGTGAACCACACCTCCCAGCCTTCATCCCACAGTCGCCGACACAGGTCCACGTCATTGCAGAATATCCTGAAGCTCTCGTCAAACAGGCCCACTTCCCTCAGCGTCTCAGCTCGCAGCATCAGCGCTGAGGCCATCGGTTGCTCCACCATCCGTTCGTCGTCATAGTCCCACCAGCTCATCCGGTACTTCCCAAACCGCCTGCTTCTCGCAAAAAGCCTGCTCAGGCCGAGGGCCTCATACAGCACCACGTCCGGATCCGGGAAGCTTCGGCACGTCCGCTGTATCGAGCCGTCTTTGTGACGCAGCCGGGGAGCCACCGCACCCGCCTTCTCGTGCCGATCCAGGAAATCAACCAAATACTCCACCGATCCCGGCCTCACCACGATATCCGCATTCAGCAGCAGCTTGTAGCGACCGCCGGTTTCCTGCAGCGCCATATTGTTACCCGCCGCGTATCCGGTGTTCTCCTCCTGCGCCAGCAGCTTCACCCACGGATGCTTATCCCTCACCATCTCCGCGCTGCCGTCTCCCGAGGCATTGTCCACTACCACTACTTCTATCTCGACTCCGGACACCTCTCGCCGTAGGCTCCTCAGGCATTCATTGAGGTGCTCCCGCGTATTCCAGTTCACAATGCAGACCGAGACATCCACCATCCGATGACCCTACTCATGTCCTTTGTTATGCTCGATGATCGCCTCACACACTTCCCGTACCGCGCCGTGACCGCCCCCCTGCTCGGTCACTGCAGCCGCCTTCTCCTTTACCGCCGCAGTCGCATCCGCGGGCGCGACGAAAGTACCCACCAGCTCCGCCACAACGAGGTCGTTCAGATCGTCGCCCACATAAACGATCTCTTCCGGTTCGCAACCCATCTCACGCGCCACTGCTTCCAGGGCCTCTGCCTTGTCTGCCACCCCATCCCGCAGCATATCCAGACCCAATGCCGCGAATCTCGCCCTGGTTATTGCCGACTCATCCGCCGTAATCCACGCCACCCGCACCCCGCTCGACTGCAGCATCTTCAACCCATAGCCGTCCTTGACATCGAACCGCTTTATCGCCTGTCCATTCGGCCCGAAGTACATACCCCCGTCAGTCATTACACCATCAATATCGGTCGCCAGCAGCTTCACGCGGCCCTGGTTTCGAAGCTCGATCATCGCCTTGTCCTCTCAGCGCCGGACTACCGTCCCACAAGGTCCAAAACGTCATCTCCGGAGAATATCCACAATAACGCGACACCGTCCAGCTCCTCGGCAAAAAGCGGCGTCCCCGCCTCTGCCAGACGCTGCATCAGCGGGCTCATCTCATTCGGCTTGTGCTGCACGACAACATAGTCTGCTCCCTCAAGCTGCTCATCACCTGCCGCAATCTGCAAGTCCCCCCGCATCATCCCCAGTGTCTTGTAGAGCGCCACCGAGCTCGCGAAGCCGGCTACATTGATCCACACTACTGCATCCGGCCTCCCATTTACATTCAGCCAACGCACGCCTGCGAGATACGTGTCTCCCCAATACGTAGGCTCCATACCCAGCCGCTGCGCCCCGCTCGGACCCCCGATTAGGCTGCTGTAGTATGACATCCCGAACGGGTGACAATTCCCTACCGCCACCACACATGCCAGTATCACCACGACTACCAGCGTCCCCCGCAGCTTCATCTCCAATACTTCGATGCCTAGATCTCGCCTTGTGTTTGCGTACCGGATGACGGCCTCACTCACCCACCAGAAGCCCACTCCGGCCAATCCGGCCAGATACGGGAACACCGGCAGAAACAGTCGCACACCATTATACTTCGGCGCCCATGGCAGCATACTAGGCACCATATTCACCATCAGCCCCCACGCCAGCAGCAGCAACACTGCTCCCCGCCATCCGCCCTCACTATTCGCCATCTCAGCCGCTTGCAGTCTCGGCGCATCCTCCCGCATCGTCCGCACCCAGACCCATATCCCCAGCACCGCCGGCACCAGCACCATCGGCGGCGTCGTTATCGCCGTCATCACCGGCGCATAGTGCCATGGAGCCAACTCCCAGGTCGTCCCGAAGTACGTCGTCGCCACATGATAGTGATGCAGGTGAAACGCGAAGTACTCTCCGAACCGCGACCAGGTCTCATACCACAGCCACGGCCAGGTCGCCCAGAACGTCAGCGGCCCCACAACCACCATCGCGCCTGTCGTCCATGCCGCGATCCGGAGCTTACCGATGTACAGCAACCACGGCACCACGATGAACGGAATGAAGAAGCTGTTCAGTTTCGTCCCCAGTGCCAGGCCGAACACGACGCCCGCCGCCACGCAAAGCCAGGGCCGGTCTCTTCTGGCGGCGAGGAATATCAACGCCACGGTAATGAAACTCAGCGCCATGATCGGCGCATCCAGGGCCGCCAGGTGCATGTGCGTCCACACTCGCGGCATCAGCAACAACGCCCCTGCTGCAACTATTCCCGCCGCCCAACCCCACAGCCCCGCCACCAGCCAGTACATCACTCCCACCAGCACCGCCGCTAACAGCATCGTCCCCAGCCTCGCCGCCGTCAGCGGAGCCAGGGTCAGTGGCAGCCAGCCCTGCGCGATCCCGCTTGCCAGCCCGAATATCAGCCGTATCGAGCCCGGTTGCTGGTCACCCGTCGCATCCCAGTACAGATCCACTGTCTCTTTGCTTGTCGCATCAACCCCGCCAAGTATCCGCACCACCCAGTCATACGCCAACATGGACTTGCTCACATAGATCGGCTCATCGTACGTCAGTCCGATCTGGCTTGCCGTCCCCACCAGCATGATTAGTGCCACCAGGCCGACGACCAAACCCACAAGCCCGTTAGACCTGCCCATGCCGGCCCCCCTGCCTGCGCCGACCATACGCCACCAAGAATCCCATCATCCCGATGCTCAGCACCGTCAGAAACGCTCCCAGCGCATAACCGGCAGGATAGTAGATGAAACGAATCCGGCCTCCTCCTCCCGGCACTCGCACTCCCCGCAGCGCATAATTCGCCGGCACGATCTGCAACTCGTCGCCCTCACAATACGCATGCCACCCCGGGTAGCATGTGTCGGCCAGCACCCACCAGCGGCCGCCTTCTCCTGCCTCCACAGTCACCGCATTCGGCGACCATTCCAGCACCCGCCCGCCGACAAACTCCCCCTGCTCTGACGCGCCGCTCCCCACCATCACCAGCTCTTCGCCCGGCAGATAATCAATCGCCGAAACCCACCGCCGCGCCGGCTCGTAGCTCCCCACCCACACCACCTGCGACGGGCTGTAGAACCTCGGCAGCGCGGCCGTATTCTCATAAACATGCGTCTCATGGGCATCAATCAGCTTCCAGCGACCGGAAAGCTCCCGTGGCGTCAGCGCATACCTCGTATTCAGCGCATCCCACAGCGGTAAGTCCGGCCCCAACTGCCCGTCGCCCCCCCGTGTCGCATTCACCAGGACGTCATACCATGGCACGGTCAGCGAATCCGAGCTCTCCACACATTCCAGTCCGAACGCCATCGGCACATTCGGCGGCATCCGCGTGATCCACCCGCCGGGTCCCGCAAGTGACATCATCCGGAACTCTCCCGGCTCGCCTTTCATCGCCGCCAGCGCCTCCGTCTGGATGTGCAGGTACTCCCTTGCCACCATCGGGATGAAGCGCACTGCCCCCCGCCCCAGGTCAAACGCAACCACCACCAGCAGCAATCCGATTGCCAGCTCCCGCCGCCGCGTCATCAGCCCGATGAGCAATGCACTTGCGATGGCCAGCCCCACAAATATCCCAATCTGCGCCAGCGTATATGCTCCGATGCCCGGCAACCCCTGCTCAAGCTGCCCGGTGAAGAACCAGACACCCAGCCCACCGGCGACACCGCTGCCGACTATCCCAATCCCCGCCCGTGTTATCAACTTCACAATCCTCTGCTTTGCCGACGCATCCAGCGCGCGGAAAATCGCCTCCGCACCCAGCCCCGCCAGCACTGCCAGACCGATATCCACGATGATGACCGCCCGACTGATCCCAGGAAGTGTCCGCAGCGGCGGCACCAGCGCATACAAGGCCCAGCACAGCCAGGTGCCCCACGCCAGCCCCCCTCCCACCACTACCGCACCCAGCCAGAACCACTCCATCCGCCTGCGCCATAGTGCCAGCGCCGCCACTGCCAGCAGCAGCGGCGCGATACCCACGTACCAGAAGTTCTCCAGGTACGCTCGCCCCTTGGTGATGAATATCTCGCCCCAGTAGTTGTAGTCCACCGGATTGCCAAAGATGTCCGGCATCAGCCCCGTTAGTAGCGACGCCGGCACCAGCCCGAAGCCCTTGATATGCTCCCACGAATGTAGCTGCCGGCTCGACAGCTTCACAAGTTCCAGCACGGGCGTAAGCTGCGCCGCACCCATCAGCCCTCCGAGCACCAGCGCTCCGAGACCATAACCGACTGTCCACCACTGCCGCCGGCCCTCATGTCCCCATGCCGCCCGGAACACTACATACCCGCCGAACACCAGCAGCATGAAAAACGATATGTGCAGATGCCCGACCAGAAACTGCATCCCCACTGCCAGACCCGACAGCAACCACCATGGCCCCCTGTCCCCGCGCACCATCCTCTCATGGCCAACCAGCATCAGCGGCAACCACACCGGCACTGACCGCAGCGTCGGGAATGTCATCCACCCAATCGCGAATCCTGAAAGCATGAACGGCAGTGCGCCCAGCACGGCCGCCTCCGCACGGCAACCCACCGTCCGCAGGTACCAGTACATGAACCCGCCCGCCAGTACCATATACAGAAACGCAGCCCAGCCGAACGCTCGCTCTGCCGACATCACGTACCAGAGCCATGTCTCCGGATAAAATGGAGCCGCCTGATTATTCGCCAGAAACGGCGCGCCGCAGGACATGTACGGATTCCACAATGGCACGGCGTCGGCCCGTGCCTGCTCGCCGGCAAATTTACGCCACGGGTAGAATTGCTGAATCGCGTCCAGGATCGGGTTCTGCACCCGCTGGAAATCATACTCCCGCGCGTGAGCCCGGAACGGCTCCATCCGCAACAACAGGTCCGCCGGCAGCAGCACCTTATCCCCCAGCGTCACCGGCCACAATACCACCAGCGCCACCGCCGCCAAAAATCCCAACGCCGCAAGCTCTCGGTTGTAGAGACTCTTGCCGCCGCCTGACATCACATGTCCACCTCATATACCTCCACATCGCCCGTCTCAAATACCCGCCTCAGCGCGCCCCCCGTTGCCGCCTCCAGGTCAATGCCTGCACCATCGCCGTAACCAATTCCCCACCTTGTGCTCTGCCCTATCAGCCGCTCGTAAGGCCCGTACACCACATAACTCGCCCTGACATCCCCCCACAGCACATCCAGCCGCCGCTCCACTCCCGTCACCGGCGAGAAAAACTCCGCCACTTTGCCCAGTTTCCGCGCAAAATGTAGCGTCTCCGCCCAGTGCCCCACATACACCGTACATCCCGCCGCTGCCGGGATATGATTCCCGATCAGCGACGAACTCAGCACGACTTCCTTCTCCCCCGCATTTCTCTCCAGCCAGCCCACTGCCTCCGCGTAGTCCGCGCTGAGATAAATCGGCGGCGCCAGCACATGCAGAAGCTGCTCGTTGTTCGTCTTCACATGCCCCAGGCACTGGCTCACAAAAAGCGCATTGCTTGGCAGGCACAATACTATCGCGCCCACCACCGTCAGTACCATCCGCTCTTTGACCGTCTGCGTCCTGCCGTCTTCCGCCGCTCGCCTCGTCAGCAGCCGCGCCAGATACACCACCCCTACGCCGGCCAGTATCGCCACCGGCATATGCAAGCCCTCCACCAGCTTCCGCTGGAAAGAAACCGGCAGGGCCGGCACCACGCTGTTCGCTAATGCCCAGAACAACGCGAACTTCATCAAGTCCGGCGGCACATACTCCCCCAGATCATCGGCATCAAACGTGCGTCGCCGCCGCCGGAAAGCAGCCCATGCACCGATAGCCCCAAAAACCACCAGCAGCCCATACGCAACCACATAATTGATGAACCCCGCCGAAAGCGTCAGCGTCCATGCCTTCATCAGGTACGACGGGTCCTGATGCGCCGCCCAATACGACCACAGTGGCGCCGGCAGCCCGATGAGGAATATCACTGCATAGATAAACGCCACCGGCCCCAACTCATACCGCCGCGTAAGTACCCCGTAGACCAACCACGTGCCCAGCGCCAAATGCACCGCGAAGATGTCATACGAGTGGATATTGCCCAGCACCAGCAGCAGCACTCCGGCGAGCGCCGCCGACCTCAACCTGTTCTCCTCCACGGCCCGCAGCGCATGACCCAGCGTCAGGCATATCAGCCCCATCGAAGTGATGAACAGCGGGTTCAGCAGCGCCGACACGAACGTCACTGCTTCCGGTTGCGTCTGCCAGCCGATGCCCACGTCCACCGGCCGCAGCCCCACATGCACACCGGCTTCCTCCAGCGCCACCACCACCCAGCCCAGACCCGAACCCAGAGCCGCCAGACCCAGCGACGCCCAACGCACATAACGGTCCCGCGTCAGCAGCGATACCAGCCAGTAGAACGCGCCCAGCATAAACACGCCCCCGACTATCCGCAGAGCGTGGAACACATATATCGGTGCCAGGCCGCTGACACGACACAGCAGCCCCGCCATCAGCAGAAATACATTGAAAAAATGGGGGTTCTGAGGGTCTGTGGCATACTGGTTCGCCAGCAGCACATGCCCCTCCGAGGCCTGCCGTATCCACGACAGGTACACATTGCCGTCATCTATGCCCCAGATGAAGCCGCTGAACACATCACCCGGTGGCGCAATCCGCAGCGCCGCAATATACGGCAGCAGCGTCACCGCCATCACCGCTGCCGCCACCAGCAGGACCGCTCGCATTTCGCCCGGCCTCAGACGCTGCATCTTCCCTCCATCGCCGCCTTTACCTTTGCCTTTCCCCCTCTCCGTCCTGGAGAGGGGGAAGTTGGCGGGGATTTCCCCGCCAACTACGGGGTGAGGCGGTCGTTGCCTCTGCGCTCAAAACCTCTGCACCTTCAGCAGCATCTTCCGTATCCCGCTCACTCCCAGCACTGACCGCACCGTCCGCCACAGCCGCTTGCGTCCCAGGTAGAACTGCAGATACGCCGACTTCTTCATCCTGTCCAATGTCCGCGCATCCACGCTGACGCCATCCTCATACACCGCACATTTATAGTAATCAAACTGTGAAAACTCCTTGGCAATCAGGTGTCTCGTATTGTCATAGAGGTGTGTATGCGGAAGCGGCGTCGTGATGCTGAAGGTGACATCATCCAGCGGCAGTTCATTTGCCAGCCGCACAGTCGCACGCAATTCCTCCACCGTCTCTGTGGGAGCACCCATCATGAAATAGCCCCGTACCCTCAGCCCCAGCTCATGCGCATCACCGACCGCCCGCCGCACCTGCGCGATCGTTATCCCCTTCTGGTACATCTCATCCAGAATCCGCTGGCTCGCCGATTCTATCCCCACATGCACAATTCGCAGACCCGCCTTCTGCATCTCCGCCAGCATATCCTTATCCGCCACATCAGCCCTGACATTCGCGCCCCACATCAGCCCCAGATCCGCATCCACCATCCCCGCACAAAGCTCCCTCATCCACCCCTTGTCCAGCAGGAATGTATCATCCAGCCACATCACCCCATCCGGGTTATACTCACGCTTTAGCTCCACCAACTCACGCACGATATTCTCCGGCGACCGCCGCCGCACCCGTTTACCAAAGATGCTCCGCAACGTCGGCTGGCAGTACGCGCAATCAAAAGGACAGCCCCGCGACGCGATGATCGAAGTCCCCCGCAGCCCATATTTCACCGCATCGAGCTGATACCAGATCTCCATGTAGCGCCGCATGTCCAGCAGGTCTCGCGCCGGAAACGGGACCTCGTCGAGGTCTGCAATCGGCTCCATCGGCTCCCCCCGGACAAGCCTCTCCCCGTCACGGTACCACATCTGCGGCACCTTGCTAAAATCACCGCCGGCAGCCGCCAGTCTGACGATCAACTCCTCACCCTCGCCGACCATCACCCCGTCTATGCATTCGAGCCCCAGCGTACTCTCCGGTTCCACCGTCGCATGAGGCCCGCCAGCACAGATCACCGCATCGCTGTATTCGCGGCATACCTTCCCCACCTCTGCCGCCCCCGACAGCATCGAGGTCAGCACACTGATCCCTATCAGGTCATAGCTGCTTCCTTGCAGCTTCCGCTTTAGCGCCTCCAGCGGCCGTTTGACGAACGTAGCATCGAATATATCAACTTCATGACCCGCCTCTCTCAGCGCAGCGGCCAGGTACGCCACACCAAGTGGCGGATCTCCTGACGGGTACTTGAACCTGGGAAATATCAGTAATAAGCGCAATTAGGTGATTCTCGATTCATTCATCGTTCCGCGCGCAATGTTCGCCCCGGCCCCCACCATCACCAGCATCATCACCGCTATCAACCCGCAGAATCCCCCGACCACAACACTCGCAGGGTAATAGACCAACTCGACTGACTGGCATGTCCCCGGCACATCAACCTCCATGAAGGTAGTATCAACAAGCCTGGGCCGCTGCAGGCGACCGGCCACGGATGCGATCCAGCCCGGATAGTAACCCTCAGCGATCCGTAAAGGCCCCGCCTCATCCGCACACACCACCGCATAGATTCGATTCGCACTTGAGCGCCGAGCATCGGCGGGCAGCCAACCGAACGGCCCTCCTGCTTGCCAATCCCCCGGGCCCCGCATCCCGACATGGGGCCACGTCCGCCCGCTTTGATATATATACCCCTCCGGCCCGCTCGCAACCAGCTCGAACCGCTTTGACTTCACTAACTCATCATCCGTAAGCAGCGGCTCACTACTGACGTAGTACCGGCAGCCCGCAGCATCTGCTGACAGCCGCGAAACCAGCACCATATTGCCGTTAGCTGCCGGTGAGGCGATACCTCCCTGCATCTTATTGGCGAATTCCCGATACGTACTGGTGAACAGCGAGTCATATCCCACTACGCTATAGTAGCCATAGACGGTCGCCGAATTGGGTGGCAGCATCGCCTCCGGCAAATCGAACAGTGTCCACTTCTCCGGCTTGCTCACCGCCAGCACCCGCGACCTCTCGCCCACCTCTACTATCTGCTCCACCAGCTCCGTCCGAGGGTACAACTCCCCCGCCTCAGTGCGCGGGTTGATCCGGTACGCCCACGGCACGGCCTGCAGTAGAGCCAGTCCGACCAGCGCCCAACCCGCCATCTGCACATAGCCCCGCTGCAGATGCCCACGCTTACTGATCCATTCCTCAAACGCCTGACATCCCAGTCCCGCCACAACCCCCGCACACAAGGTGAAAACGGATAGCAGCCGCGAAAAGCCTCCCGCGAGGCCCACCTTCGGTATGTAGAAGTAGTAGATATACGCCGGCCAGCCACCTGCCGCAGCCCACAGCGCCAGCCCTCCGAACGCCACAAACAGCCACATCACCTTGCGCCTGTATCCCAATATCAACCCCAGCACTATACACACGGACGCCGCGACTCCGACATATCCACAATGCTCCGAGTAGCTGATCCGCACCTGCGGATAGTTCATAGTCACCGGGCTGCCAAGGAAATCCGGATCAACGAGCGTCACCAGCTCTACCGGTAGCATCGCCCGCGCCTGATGGAAGTGGTATCCCGCCTCCGAAACCGTCCCCGAGCCGCGCGGCGACATGCTTCCCAATTCCAGCGTCGGCAGCAACTGCACCCCACCGAGCCCTAACCCCAACACGAACGCCGCTACGAGAGCCGCAACCGGCAGCAGACTCCGCCCTCCGGTCTCTGCCCTTCGCTGCACCACCAACCAATGCACTAGATGCACCACGCCGCTACCCGCAGCCATCAGCCACACGTATGCCGCTATCTGGAAGTGCCCGGCCAGCAGGCTCGCACCCAGTGCCACGGCCGCCACGATACCTCCGAGCACCGGCCGCCGTCGGAAAATCAGCTCGACCCCCAGCAACCCCGCCGGCATCCATGTCGCCGTCTCGATCAGACTCGGCAACTCCGTCCATGTGACCATGAACCCGCCCAGCGTATAGGCCACAGCACCCAGCGCCGACGGCCCAGTCCTCGCACCCAATACCCGCAGCAGCAGAAACGCAAAAAGCGCCGCCAGAAAATAGTGCAGCGCATTCAGCAGGCCCATCCCCCTACTCGTACTCACCCATCTCAGAATCCAGTGGGGTGGGTAGTACAACCCGCTCTGACCGTTCCCGACAAACGGCGTCCCGCAAAACTGGTGCGGATTCCATAGCGGGAACTCCCCGTCATTCGAGAAACTGCGCCGGGCGAGCTCGCGCCAGGGATAGAACTGGGCCACACTATCCCAAAGCAAAGAATCCCATTGTCGGCTCAGCGGCTCTTCACCTGCCGCATTGTACGGACCGAAGTGCTTCTGATAGACGCCCGCCACCGGCACCTTATCGCCGAAGATGCAGTTTCCCCAGAACGCCACAGCCAATGCCCCTAGCCCTATCATGCACAGAACATCGGCCCGTGTTATCCGCCGCATAGCTTCCCTCATCGGCACCATAATAAACAAAAAGACTGGCTTATGCCAGTCCTTCAACACACTCAGCCTCCCTTAGCATCTTCTCCGCCCTAGGGCGCAGGGCCTCCACCGCTGTCGGCGGGGGTCTCTATCGCCGGCGATACCGCTTCCGTCTTCGCAGCACTTGCCTTCGGATAGCTGATACCAAGCAGGAATACCCCGATCAGAACAACTGCCAAGCCCACGATGCGTAGCGGCGGCAAAGCTTCCCCGAGGTATTTCCACGACAACACCACGACGATGACATAGCTCAACGCGATCAACGGATACGCATAACTCAAATCCAACTTGTTCAGTGACATTAGATAGAACATCGAGCTCACCGCGTAACAGAAAAATCCCACCAAGATCAGCGGCGTCGTCAGCAGAGATTTCAGGATGTAGCCGCCCGGGACATCATTCTCCACCTCCACAAGCGCCACCCCTGCCTCAGCGGCATACTTCTCTTTCACAACAGTGACGCCCGACTTGAGAAACAGCTGCCCGACTGCTCCCAGAGCAATAGCTATCAGAAGTATCGCTAATGCGGCGGCCATGGTGTATCTCCCCTTTTCCCCGCTCAACTTCCCTGCCACCTTCACTGGACCCGGTATGCTACTATGCAAAATGGGTCGCCTCGCTGCAATTCACATAGCGGGCGACCCAGCTTTTTCCACCTTCTCGGACTTCTCCCTGCAGGTTGCGTGCCAATCACGTGCACCTCCACGCGAAAGACATGCGGCAGGCTCCTGCGGGTGTTTGGCGCTCTCCACCGACAAGCCCGTTTGCCTTCCCCGCTGCCTGCCTTCGCGATGCCGAGGTCCCGGCGCCTCAGTGGAGCTCCCGTGGCGCCGTACAACAACGCTGCCACCAGATCAACCGCAGAAGCAGCGTCTGGAGCGTACCCATCCGCACCGATCTCATCCGCGTAGTTCTGCGTCACCGGCGCGCCGCCGATGATCACCTTCACCTTCCCGGCCAGACCCGCAGCGGCAATTGCATCAATCGTGTCCTTCATCCCCGGCATCGTCGTCGTCAGCAGCGCCGACAGCGCGATGACATTAGCATCCTCCACCTGGGCCGCCTCTATGTACTTCTCCGGCGGCACGTCAACAGCCAGATCCACTACATCATAGCCGCCACCCTCCAGCATCATAGCCACCAGGTTCTTCCCGATGTCATGGAGGTCGCCCTTCACCGTTCCGATGATGACCTTACCCTTCGAGGTTACGTCACTGTCGGCCAGAAGCGGCTTTACCACATCCATCCCGCCGTGCATCGCACGGGCCGCTATCAGCACCTCCGGTACATAGAACTCGTTGGCTTTGAACTTCGCTCCCACAACGTTCATCCCGGCGATCAAGCCCTGGTCAATGATCTGCTCGGGTGCCACACCTTCGTCCACTGCCGCCTGTGCGAGTCGTGTCACCGTCTCCAGTTGTCCGGCGATGACAGCGTCAGCAATTCCCTGCAGGTCTGCCATTTCTAATCCTCCCAGCCATGTGTATTACTGATTTGCCGTCTCTCAATGTGAAGGGGCCTCGCCCCGCCCTCATTCCCCAACGCAATTGCGTGTCATTATAACCGACTTGTCTCACAACGCAAAGCCTACTTTCGCTCCCCCGCATCTCGTTGCTCTCACTCAAACAACATCGTCTCCATAAACTTCATCTGAAAGCTCTGCGAACTCGCCAACTCGATGTGTTCCGCCCTTCTCGCAAGCTCACATGCCAGACCCCGTTCCCATTCCGAGCACAGCGCCAGCACTGCACCGGCACCCGCAGCATTCCCGATACCGGCGATCCTCTCATCCGCCAACGCCGGCAGCATCCCCATTCTTACTGCGCTCGCCGGCCGCACCTGGTTCCCAAAAGCCCCCGCAAGCAGCACTGCCTCCAGATCAGCCGCCGACAGCTCCGCTTCCTCCAGCAGCACCTCGATGCCTGCCCGCACCGCGCCTTTCGCCAACTGTATCTCCCGGATATCCCGCTGGGTCAGATAAACCGCCCGCCCGTCAGCATCACTCGCCAACAGCACCTTCCGCCCGCTATCCTCGCCCGACATCCTGCTCGCGATACCAGCTGGCAAACCATCTGCGTTCTCAGCCAGACGCCCGTTGACCCCTAGAGCCCCCGTATCCAGCAGCGCCGCGGTCACATCAAACAGCGCCGACCCGCAGATACCTACCGCCGGTTCATCCCCTATCGTCCTTACCACCAAATCCCCGTCAACCACCTCAGCCGCACTGATCGCCCCCGGCGACGCATACATCCCCTGGCTGATTTTTGCCCCCTCAAACGCGGGACCTGCCGCAGTCGAAGCGCACAGCAACCGCTCACCCGACCACAGCACGATCTCACCGTTCGTACCAATGTCCACCGCCAGCGTCGGCCCGCGATTGCAGATGTCCACCGCAGTCATTACACCAACCGTATCTGCACCCACGAAACCAGCCACTATCGGCAGCATGAATACCTGCCCGCCCTCGTGCATCTTGATCCCGACATCGCGCGCATACAGCGTCACAGCCTGCGACACCACCGGGATGTACGGCGCTTGCGCTATGTACTGGGGATCCAGACCGAGCAGCAGGTGGTGCATCGCCGTGTTGCCCACTACCGTCATCTCATAAACCTGCTCGATGCCCGCGCCCGCCTCCGCCAGTGTCTCTCCGATCAGCCGATTTATCGCCCCCACAATCTCTGCCTGCAGTGCCAACAGCCCTCCTGCAGTGTCGCGCCCATGCTCGATCCGCGAGATCACATCCGCTCCATGCACCGTCTGCGGGTTCTGCGTTGAGCTCGCCGCCACCAATGCACCCGTAACTAGATTCGCCAGATACGCAACCACCGTCGTCGTGCCCACATCCACCGCCACACCCAACGGCGCCTGCGCCTCCGCCAGTGGCTCAATCTCCACCAGCAGATCGTCCATCAGCGTTACGGCCACTCGGTACTCGCCTTGCCGCAGCGTATCCGGAAGTTTGTGCAGCACCGACAGCAGTGCTCGGCAATCGCAGTTCGCCAGCGCCGCCGCCTGCGACAGTCTCAGCATGTCGCTGCGCTGGTCACCAAGCTCTGGCGCTTCCAACTCCACCTCTATCCGCTTCACTCGCGGCGCCGGCTTAAACGACCGCAGCATCTCATCGGAGAGGTCTTTGCGCACTACGACTTCCAGCGCTTCGGCTAAGTTAACCTCACAGTCCCCCAGCGCCTGTGTCTGGCAGGCTAACCGCACACCTCGGCCCAACTCCCCCGCTGTCAGCAACTCCTCCTCATTCGCGGTCGGGGCACTCACCGAACCCCCACGCACATGCACCCGACACTTCCCGCACGTGCCCTTCCCGCCACAAGGCGTGCTGATATCGAGGCCTGCTTGCACCGCCGCCTCTGACAAAAGCACGCCGGCGGTAGCCGTAGCTGTCCCACCGGTCGGATAGAACCGGACCTCGATTGTCTTCCCGCTCACCGCTCAGACCTCAATGCTCTTTACCGTTTGCCTGTCCTCAATAGTACGTCAACTGCGTCGCCGCCTCGGCACCCTCTCGGCTCGCTGGATCAATCGCTATTACTGCCTCGAACGCTGCCTTGGCCTCAGCATCCATGCCCAGCATCGCATAGTGCTTGCCCAGGTCCAGCAGGTAATGCTGGCTTTCCGGCTCCAGCTCCACCGCCTTCTTCAGGCATTCGATCGCCTCATCGAAATCCCCCATATTCATGATCGTCAGCCCAAAACCCCACCATACCTCCGCGGCGTCCTGGCAGGCCTCCAGCAAGCTGCTATAACACTTCTTCGCTTCCTCGTAGTTCCCGTCTATTCGACAGGCGTGGCCCTGTGCGAGCAAGTTCTCATCCACTTCCGCCATTGGCCCTCCCAACTTCCATCGCCACTGCACGCCCGGCACGAACCGCCCACGACTTCGCTACCTGACCAAGATACCCAAATCTATCACTGCTTGTCAACATAGTCATCCAGCTTCGTCCCGCTCTGTAGCCGTGCACCCAGCAGCCACTCTGCAGCTTCCATCTCCCGCCGGCCCTCCGGCTGCACTCGCGCTATCAGCAGAAAACCATCCCCGGTCGCCACCACCGGCCCCGCCTCATCACGTATTTCCACAACTCCTCCCGGTTCACCTTCCTGTCCTGCAATATCTTCCACTACCTCGGCACGCGTCACCTTCAGACGCCGACCATCAAGCATGCAGTACGCCCCCGGCTTCTCCGCAAGCGCCCTGATGCGGTTCCGAATATCTACTGCGCTCGCCGAGAAGTCTAGCCGCAAGTCAGCCTTTTCCAGTACTGGCGCATAGCCAGCCCGCGAATGCTCCTGCACCCTCCCGCCTAGTTCCCCTGCCGCTATCCTCGGCAGTCCCTCTATCACCAGCCGCGTCCCTGCATCAGTCAGTTTACCGCACAGCGTATCCGCATTGTCATCCTCCGCAATCTCCACTTCCTCCTGCGCAAACACGTCGCCGGCATCCACCTCCGCCACCATCTTCTGCAAGCTCACGCCGGTCCGCTTCAAGCCCTGCAGCAGCGCATGTTGCACCGGCGCCGGACCACGCAACGCCGGCAGCAGCGAGTAGTGTACGTTCAGCGCCTCAACCCTCGGCAACCTCAACAGTTGTTCCCCGAGTATCTGCCCGTATGCCACCACCAAAAAGAAGTCCGGATCCAGCTCCGCTATCCGTGCAACAGTTTCCGGCTCATTCACATTCTCCGGCTCGGCGACATCAAGCCCCAGCGCCATTGCCGCCTGCTTCACTCCCGTCGCACCTAGCTTCCGGCCACGTCCCCGACGCCGCGCCGGTTGCGTCACCACCAGCACCGTATCTCCGCCACACTGCTCAATCGCATCCAGATACGCCGCCGCCCACTCCGGCGTACCCATGAATACCACTCGCATTAGTCCTCCGCCTTCATTTTCTCAAGCAGCCTGCGGAATGCCGCCATCGTCTCTTCCACACTACATTTCTGGAGCCGGTAGCCGTCCTCTTCCTTGTCATCGGGGATGATCCACGCCAGGCTGTCGGGCTCTGCCCGGTCAATAAACAGCTTCCCGTTGAGGTGATCTATCTCATGGGCCACTGCCCGCGCTGACCAACCCTCCAACTCCATCGCTACTGCCTCACCGTCACCATCAACTCCCTCGACCACGACCCGCTGGGGCCGCAACACCACCCCATGCAGAGTCGGCAGACTCAGGCAACCCTCAGTCGCTTCCACTTCGCCCTCGGCTTCGACTATGCGTGGATTGATGAGTTTGTGTACCACCATTTCCTCATCTTCATCTTCTTCCGCCGACACGATCTCCCCGAACGTGATTGCCCGCACATTCTCGCCGATTTGCGGCGCAGCCAGGCCGATCCCGTTACCCTCCGCCATCGTCTCAACCAGGTCATCGAGCAATCGCACTACCTCATCATCTATGCGACGGATCTTCTTCGACTTCCGCCGCAATTCCGGCTCACCACAGATCAGAATCCTCCGCTTACCCATCTATCTCCATCCCTTGACGCTATGTCGTTGCCTTTGC
>Ga0180432_10003656_pt1 | contig 21728 bp, 19 predicted proteins | sample SS_ome_10_FD_132414 | JGI IMG/M metagenome (GOLD analysis project Ga0180432, IMG submission 132414) | Hypersaline lake sediment archaeal communities from the Salton Sea, California, USA - SS_1_MS_2 metaG | ecosystem: Environmental > Aquatic > Non-marine Saline and Alkaline > Hypersaline >...
GAGTGATTTTATTAACGATAGTGCACTGGTCGGTCGATCTTGGATGGGTTTGGTTATTGAGCTACATGAGTCATAGAGGGAAAAGCATCATGAGCCCGAAAGTGCAAGCCGCCGTTTTCGCCGTTTGCGGAATGGTGCTCGTGGCTTTCGGATTGTTTTTTCTACTCGACGGTTCCGGCCTGCTGCGCTTCCTGAGAGAAAAACTCGCCTGACATATTTTTTTAGGAAAAGAAAAGCCTGCACGGATCCTTAGGATATGCAAAAGCCTGCCCTCAGCGAAGTCGAAGGGAAAACTCTTTGGTGGTTGCCCCTGCAAGTTGACAGGAGCGCCTTGATGTTAAAGAATAATTACTTTCAATTTGATATTTCGCCTGAAAGGAAGGCACATTATATATGAAACGTACTTACCAACCTCATAATTTACGACGCAAGCGAACTCACGGTTTCCTCAAGCGCAAGAGAACCTCGAGCGGCCGCAACGTGTTAAGGCATCGAAGGGCTAAAGGGCGCAAGCGCCTTACGGTGTAAGTGCGGTGTGGATCAGCGATTCCCAAGGGAGCACAGGATCAGGCTTGGTCGCGAGTTCGATCGGGTGTTTGATCGGGGGAAGCGTTGTTTTGCGTCGCATTTCATGATCATAGTGGCGCCGGGGCCGAACTTGGGGCATCATAGATTAGGGACGGTGGTCAGTCGCAAGGTGGGGAAAGCCGTCGCACGAAATAAACTCAAGCGCAGGATTCGAGAGTTTTATCGCACGGTGATGAAAAATGTCTCGTTCCAAAGCATGCCACAGGGAGCGGATATCGTGATAGTGGCCCGGTCAGGCGCGGCAGAGCTTGATTTTAAAGAAATCTGCGAGGAGTTGGAGAAATGTTGGCTAAAATTATGATGCTGCTTATTCGTTTCTACCGCGCGGTTATCTCTCCGATTTTGCCGCCCGCTTGCAGGTTTCAGCCTACTTGCAGCGCATATGCCCTCGAAGCGTATCGCCGGTACGGTTTCATAAAGGGAACAACGCTTGCGCTGCGACGTATTTTGAGGTGCCATCCTTTCAATCCCGGAGGATACGATCCGGTTCCCTGATGGGGAGATCGGCATAAACCATGGAAGAACGAAGACTTTTATTGGCGGTGGTGTTGAGTGTGCTGGTACTTATCGCCTGGCAGTTTCTTTTTCCACCTCCCGAACGCAAGGTTCCCGAGCGAGTTGAACAGACTCAAAGCGAAGCCACCCCCACAACAACGGCGAAAGAGCAACCACCCGCCGAGAAACCGGTAAAGACGGAGGATGCAACTGTTCCCCGCGCACGGGAGATAAGCAAGGCGCAACTTGGCTCGGCGGACCTCGAACCAATTGAAAAGGTCGAAGCACATGACGTGGTAATCGAGACCGATTTATATCGCTGCATTATGTCTACCAGCGGCGGCGGCATTAAGAAGTTCGAGTTAAATAAGTTCAGGGTCGAGCCGAATCCGAAATCGGCTCCGGTTGAAATGGCGGGGGGCTTAATTCCCGGCGCCATGCTTCCCTTGACCATGGATTTGGATATTGGAGGGAAATTGTTGCCTCCCTCTGCGGTTTTTAGCACCAAGACTACCGATCTGGATTTGAGTTCGGAGAGTACGCCCGCCAAGGGTGTGATAAAGATGTCCATTACCACCAGAGCCGGATTGGAGGTAATTCGTAAATACACCTTCAATCGAGGTTCATATAAGATCGACTTCGAGATGGAGGTTAGAGAATCCCCCGCTGCTACGGAGGAGGTCCTTTCGCAAACTGTTCCGGTCGAGATGACTGTACATTGGAACACTCCCGTCGCAGTTTCCAAGGCCAAGAGCCGTTTTACGTTTTACGGTATCGTAGCGCATGTCGGTGAGAAATACGTGAGCAAGCGTGTGCCTGATGTCCGCAAAAAGGGCCCATTCCGTTTCAACTCCGCCGATTGGGCCGGTTTTGCGGACGGGTACTTCCTGTCAGTACTCGTGCCTCAGGATAGTGTTATTCGGGAGGTCATTGCCGGTATCGAGGGACCTGAAGGAAAGGAAGTTGTAGCCGAAGAACTCGTCCTGTCCGCAGGGGAAATTCAGCCGGGAAAACCCTACCGGCGACGCATGACTTTGTATATCGGGCCGAAAGATCATCAGCGCTTATTGAGCATGGGCAAAGACCTCGAGGCCGCCGTAGGGTACGGAAGACTCAAGGCGATCGTGGTGCCTTTATTATGGGTTCTGCGCCTCTTCAATCGCCTGGTAGATAATTGGGGTCTGTCGATTATATTGCTGACCGTTTTCGTTAAAATACTTTTCTTTCCGCTGACTCATAAGAGCTTCCAGCAAATGAAGGCCATGCAAGCGCTTCAGCCCCGGATAAAGGAGATACAGCAGAAGTACAAGGACGACCGGGAAAAAATGAACACCGAGATGATGGCGCTTTACCGCGCTCACAAAGTAAATCCCGTGGGCGGCTGTTTGCCGATGCTGTTGCAACTCCCGGTGCTTTACGCTCTTTACCGCGCGCTGTACGTGGGTCTCGAGCTGAGGCATGCGCCTTTTATCTGGTGGATCAACGATCTTTCCACTCCGGAAAGGCTTTTTACCTTGCCTATTATGGGCGGAGTGAGCATTGGTTTTATGCCGTTATTGATGGGTGCAAGCATGTACGTCCAGCAGAAAATGACCCCAACAGCCACCGCCGACCCGATGCAAGCGAAAATGTTTATGGCAATGCCGGTGATTTTCACTTTCATGAGCTTCGGATTTCCGTCCGGGTTGGTGCTATACTGGTTTGTGAGCAACCTGCTGACCATCATTCAGCAGTACGTTATAAACCGGAGAGGAACCTGATACATGGAACCTGAAACTGATACCCCAAACAGGGGAGAACAGGCGAAAAAGATACTCGAAGACATTCTTTCCTTTTTGCCGGTAGAGACCGACGTGGTTTTTCAGGATGAGGAGGAGCGTGTTATTTTGAACATCGAGACTGCGGATCACCAGATTCTCATCGGTAAAAGGGGCCAGACTCTGGATGCGATTCAGTTTATAGTTAGTCGAATTGTGGGCCGTACACATCCGGGAAGCAAGCGCATTGTGGTCGATTGCGAACAGTACCGCGAGCGACGTGCTGAACAGTTGAGACGAATGGCTCATCAGGTGGCGGAGCGTGTCGAGAGAGAAAAGATTCCTTATGCTTTTGATACCTCATTGACACCCGCCGAGCGAAGGATAATCCACATGGAGCTTCGCGAGCAGCCGGGTATTTTCACTCAATCGGAGGGGGAGAATGATCGTCGGCGCCTGGTGGTGATGCCTCAGTTGGGCGGTGACGACGACGAATAATATCGCGGAGTGCGGTGATTTCCTCTTGCTTCATCAGGTAAGAGGCGGCGAAGAAGACCCCGGCGCCGGCTAATGTCGAGGCGATTAGGATGGCGAGGTTCTTAAAACTTATTCCCCCAACCGACCAGTCGGCCCAACCATACCATGCAATTGCTGCCGATACTATTGCCAGCGGTACGCATGCGATGAAGGTCTTGGCAAGCGATCTTAATATTTCCCTTGCTCCCAAAGGGCCGATTTCTTTACGCAATTTGACTATCAGCGCCGTAAAGTTGTACCATGAAGATAAAGTGGTCGCCAAGGCAAGGCCGACATGACCGAGCCCGGCGTACGATAACCGGTTGGTATACCAGCCGGGCGGGTCGGTTATCGACAGCGACCGCCATAACGGATCCAGAACGTAATGTGGTCCCATAAGGATGATACTTGCAAAAAGGTTGATACCGAAAGCAAAAGCGGCTATCCGCACGGGGGTGCGTGTGTCTTGTCTCGAGTAAAACACTGGTGTTGTTACCCGGGTGCCCGCTATGGCGAGCAGACCGGGCGCATAAGCAAGAAGGGCTATGGCCGTCATCCGAGTGTCGGCGTTCGTGAAGGCGCCGTGCCGGTAAAAAGTGCTGAATATGGGTGTCGCGAGCACTATAAGGCCGATGGTGCAGGGAAGCATCAAAAAGAGCACCATGCTCAGCGCGAACCGGTAGCTGTTTTTGAAACCATCGTAGTCTTTGGTGGTTGCTTGCCTCGAAAGAGTCGGCAGCACTGCCGTGCCGATGGCCACCGCGAAAAGTCCCAGCGGGAATTCGGTAAAGCGCTGAGAGTAGAAGAGCCAACTGATACTGCCTTCGGGGAGGAGCGATGCGAAAATGGTGCTTATGAGCATGTTAAACTGGTACACCAGCATGCCGAAAGCCGCCGGGCCCATGAGGAGAAATATTTTTCGCACCGACGGATGCGTGAGGTTGAATATCATCCCGGGTCTGTATCCGCGCCTCGCCAGGAAAGGTACCTGCATCAAAACTTCCGCGACTCCTCCGGCAAGTACTCCCACCGCGAGGCCGTAGATGGGTTCTTCAAAGGTGCGCGAGAGCCACGCGGCGCCGCCGATCATGAAAACGTTGAGTACCGCCGGCGCGGCGGCCGGAGCGATGAAGTGACCGAGAGCGTTAAGCACACCCTGAGCAAGGGCCACAAGACTCACGAGCAACAGGAACGGAAACATCAGCCGGGTCAGGCTGATGGTAAGTTCCGCCTTGTCGGGGTCGTCGAAGAAACCGGGTGCAAAAACCAAAACTATGTACCGGGCGAAAACCATGCCAAGAACGACCACGACGGCAAGGATGATCGTAAGCAACGCAGTAGTGATACGGTATACCCGGCGAGCTTCTTCCGGGTCGCGGTGAAGCACTTCGGTAAATACCGGCAATATGCTGACGGTGAGAGCGCCTTCACCGAAAAGACGGCGCATGATGTTCGGCAGGCGAAAAGCCACAAAAAAGGCGTCGGTAACACCCGCCGGAAAGCTCCACGCGATGACCATATCGCGGAGCGCTCCGAGTATACGACTGGCGAGTGTCGCCGCACTCACGGTACCCGCCGCCTCGATTATACGCTTCTTATCGCTGCCGCTCATAGCTTTCTTGCAGGTAAGGACATTGAAGGTAAGGTAATGGAATAAAGAGGTAATAGTCAAATTGCAAAAAGGAGGTTCGGTATGACAAGCAAAATATTGGGAGCGGCAATCATTTTAGGGATGGCGCTCGGCATTGTATTCCTTGTAAAATTTATGCCCGCTTATTTTGATGCCGATAAGCTGCATGACAGCTTTAAAATGTGCATATCCAATTTCGCCCAATGGGGTATGGACGGTTGTCAAGGAAAAATTAAAGGTACTCTTGATAACTCCGTACTCGATTTGGATGTAGCGGATATATACATAGATATAGCTAAGCATAGGGAATCCGTCCTCTCCGTCGAGTGGGAACAGGAGATAGATTTCTGGGGTGCATACACGTACGTTCATACATTCAGCGTCGAACACAAAGGAAAGCCGCCCATGAGGTAGCTTGCATTAGAGGAATGGTTACCAAGTGAAAAACATCAAACGCTATTTCCTGACGGGAATCATAGTCCTGGCTCCCGTGGGTATAACGCTGTGGTTGTTATATCTCATGGCTCGTTTTGTGGTTAGGACGTTTCACGTCGGTATTTTCCCTCACGGCCTTCCCGATTACATTCCCGCACCTGAGTGGCTGCACGCTGCGATGGTAGTGATTTTCGAGTCGGCCAACTTTTTTGTGGGTTTGGTTTTCGCGTTGCTCTTGACGCTGGTCGTAGGAGCGCTGGTGCGGACTTACGTAGGGAAAAAGTTCATCACATTCGGGGAATCTTTGATCGAGCGAATACCTTTTTTCAGGAGCGTATATAACGCAGTGAAACAACTCACCGAGGCGGTCTTCGTGGCGGAGAAAGGAAGGAGCTTCAATCGCGTCGTACTTATCGAGTACCCCCGCAAGGGGATTCATTCCCTGGGGTTTGTGACCGGCCCGACCAAGGGAAAGATAGCAACAACCCTTGAAGGCAGGAAAATGATAAACATTTTCATCCCGAGCACTCCTAATCCCACGACCGGATACTACCTTGTGGTTCCCAAAGAAGATGCTATTGAAATGGATTTAACTCCGGAAGAGGCCTTCAAACTGATAATCTCCGGCGGCCTGGCGGCGGATGGGGAAAAGTCCCGGCCACCTGAAAAAACTCAGGACAAAAAAGGTTCATAAATTGATCCCCGTTCAGGTACAGAATAGGGGCAAATTCCACTCTGGTACGCGCTTGGCAGTTGCGCTCTTATTGTTGGTCATCATTCTGTTGGGAGGGTCGGTTGGTTATGTCATTATCGAAGACTGGAGTTTTATCGAATCCCTTTACATGACGGTGATCACCATCTCTACCGTCGGGTACGGAGAGATAAAGCCTCTTTCGGAAAAGGGATGGTTGTTGACCATCGGTGTAATAGCGGCAGGTGTAGGAACGGGAGCTTATGCGATAGGTGCCTTAACTCAATTTTTAGTCGGTATCCAACTTGCTGAAACGTTTGGGAGAAGAAGGGTGGAAAAAGAAATAACGAAGATGAAGAACCATTACGTAGTGTGCGGTTATGGTCGGATGGGCCGCATTGTATGCCGGGAGCTTTCGGCAAAGGGCAAGAAATTCGTTGTGGTGGAGAAGGACGAACATATCCGATCTACTCTGGAAGCTGATGGGGTGACTTATATCATTGGTGACGTTACCGATGAAGATAATTTGCAGAATGCCGGCATCGAGCGCGCAAGGTCTCTGGTGGCGGCGGTAAAGACCGATGCGGACAATTTGTATCTGACGCTGACTGCCCGACAGCTCAACCCGGCGTTGTACATAGTATCAAGAGCGGCGGAAGAGGGAGCGGAGAAGAAACTGCTGCGCGCTGGAGCCAACCAGGTGGTCAGCCCATACCGCATCGGCGGTTTGAGAATGGCGCATGCCATACTGAGGCCCGCCGTAATAGATTTCCTTGATATGACCGTAAAGGGTGAGAAACTGGGTTTCCGCATGGAAGGAATACAGGTAATGCCGACATCTTCACTTGTCGGAAAAAGCCTTGCCGAATCGGGATTAAGAGAGAAGCTCGGCATGAATGTCATCGCGATGAAAAGGCTGAGCGGCGAGCTTGTCGCCAACCCCGCCGGGTTAACCAAAATAGAGGTGGGGGATATTCTGATAACGGTCGGCAGCGAAGAAGCTTTGGGGAAACTGGAAGAAATCCTGAATCCTCCTCAAACCGGCTAATGCGGAAAGGCTGAAAGCGGAAAGATGGATACCGCCATATTGGATCGCGTTAGACGCCCCGGGTCGTACCTTGGCTGCGAAGTTTACGCCCGGGCCAAGTCCCCGCCCACAGGCGGTGTCCATTGGGTGATTGCCTTCCCTGACTCTTACGAGATCGGCGCCACGCACCTGGGCTTTCAGATCATCTATCACGTTCTTAACGAGCACGATTTTTCGGCGGCTGACCGTGTATTCATGCCTTGGGATGATTTCAGGTCGGAACTCGAGCTTCGCGGGCGACCTTTGTGCTCTCTCGAGAAAGATCTGCCGCTGGTGGAATTTGACGTTATCGGTTTCAGCCTGGCCTATGAACTGGGATATACCAACATTTTGAGTATGCTCGCGCTCGGTGGGGCACCTATTCTAAGCGCTGATCGGGATGAGACCGATCCCCTGGTGGTGGCCGGGGGAGTGTGCGTGGCCAATCCCGAACCCTTATCGCCTTTCATCGACGCCTTTGTGGTGGGCGACGGCGAAGAAACGGCAGTGGAAATTTCGGAAGCGGTACGGAGTTGGAAAGCTTCCGGCGAGCGCCGCGATTCACTGCTGGACGAAATCGCCTCCATCGACGGGGTTTACGTACCTTCCAGATGGTCGGGCGATGGGTTCATCAAAGCCGGGCGCATAGCGGATCTGGATTCAGCGCCGTTTCCCACTTGCCAAGTGGTGCCGATGATCGAAGCGGTACATGATCGGGCGGTTGTCGAGATCGCTCGAGGTTGTCCGCACGGGTGCAGGTTTTGCCAGGCCGGCTTTATTTACAGGCCACTGAGGGAGCGTTCTCCGCAAAAAGTCATCGATCTGGCGGAACAAGTCGTTAAAAACACGGGATACTCGGACCTGACCTTGCTGTCGCTGTCGGTGGGCGATTACCCGGCCATTGTCGAGGTAATCAGGAAGATTATAGATGCGCTTCGAGTTCAACATACTGCCGTTAACTTGCCGAGTTTGCGCGCAGGGTCGCTTTCCGCTGAAGTCGTCGAGTTCATCCGATCGGTAAGAAAGACAGGTTTTACCATAGCGCCGGAGGCCGGCAGCGAAAGGTTACGAAGCGTTATCAACAAAGGAATAACCGACGACGAGGTTATCGAGACGGCGAGGATAATTTTCTCGAATGGCTGGAGACTGGTCAAACTCTATTTTATGTTCGGATTGCCGACCGAGACGGAGGATGACCTCGAGGCTATAGCGGATATTGTCGGGCGGGTGCGCCAAGTCGGGCTCGAGGCGGGAATAAAGCCGAATATAAACGTCGGTCTTAACGCTTTTGTGCCCAAGCCGCATACTCCATTTCAGTGGGAAGCGATGCCGGACATCGAGCAGATACGTAATAGGCTGGGCTTTCTTCGAAAGAGGCTTCGCATCCCCGGCGTTAAAGTTACGTGGTCCGATCCGCGTGTGAGTTTCCTCGAGGGAGTAATGTCACGGGGTGATCGTACGGTAGCCGGGGCGATAGAGCGGGCGTGGCGGCTGGGAGCGGCATTCGACGGGTGGGGAGACCACTTGAAATGGGATGTGTGGGAAAAGGCCTTTGATGAAGTCGGCCTGGATGCTCGATCTATGGCTTCAAATGAGAGGTCGGAAGATGAACCGCTTCCCTGGGATCACATACGGATTGGGGCTTCAAGGAAATTCCTTCTCAGGGAAAGGACACGTGCCTTCAAAGGCGAGTATTCTCCAGGCTGCGGTGTTCGGGAATGTATGGAGCAGTGCGGTGGCTGCGACGCGGCCGCCAAGGTAAAGCGCGCCGGTTCCGTTGCCGAGATCGAGTCGTACTCCCAAAAGGAACAATTGGAAGACGTCGGCGGGGAATTTTGGAGGTACAGGTTAATCTATCGCAAGATAGGCCCCGCGCGGTATCTCGGTCACCTTGACACAGTCCGAGCCGTGCATCAATCGTTTCGCCGGGCGAATTTGACCTTAAGGTACTCTCAAGGCTATCATCCAATGCCGAAGACTCGATTCGGGCCGCCGTTGCCGCTCGGAACCGCATCGCTTGTTGAATGCTTTGATGTGGATTTGCTCGAGTCGATCGACCCGGTGGATTTGATGCGCCGATTAAATGAGGAATTGCCTCGAGGACTTCAGATAAGAGAAGTGACGGAGATCGGAAAGAACGATCCGGCGCCTCAGGAGTCAATCGGATCGGTTCGGTACAGGTTCGAGGTTCCCGAGGGAGGAAGAACCGACTTGAACGCAAGGAAGGACGCCGTTGATACTTTTTGGGTGGAAGAGTCGTTTCCGGTAACGGTAAAAAGTAAGGGGAAGGAGCGTTCAATCGACCTCAGGGAAGTCATCACGGACGTCATAATACTCGGCGGCGCCACGGTGGAAATCGAGATGCTATGCAATGAACAGGGCGTTGCACCCAGGCCGAAATTGGTTTGGGAGAGCATATTTGGGCCGATACCGCCCTATTCGAGGATAATTAAGGTAGGAGTCATGGAAGCGAAGAGGGATAAGACGCTGCCGGAATCTGAAACCTCCGGCGCAAACGCAAAAAACGATAGAGTCATGTATTAGTGACTTGGGATACGAGGAAGGTAAAAATGTCAAGTGACATCATAGTTAACGCCGCCCCCTACGAGACGAGGGTGGCTTTGTTGGAAAACAATCAACTTGTCGAGTTGCACGTCGAGCGCAATTGCGACCGTGGAATTGTCGGGAATATATACAAGGGGAAGGTCGTCAGGGTACTGCCCGGCATGCAGGCCGCTTTTGTGGATATCGGCATGGATCGTGCGGCTTTTCTTTATGTACGCGACGTATATGAAGATTTCGACGAACTGCAAGCGGAAGATATCAATGAAATATTAAATAAAGAAGAAGTGCCGATACAGGACCTACTACGCGAGGGGCAAGAAGTGCCGGTGCAGGTCAGCAAAGAGCCCATCGGACAAAAAGGCGCACAGGTGACGAGCCATATAAGTTTACCCGGAAGATACCTGGTGTTGCTCCCCACCGCGTCGAACAGGATAGGTATCAGCCGTCGGATTGAAAACGAGAAGAAAAAACAAAAGCTCAGAAAAACCGTTGAAAAACTTTCCGCCGGTATAAACGCCGGTTTCATCGTGCGAACCGCGAGTGAGGATCGCAAGGAAAAAGACATCCAGACCGATATGGAGTACCTGTTCGGTACATGGAACGACATACAGGCCCGCAAACAAAAAGCGTCCGCGCCGAGTCTCATACACCAGGAGCTGTCGCTGGTGATGCGCGCCGTGAGAGACCTTTTCACCGACGATATAAACCGGTTTATCATAGACAACGAGGAGTTATACATAGATGTTCAGAAATTCCTCGACCGATTTCTGCCTCAGCTAAAACCCGCATTGCAGCTATATGAGTATGACGAGCTTATTTTCGAGCATTACGGTATAGAGCTGGAGATAAACAAAGCACTGGACAGAAAAGTGTGGTTGAAGTCCGGCGGCTACATAGTGATTGACCAGACCGAGGCGTTGACGGCCATCGACGTCAATACGGGCCGGTTCGTAGGAAAAAGGAATTTCGAGGAGACCATACTGAAAACAAACATCGAGGCCGTCAAAGAGATCGTGTACCAGTTACGGTTGAGGAACATCGGCGGGCTTATTATCATCGATTTCATCGATATGGAGCGCAAGGAGGATCAGGAAAAGGTTTTCAACGCCCTCGAAAAAGCGCTTAAAACGGATAAAACGAAAAGCACTATCCTCAAAATAAGCGAACTCGGGCTGGTCGAAATGACCCGTAAACGTGTGCGCGAAAATCTCACTCGAACACTATGCGAATCGTGTTCTTATTGTGAAGGCCGAGGATTTATCAAAAGCAAATTAAGCATTTGTTACGAAATATTCAGGGAACTGAGCAAAGAAGCCTACAGCCATAATGGCCGCGAGATAACGCTTTATGTGCATCCGGATATCGCCGAGTTGCTTTATGACACGGAGCGGGGTGGTATAGAGCGTATCGAGGCCGAACATGGTGTAAAGATAATCATAGAGGTCGACTCGAACTTTCACCAGGAACAATATGAAATGACAAAGGTGACATAAATGAACGATTTCGTACATGTGGTTTGCGAGAACTATGTGCCTACGAGTTTTGGAATCGTAGGCGAGCATGGTTTTGCCGCAATTGTCAACGTCGGAGGGCGTAAGGTGCTTTTCGATACGGGACAGGGCGCCGGCCTGTTGGGGAACTCGCGATTTATGGGGATCGATTTTAGCGAGACGGAATTTCTTGCGTTGTCTCACGGTCATAAGGATCATACCGGCGGCGTTATGGACTTTCTGAACGCCGTCGGCGGAAAACCCGTGGTGGCGCACCCGAAGGTTTTCGAATCACGAACCGCCGTACGTAAAATCGGCGACCGGGAAATAAGATTGCCCATCGGTATGTCGTGGACGAAAGAGGATCTCGAGGCCGCCGGGGCGGAATTCAGCCTGAGCGCCGAGCCTTTTGAGATAGTTCCGGGGTTGTGGTTCTCGGGAGAGGTACCCATGAAAAACGATTTCGAAACCACCGATGCAAGTCTTTACGTGGGCTCAAATGACGACCTCAAGCTGGATCCCTTTGATGACGATGCGTCTCTGTTCGCCGTTACCGACCGTGGAATTACCATCATAGCCGGTTGCGCGCATCGAGGTATAGTGAACACCATGGCTCACGCCCGAGAGCTTTTCAGCGATAAACCTTTCTACGCCGTCATCGGCGGCTTTCACCTCATGGACGCAAGTCGGGAAAGGATCGATAAAACCATCGAAGCTTTCAGGGAATACGACGTTAAGTTGATTGCCGCAGGGCATTGCACGGGATTGCCATCCGTGTTTGAATTGGCAAAAGCTCTGGGCGACGCTTTCCGGTTCCTCTGGGTGGGGAAAAAATTCGATATATGAGATTGAAAGTATCAACCGGGATAATTATTTTTACCGCGCTTCTTATGGCGTTACCGGTATTGATTTCCGTTGTGCCGGGTAGGGCCGCGGAACAATTCATCACCGTCGAGGTTCAGAAGGGCGATACGCTGTGGGGAATAGCGCAACGGTACCTGAAAACCCCCGGTTTGTATAAGGAGATATTGAAGTATAACAATATAAAGAATCCCGACCTCATAAAGCCGGGTATGAAGCTGAAGATACCGGTACGGTTGTTAAAGAAGAAACCGCCTGGAACTTCACCGAAGCCCGTCGGGCCTTCCGGGCAGCCGGCGGGTGAAGCCCCTGCATCGACGGGAACGGCGCAAATCGGGCCATTGGGAAAGATATTTCACGTCGCACGTGACGCCGTCAGGGTAAGCGGAGCGCACGCCGACGAAGTGCTGCGGGTAGGGAGCGCGCTACGCACCGGAGACCGGGTGGTCACCGACAGCCTTTCCTTTTTCTCGGTAAGTCTTGGGGAGGGGAATTTTGTGGTGGGGCCCGATACTCGTTTGATGGTGGTGCTGTTGGAACGAATGGGTGAAAAGAAAGCGCTTAAGGCTTATATCAAGGTAATCAGCGGTTTTGTGCGATTCGATGCGCCGGTGGGTACCGATATCAGGGTAAGGTCGGAAATTGCCGGCGTGCGTGCAAATGGGGCCGGGTTTTCCTTTCGGGTCGAGGAAGAAGGCAGAAATTTTGTCGATGTATACTCCGGAAGGATCGAGGTGATAAGCGGCGATCTTCGCAACGTGGTAGGGGTTGGACAGGGTATCGTCGTCGATTCGGAAGGCGTCGCCGACGGACCGCTTGACTTACCGCCCGCGCCGGCGTTGGTTAAGCAGGATGTCGAGGCCGGTGGAGTATTGCATCATGGCGCGAGGTGGGATCACGTCCCCGGCGCCGCGTCATACCGCGTTGAAGTGGCTCTCGATTCCGCTTTTGAGAGACCGGTGTACATGGCCGGTTATGCGGGAAACTCGATTGATTTCAATTTCCTCGCCACATATTCGGCCGGGCGATATTATATCCGCCTGATAAGCGTCAACAAAAAAGGCCTTTGGAGCGCGCCGTCAAATCCGTTATCCTATACTACTCGGTAACGATAAACAAGAAATATAGATTTCCCGGATATAACGAGGAAGGTTGATTCGGATGAGAAAGACGGTTCTCTTACCTGTATTGATCGGCTCTATTGTTTTTGTTGGATGCATAAGCGCCGCGCAGAGGTCGCAGTGGAACGCGCGGCGTGGCGAAGAACTGCTCGAAGCGGGGAAATACAAGCGCGCGGTGCGGCGTCTCGAGGCCGCCGAGCGCGCACGCGCCGGTGATGCGAAGCTGATGTTTCTGCTGGGGTCCACTTATCTTTACCTGGGAAGGTATCGGGAGGCCGCCGAGCGCCTGGAAAAGGTGATTGAAACGGAACCGAAGAATTATGAGGCGTGGTTTCGATTGGGCAACGCTTGCCTCAACATGGACAAATTCGACCTTGCGGCAGCGGCATATCGGATGGCAATCGAGGTCAAACCGGACTTTCTCGAAGCAGTCGAAGCGCTGGCTATGTTATACCCTGACGGAGGTGTGACACGCGAGGAGGCGCTGGCGATGTGGAAGAGGGCGTTCGAGCTTGAAACGCGGGACGAGTGGATAACTCGAGCGGAGCATTACATCGAGAAACTTAAAAATGAAGGGAATGATTAAATGAAACAGCGTCAAGAATCTTTGATTCCCGGCCTTGCGCCGGAGGGTTTGACGTTTGTGTTTTCAGGAGCGGCGCTTCTTGTTGCATGCCTGGTGGTACCTCGTTGGGTCGGCGCGCTGATCTTTGCAGCTTACACGGCGTTTGCCGTGTGGTTCTTCCGCGATCCGGAAAGATACCCGCCGCCGGGCGATGACACCGTGCTTTCCCCGGCTGACGGTCGCGTGGTAGATGTCGAGGATATTCAAAAGGCGCCTTATACCGGCGAGCCCGCCCGGAAAGTAGGTATTTTTATGAGCGGTTTCGATGTGCATGTGAACCGTAATCCTATATCCGGCAGGGTCGAGGGCATTTACTATAAGCAAGGCGGATTTATCAAGGCCGATCTGGCTCAGGCAAGCCTTTTGAACGAGCAAAACGCCATTTTGTTGCGTCGCGATGACGGCGTTGGAGTAATGTTTATCCAAGTCGCAGGGCTTGTTGCTCGTCGTATCGTATGTTACCTTGAAATCGGAGATCGTGTCGAGCGCGGCGCGCGGATGGGTATGATCCGTTTCGGGTCGCGCCTGGACGTATACGTATCCCCCGACACCGAAATTTCGGTGCAAAAGGGAGATAAAGTGAGAGCGGGAGAAACCGTTCTGGGAACCGTGCCATGGTCTTAATAAAAGATAAGCGCATCCCGGTATTGCCCAACCTGATCACCACAGGCAACATATTTGCCGGTTTTTACTCGGTGATCCACAGTATTCAGGGTGATTTCCGGCGAGCAGCGTGGGCCATAGTGATTGCGGGAATTTTTGACCTGCTCGACGGCCAGGTCGCGCGGCTCACCAAATCGCAAAGTGAGTTCGGCGTTCAATATGATTCGCTCAGCGACTTGGTAAGCTTCGGTTTCGCGCCCGCATTACTCGCGTATTTCTGGGGCCTCGAGCCTTTCGGCCGACTCGGCTGGTTGGCTTCGTTTCTCTTCGTGGTTTGCGCGGCGCTGAGATTGGCGCGGTTCAACGTTCAAGGCGGCACGGAGGAGAAAATATATTTCCAGGGCTTACCCAGCCCCGCTGCGGCTGGAGTAATGCTGGCAGCGGTGTTATTTGACCAGGAGTTTTTCGGCGGTGGGCATCTTAACCTTTTACCGGCGCGGATGCTCTTCCTCGTAATTACGTTTATAACTGCCTTGCTGATGGTAAGCGGCTTCCGATTCCGCTCTACCAAGAACTTAAGCCTGCGAGGAGTGAGGTCCTTCCAGGTGTTGGTGTTAGGGGCGTTAATTATAGCGCTTGTTATGTTCAGCCCCGAGTTCGCGATATTCGTAGCGGCTTACGGTTACGTGTTCGGAGGAATTATAGAGACGGTTTTCTTCCTGCAAAAGGGAGTCAAAGACGTTCTTGAGCAGGAAACTGACGATGACGAAAAGGATAAGGAGGAGGACAAGGTGACGCTACTGCCCTCGTAGTGCAGGCGCCCGGTCGCAAGTCCCTTAGGGGCCCGGCGGGTGGGCGGCACCTGCCGGGCCTCTTGGCATATCAGGGCTATTGGCGGCGGATATTTTGTTCACATTTTCAAAGGGGGTAAATTCCATGGCCGAACAAATTTACATATTCGACACCACTCTGAGAGATGGGGAGCAATCTCCCGGTGCGAGCATGAATATCGACGAGAAGATCACCATGGCGCGGCAGTTGGCTCGACTGGGGATCGATGTCATCGAGGCGGGTTTCCCGGCGGCCAGCGAAGGGGACTTCGAGGCGGTCAGGCAAGTGGCGGCGGAGGTGCGCGGCCCTGAAATAGCCGCTCTTGCGCGCACAGGCCGCGAGGATATCGACCGGGCGTGGGAAGCGGTTCGGGAAGCCGCTTTTCCCAGATTGCACATTTTTATAGCAACAAGCGATTTGCATATCGAGAAAAAGTTAAAGAAAACGCGGGAACAAGTCCTCGAAGATGCCTTGGATGCAGTAACATATGCGCGTACTTTGACCGACAACGTCGAATTCAGCGCGGAAGACGCCACACGATCCGATCCCGACTACATGGCCGAGGTCTTTCGCGCCGTTATAGGAGCCGGGGCGCAGGTTATAAATATTCCCGATACCGTCGGTTATACCGTGCCGCACGAATACTACAATCTTATCACTTCGATGCGCGAAAAAGTGTCGGAGTTGGATAAGGTTGTCATAAGTGTGCACTGTCACAACGACCTTGGACTCGCCGTTGCGAATTCAATAGCCGCAATAAGGGCCGGCGCCAGACAGGTCGAATGCACCATCAACGGAATAGGGGAACGCGCAGGTAACACGAGCCTTGAAGAGATCGTCATGGCGTTGCGCACACGGCATGATTCCTTGCCGTTTTACACAAACGTGGTTTCCGAGCAAATTTATCCCGCCAGCCGCATGCTGGTTTCGATTACCGGCATACCCGTGCAACCCAACAAGGCGATTATCGGCGATAACGCGTTCGCGCACGAAGCGGGTATACACCAGGACGGAGTGCTTAAGGAGAAAAAGACTTATGAAATTATGACTCCCGAGAGCGTTGGGAGGCGGTCGAACAAGCTGGTGCTGGGAAAGCATTCCGGCAGGCACGCATTTCGGGACAGGCTTGACGAACTTGGTTTCGAGCTTGCGGAAGATGAGTTCAGCCGCGTTTTTAAGCGGTTCAAGCAACTGGCGGACCAGAAAAAGGATATATACGACGAAGATATCGAGGAGATCATTGCGGAGGTGGTGCTGCGTATCCCCGATACGTATGTGCTCAGGCACGTAAATGTCACGAGCGGTACCGAACTTATCCCCACCGCCAGCGTCGAGCTCGAGGTAAACGGGGTGATAGTCAAGCAGGCCGGATTCGGCGACGGGCCGGTTGATGCGGCGTTCAAAACAATCGCAGCCATCACGAAGGATAAGAGCCAACTGGTGAGATACCAGGTCAACGCAATAACGGACGGCACGGACGCACAGGGCGTCGTGAGCGTGCGTATACGGGAAGGAGATTTACAAGTGGTGGGACGCGGCGCGGAAACCGACATTATCGTCGCCAGCGCAAAGGCGTACGTTAACGCTTTGAACAAGCTGGAACGACGAAAACGCACCGGGACCGAACTTAAACGCATCGCTCCCTGAGGTGATCGCATGTCTATGACATTGGCTGAAAAAATATTGGCGGCGCACGCCGGGAAGGAAAGCGTAAAGGCCGGTGAGTTTGTGCTTGCCCGTGTGGATTTCGCCTTTGCGAACGACATTACCGCCCCGGTGGCTATAAGGGTTTTCGAGGAAGCGGGTGCCTCAAAAGTGTTCGACCCGGACCGCATAGGTTTTATTGCCGACCATTTTACACCCTGCAAGGACATTAAGACTGCCGCGCAGGTGAACATCATGCGACGGTTCGTGCAGGAGTACGGGATAATGCACTACTACGAGGTCGGCGCGGGCGGTGGTGTCGAGCATGCGCTTCTCCCCGAGTTAGGGTTGATCGTTCCCGGAGACCTGGTGGTAGGCGCCGACAGTCACACTTGCACCGGTGGCGCATTAAGTGCCTTTGCCACCGGTGTGGGAAGCACCGATCTCGCGGCGGCAATGGCAACGGGCAAGGCGTGGTTCAAAGTGCCGCGTACGATTCGTGCCGTCTTCGAGGGAAAGTGCCCAACGTGGGTCGGGGGCAAGGACCTCGTATTGACGCTTATCGGTAAAATCGGCGTCGAGGGAGCGCGGTACATGGCCATCGAGCTTGTCGGGTCGGCCATAGAAAGTCTAAGCATGGACGGCCGCTTTACAATGGCGAACATGGCGATAGAGGCCGGGGGAAAGACCGGATTGTTCGAGACGGATGAGACGACTATGAAATATCTCGAGGACAGGGCAAGGAAGAAGCCGGTGGTTTATAAAAGCGATCCGGATGCGGCAATCGAGCGCGTGGTGACAATAGATGCTTACTCGGTCGAGCCGGTGGTGGCGTTGCCCCATTCCCCCGCCAATGTAAAACCCGCTCGTGAGGTTAAAGATTTGCCGATACAACAGGTGGTTATAGGAAGTTGCACCAACGGCCGGATAGAGGATTTGCGCGAAGCCGCAAAACTGCTCAAAGGCCGCAAGGTTGCGAAAGGCATCCGGGTTATCGTTTTGCCCGCCACCCAGGAAATATATCGCGAGGCGCTCTCAGAAGGCATAATCGGCGATATGGTCGATGCGGGCGCCACCATCGGCCCACCCACCTGCGGCCCTTGTCTCGGTGGACACATGGGAGTGCTCGATGAAGGGGAAAAAGCGGTATCCACCACCAACCGGAACTTTGTGGGACGCATGGGCCACCCGCGCAGCGAAGTCATACTCGCCGGGCCCGCCGTCGCCGCCGCAAGCGCTATTACCGGCGCGGTGACCGACCCGAGAGATATTACGTCGGAGGTGACGCCATGACCGTTGAGGGAACGGTGCACAAGTTCAATGATGATATAGATACCGACATTATCATCCCCGCTCCGTATCTCGTAACGAGCGACCCGGCGGAGTTGGGAGCGCATGCTATGGAAGGAATCGATCCTGAATTTCACAACAACGTGAAACCCGGAGATATAATCGTCGCCGGGCGAAATTTCGGATGTGGGTCGAGCCGCGAGCATGCGCCGATTGCGCTGGTGGGTGCGGGAGTGGCTTGCGTTATTGCCAAGAGTTTCGCAAGAATATTCTATCGAAACGCTTTCAATACGGGGCTGCTCATTCTCGAAGCACCCGAAGCTGTCGAAGATATCGAAGCGGGACATCGCCTGAAAGTAGAGCCTTCCGAAGGCGTTATTCACAATTTGACGACGGATCGAGTGTACCATGCGGAACCGGTGCCGCCTTTTATGCAGGTATTGTTGAATTCCGGCGGATTGATGAAATTCATGATGGAAAGGACCTTGGATGGCTAAAGTTCTCGTCATACCGGGCGACGGGGTCGGCCCGGAGGTTATCCGCGAGGCGGTCGAGACGCTGAAGCTGCTCAAAAAGACGCATAACCTCGATATCGAGTTCGAGGAAGCGCTTGCGGGTGGCTGCGCGTACGATGCGACGGGTTCGCCGTTGCCGGACGAAACGATTGAGCGGGCGCACGAAGCCGATGCGGTGCTGCTTGGCGCCGTCGGAGGGCCGAGGTGGGAAAGCCTTACTTACGACGTCCGGCCCGAACGCGCGCTGCTGGGGTTGCGCAAGGAACTCGAGCTTTACGCCAATATTCGTCCGGCTATGGTATTCGGGCCGCTTCTGGAAGCGAGCGCCATTCGGCCTGAAGTGTTGCGCGGCGCCGATATAATCGTGGTTCGGGAGCTTGTCGGCGGTATATATTTCGGAACGCCGAAAGGCGTCGAGATGGGATCGGACGGCGTCAGGCGCGGCGTAAACACCATGGCATACAGTGAGCCTGAGGTCGAGCGTATCGCACGAATCGCTTTTAAGCTGGCGGAAAAACGCCGTAAGCTGGTACATAGCGTCGACAAGGCCAACGTGCTCGAAGTAATGGAACTGTGGAGATTAACGGTCAGCCGCATCGCAGAAGAATTTGGGCACGTAACCTTGAGGCACATGTACGTGGACAATTGCGCCATGCAGCTCATCCGCGATCCAAGGCAGTTCGACGTGATAGTGACTGGAAACATGTTCGGCGATATCCTCAGCGACGAAGCGGCGATGATAACCGGCTCGATCGGTATGCTGCCGTCGGCCAGTCTGGGGGACGGTACGGGTCTTTACGAGCCGGTTCACGGCTCGGCGCCCGATATTGCGGGTAAAGATGCAGCCAATCCGATAGCCGCAATACTTTCGGCAGCGATGATGCTGCGATACGGTCTCGAACGGGAGGACGCCGCCGCGACAATCGAAACGGCTGTCGAGCGGGTGCTGGATTCCGGCGCAAGGACTGCTGATATAGCGCGTCGCAAGGAAAAAGTTATCGGCGCCCGTGAAATGGGAGATCGCATACGTGCCGCAATGTCGGATCGATAGTTATACTTATATCCTTATTTTTAATAAAAAGCTCAAGGAGGATAGGAAAAGATGAAAAAAGACGCTTACAACGTAGCGGTAGCGGGAGCCACCGGGGCGGTCGGGCAGGTTATGCTCAAAATTCTCGAAGAGCGAAAATTCCCCGTGGCACAACTGAAACCTCTCGCCAGCCACAGGTCGGTCGGGAAGAAAGTGAAGTTTGACGGTAAAGACGTCGAGGTCGAATTGCTATCTAATGACAGCTTCGAGGACGTTGACATTGCGCTTTTTTCGGCGGGTGGAGATCGATCTTTGGAATTCGCCCCGGCAGCGGCCGAAGCGGGCGCGGTGGTGGTGGACAATTCAAGCGCCTTCCGCATGGATCCCGACATCCCGCTCGTGGTGCCGGAAGTCAACGCGGGAGATGTGGCGCTTTATACGAATAAGGGAATTATAGCCAACCCGAACTGCACTACCATTATCATGGCGGTGCCGCTCAAGCCGTTGTACGACATTGCGCGTATCGAGCGGATTATCGTGAGCACTTATCAAAGCGCTTCAGGCGCGGGCGCGCAAGCGATGGTCGAGCTTGAGGACCAGGTACGCGCATGGGTCGAGGGCAAAGATATGGAAGTGAGCAAGTTCACGTATCAGATAGCCTTCAATTTAATCCCGCACGTGGATGTTTTCCTCGAAAACGCATACACCAAGGAAGAAATGAAAATGGTCAATGAAACCCATAAAATCTTCCACGATTACGACATGGCTATAAGCGCGACCACGGTGCGCGTGCCGGTTTTCACCGCGCATTCGGAAGCTATATGGTTGAAGTTCTCCCACACGGTTACAGTCGAAGAAGCTCGTAAAGCGCTCGATGGCGCGCCGGGCGTCAAACTGATGGATAACATCGAGGAAAATGAATACCCGACTCCGCTGGTGGCCTCCGGCCAGGACCTTTGCTTGGTAGGGCGTATCCGCGAGGATTTGACAACCCCCGGCGGGTTGGTCTTGTGGGTCAGCGGCGACCAGTTGCGCAAAGGCGCAGCCACAAATACCGTGCAGATCGCGGAGGAATTGATAAAGAATTATATTTAGACCAATTGGCGAAAATAACGGAAGTGCATGAGGCGCTGGTGGTCTCCCCGGACTTCAAATCCGGTGGCGGGCGGGGATTTCCGTTCCGCGGTGGGTTCGATTCCCATGCGCTTCCGCCAGCTATTTACACGCGGGCGTCCCACTCGGATTCCCGCGTGTCTCTTTTCTTTGAATACGCTTTTCGGCCCGTGTGTCACCTCGTGTGTCACCTCTTTGCATATTCGAGGTCGATTTTTCATCTGCATTGCTGTATCGTGGTGCACAAGTTTTGTGCACTGCTTCCAGCAAATCATTGCCGTCAACAGTGTCATAGCGGCGAAACATCGCCTGGGTCTTGTGCCCGGTGATGGCCATAATCACGTGGTCGTGTACTCCGGCCCGTCTCATGCGCGTTACAAAAGTGTGCCGCAGGTCATGGAAACGGAAATCTTTGATACCGGCTCTTTTTAGCGCCGTTTTCCAAGCTTCTTTGGAGTAGTTGATCGGTTTGCCTCGATAGTGAAATACGTGATCGGTGCCTATCGAGCGAGGTACGCTCCGTAGATACTCATCGAGCGCTTTGCTGATCGGAATCTTTCGCCTGCAGCCTGTTTTCGTTTTACCGCTGCTGAGGTGGATAAACCCTTTCCTCAAATCTACTCTATCCCAAGTAAGGCTTATGATTTCCCCTCTTCGCATGCCAGTCTCATAGGCGCACAGGACTAAGCCATAGATGTGCGGAGGGCAAACACCCAGCAGTCGCGAATATTCTTCGTCTGAGAGATAACGATTTCTGGCGTTATCTTCTCTGAATAGCCGGATATGAGGCAACGGGGTTATCGGGTTTATAATCCTTTGATTAATGGCTTCGTTAAGAATGTTTTTCAAGCAAGCCAACTCC
>Ga0180432_10003657_pt1 | contig 21722 bp, 25 predicted proteins | sample SS_ome_10_FD_132414 | JGI IMG/M metagenome (GOLD analysis project Ga0180432, IMG submission 132414) | Hypersaline lake sediment archaeal communities from the Salton Sea, California, USA - SS_1_MS_2 metaG | ecosystem: Environmental > Aquatic > Non-marine Saline and Alkaline > Hypersaline >...
TGTCTTCTTTGAAGAAAACATATTCAGGTCCGTAATCAAGTAACTGTTCATCTGAAAAGTCTTGTAAATTAAAATCAAAGAATATATTAGATTTAGGTTTAATAACTCTTAAGTGATTCACACCTACCACTTCCTGAACAATATCGACAATTTCTGATCTATAAATTGATATATTAGATCCAAATCTATCAGAGAATCCAGATAATAATTCACTCTTAATTGTGTTGGATAGGTCTGTGTCTGTACCATTATAATCAGATGTCTTAAATACCTCGAGTTGAATTTCAAGAGGAATGGTATATTGAGGAATAATCCAACCACTAACTGAGTAAATATATTTATAACCTTTTCTAGTTACATAAACCATATCATCAGTAATGGGTTGAATAAAATACCATATCATATTTGTTGAATCAATACATTGCGCAATTTCGTGTTCATGCCCCTCAAAAGCACCCGTTGCGTTTGTTCCTACTATGTATCTATCACCTTTACTGATCGCCGTAGGATAGACCGGAGGACTTGATATGATATCCAATACTGGTGGTTTTTGTGTTTCATTTAATTGCATATTTCTCATATAACCAGACGTATTGGTGAATTTAATATTTGTAAAATCAGTAAGCATTCTTTGACCAGCAAATGAAATATTCTCCATCATCTTTTGAAGCACTAATAATTCAAAATCATCTTGATTTATTGAATCATAATAACTCTTCTTGACAACTGGAATATCATAAATCGTTGTGATATATGCTGTAGAGTCATCAATCATATTTGATAACATAAAGTCATCAAGAGATTGTCTAAATATAAATCCAGCTGAATAAGTACATACTTGTTGAGTTGTATTACTTATTGTAAATGTTGCATTAATATCATCTTCTTTTAATAGAGTATAAGGATCAAATGTATATTCAAATCTTTTTTCTGCTGTATTATTAGTCATATCATACACAGAACCGGTTTCTAAAATAATCATTTCACAAGTGGTTAAATCATAATCAACTTCATCTGAAAAATAATATAGATACAATACAGCAGAATCTCCCACTCTTTCAATACTAAATTTTATGGCAGATATATTATATACTATTCCATAACTTCTGACCAAGGTAGGTGATAATTCTATCTTGGACATAATATAATGATAAAATGCTGATGAATTTAAATGATCCAAAGTCATATCAAAAAGAGTCATGAAATTTATTCCATCAATAGGAATAATTGTTCCTCTTGGAATATATGTTTCGTCAACAGGAACTTCATATGATGCGTTTCTTGTAGGGACAACTTCATCCATAAAATTCAGTGAAGTGAATAATGATATTTCATTGACTTTAATATCTGATCTTTTTAGTACAGGAATTGAATTTGGTTGAATAGGAAAGTCAGGAATTATAATATCAGTTGATTGATAATCTCCTTCCGATACTAATCTATTCAATGCAGTTAGACTTATAATTGAATTTCTACGAACCTCCTCAATATCTTCCTCATCTTCTCCACCGGTGGCAGGCGAGGCATTTACCACACTATAATCAACTATCTGAGTTAATCCACTAACTGAATTGACCATATATATTCTTGGACCATTGACTATTGTTCCAGAGATTACATTTCCATCAATCCCTTCAGTTTCAGTGATTGTAACTCTTACTGTCGATCCTGGAGCGGGTTGGACTCCTATCAGACCATTACCAAAGTATAATCGGATACCATCGGATGTTCTTCTATAAACATAACCATAACTTATATTCGACATAAGATACACACTATCGAACTGCTCATAAACCCGCCAGGATGTTTCACCTGGTTCTCTCACCTCAACATTTACCCCAGCAATTTTTGCATCGACAGGAACATCAATGACTACAAATTGAAATTCTTGTGTATCATCATCGACTTGAAATTCTTGAACTGAATTTTCATATTGTCTTACTGGAAGAAGAAATTGAAATTGTTGGTCTTCAGAAGTTGTATCAATACTAACTGGTAAATTATATATTTTATTCCCTTCTGTTACCACAACACTTACATAAGAATTATTAGTGACTGTGACATCAGTATCATAATATGTAGAGAATTTCAAACCAGATGAGGTTGAAAATTCTGATCCTTGATTAAGAGAAAATTTAGCATTTGGGTCATCGAATTCTAAAGGGAAAGTCATCAATGCATAAGCATTTGCATATTTTGCTTCTGAAGGAGTATATCCTATAAATGCAGCAAGATTTAAAATAGATTCAGGTAAAATGGCTTTTGTTAAAAAGAATTCTTTATATACTGACGTATTATAGAAAAGGAGATTGCTTGTTAATGTTGAGAATAAATTTACAAGGAATGAAAGAAATGAAGTTTTCGTAAGATCTACATTTTCAAGTTCTAAATATTTCTGTGTCAACTCTATAATTTGATTTCTAATCTCATCTCTTGAAGAAAATATTTGACTTGAAATCGAAGTTTGTGGAGAATCTGCCATATTTAACTTCCTTTAAATAAAGTATAAACCTGAATTTGAATCAAACAGATTATTTGTTTGTTGAGATAATTTATAATTTTTTGATACCATTTTTGCTAGAAATGTAGCATCATCATATGTATATATCTTTTTTGTATAATCGAAGAATACAAATAATTCTGATACTTGTTGATCAACTTGATCAGTGGTTTTACTTTGAAATATCTCAACCTTTAATTTAAAAAATGTAATATCTGTATTTACACTTTTTTCTTTACCAGTCACCATAAACGTTGGATAAATATCATTTGTAGGTCTTAAATAATCTTGCTCCATTTTAACAATATCACCCTCATAAGGAATGATATTATATGTACTAGGAATTACCAATTCACAATTTCCTTCTTTGATAAATCCTATTTCACTTCCATCATATGCTGTGGTTACTTCTGTTATAAAAAAGACTGGGATTAAAAGATATTTATTAAATTTAATTCCGGTTAATTCACCAACTCTTTCATATGCTCCATCTAATAAATCTTCATTATCCCAAACTGTATTTTCTTTATCTAAATTGTAATATGTTGTTAAAAAAGCAATTGCGTGTTTTGAATAATAGCGATAAAGGAGATCCTGATAATCATGGATATACCAATATAATCTCTCATAATTCTGCATTATATTTTCCCCTTTAATCTTGCTTTCCTCATTGCTAATTGAAGATTAGCTTGCACTCTATTTCTTTTATTTCTATAACTCTTTATCAAGGATAATAATTTCTTTCGACATTTTCCAGGATCTTTTGATGAATTACATCTTCTATATTCAAGACCTAATCTCATGACAATATAATTTAACGCTTTAAGTTTACATTGTCTATTACATAAACTTTCATTCTGCTCATTAGTTTTGCATCGTACCGCACATTTATAATTATAATCTGCCATTAAATAATTGACTGCTGAATATAAAGATAACCCACCAGGAAGAGCTACAGCAGCAGCAAATATTCCCATGTTTAATATTTTTTTGACACCACTTGAAGGTTTTGGCACTTCAGGAACAAAAGTTTCTTCCTCAAATAAAAGATCTAATTCACATTCTGATAAATTCATTACCCATTTTACCATTTTTAATTGTTCTCTGAATGTGGTTCTTTCTTTAACTTTATCATTTTTTGTGACAAGATTAAGAAGTTGTTTTTTATTCATTATTCGACTCCTCTTGCCCTTAATTCTCTCTGTCGAGCTTTTGCTCTAACAACTGCTTCTCTTTCTGCAAATTTTTCTTTTGCTTTTTCTAATTGCTCTCTATATTTTTCTCTTCTATCTTTCCATTTAATAAGAGCTTTATTTAAACCTTTTGTACATTTAATTGGATCTTTTGTCTGACTACATTTACCCCTTTGATTTAAAATATCTCTAATAACTGAATTACATCCAGCTATATAACAAGTATATTTACAAATACTTTTTTGAGCTGAGGGTTGTTTAAGACATGCTTGCCAGCATGGATCGGTCACTTTTCTAAACTGATACATCAATAGAGCTCCCAATCCAAAACCAGCAATCTTTCCAACTTTTCCTAAACCAAGTTTATGCGCAGCGATACCCCCTACCACAGACGCAGCTCCGGTTTTTAGTAATGCCCCGAACCTTGATTCATAATCTCTTACCCCCAATTCAAATACTATATTTACCCCTTCTTCATATCCCAAATTTTCATTTATATAATTGCATAAATTGACATGCTCAACAAAAGATAATTTTTTACGCAATGTCGGACTATCCATAACTGAATCTAAAAGAACTTGTTTACAATATTCGTGAGTAACTTCTCTTAAAAAATTATCCATTATTAAGTTTCCAATATATTAAATGTTGTTTGATCAATTACGGCTTGGATTTCTCCTGTCTGACCATTATACTCAGCACTTATATTGACAGCAAAACCTTTTCGATTATTTAAAAACGTTACAGAAACTCCTTGTAAAATCGCTCTATTATCGTACCTTCTGATAGCATAGCTAACTTCATCAATTATTTCATTCATTGTATCATTATCGGCAGGACTAAAGATATACTTGTAAATATCACAACCAAATTCAGGGTCATGATCTACAGTACGAGTTGGGGTGACTAGGAGTTTATACCAGGATTTTAGAATTACATTTAGATCAGTAATTCTCGTAAAATCCCCGGATGGAGAAATAACGTCAGTAAAATCTGCATATCGACTCTTTGAACCGACGACGGATTTTTGGAATCTATCAAGTATATTTGCCATATCTCTCTACTTTTTTATTGTAGCAAGTTCCTCAGTCATCGCCTTTTGTTTTTCCTCTTCTAAATTCGATTTCCATTTAAGAAAATTTTGGAAACGATTTATTGGCATTAACATGATGCTTTCATAAGGTTGCTTAGTAAGCTCCATGCATGAGAATATATTTTCATCCATGACTGTACGATACTTTGTAATGCCATCAAAGTCCGTACACCATGCGAAAAAAGTTTTCCACGAGGTCGATATTCATCAAATCTTCATTGCCACAATGCTTACAATGAGAAATCATTTTTAAGGCAACTTCATATTTTCCAAATTCTTCTCTGTATTTATCACTTATCGCTCTCCTGTCTTTCGGAGGCAATGTCATATAAGCATCAACAATATCAGACCTCTCAGAATAAACAACTGGTTCGGTCTTTTCAATATGATCTTGTTGAAATTGAGAAACTGCTAACGTTTCTGTTAAAACATCTAATTTTGCCCCTGGTTGAACAGATTGTCTCTTGTACATAGTCAGTTCGTCATCAAGAGTTGGCTGTTTAATTACTGCAGTAACCCCTTTTGTGACAGGAAGTTCAACATTAAATGTCTTTCTTAAAATATCATCTTCAGGATATAAATTAGCTGAAAATGTGTCTGAAGCCTTTATGGTGACAGGATATTCTTTTCTGCATGACGTACAGGTTACATCATAATTTCTTATTTCCTCATAAGAAATATGATATAACCCATACAACAATGCATCTCTATCTTTTGTAGTAACGAATTTCAAAAAAGATTCATAATCAGTTATCTCTTTTGGTTTCTTTACTAATGATTCGAATATAATTCTATTTAAATGTTCAGTAACTTTTTGAGGACTTACAAAACTTCCTTTCATCCTCTCTTCCTCAGCAACATTGATACTCCTTACAGTGAATGATTTATTCGTCTGTGGGGTAACAACTTCATACTCAGGATACTTAGCATTAAATCCTTTAAACATAGTCGATCTCCTTTAAATTAGTTTTTCGTTGTATAGAGTCAGATGTTTATTTAATATCTGATAATTCGGTATGGATGTCTATCTTATTAACCCATTTTTGCTTGAAGTTTTCCAACTTTCTTTTGAATAGCTGCACGGCATTTTTCAGGATTCTTTGAATTTGCACATTTAGCAGCGCCAGCCTTAACAGCAGCAATTTGAGCTTGAACAGCTTTATTTTTGTACTGTCTTAAACAAGCAGCTTTGTCTTCAGCGCCTTTACAAGCAGCTCTTGCTTTACCAAAAATTGCTTTGTATGCTTTCGCGCCAGCATAAAGAGCGGCAGCAACAGCAATTGTTGGAGCAGCCAATTTTCCAGCATGAAGAGCAGCATCACCAACAGCAGCTTTAGGCATAAATCCGGTATCTTTTTTAACTTCTTTACCAGCTTCCCAAGCTTTCTTCATTCTACCATATTGGGTAGCATGCCATGGCTGACGAGAAGCTTTACCATAACCAATATATTTATTAGCAGCTGCTGCTTGTTTTGAGATCCAACCCTGTTTTTTGGCAGCTGCTTCAGTACCTTTTGCTGCTGTTTTACCAGCTTTAGTACCTTTACCAGCTTTAGCAGCTGCTTTTTTCTTCTTTTCAGTAAGAATATCAATTGCTCCACTTTCATATAAATGGGTAAGAACAGGAACTGCTGTGTCGATACCGAATTGTGAAACTGGTCCGACTTCACTTACCAAGCTTTTGGCAATTTCAATTCCATGAGCTTCTGTGAACATTTGAAAATTTTCAAGAACTGTATCTCTGAAATAATCAAATAGTTCAAATTCTTCTTCAAGGTTATATCTTTGTTCTGGGATTTCGCCAGTCATCATAAGAGACATAACCTGATAATCGGTTGCTTCATTCATAACAAAATTTTGCATTTTAGCAATATTTTTTGGATCTGCTGATTCAGATAAACCGATTATATTTTTAACCGCTTGTCTTGCTGATGTCATGAAAAGAATTGAGTCTGAAGCGTTATACATTGTAATTTCCTCCTGTTAAAATTAAATATTTCTTAGTACGACTCGCCATAATTTCTTACAGCATCTTCACTGCCAACTATAGCGCCCGCAAATTCTTGACATTTCCTGAATACCCAAGGTTCATGCCAAGCATAATCAACATTAAATTCAATTTCCATATCAAGTCTTCCTACAGTTTCAACATCACTGGTAAAAAGATCTTGAGGATCTTTTTGTGGGAATACACCATCATAACAAGCATAATATTCCACATTATATCCATCTGGAGCAGTTGTCCAATAATACATTAGGCATGAATAAGTTGATTTAGTGTATCCATCGCCTTCGGCATCATCAGTAAGATTACTAGTACCAGTTCTGTAATCTCTTATCATCTTAACCCACCCATGAAGAATATCAAGTAATGGGGTTTTATTGAATTCAAAGAATTTTACAGATACGGTATTTCCATAATCAATATTTCCTGGAACTGCCCATTTAATTCCACCAAGTCCAGTAAATTCAACTTTATTTAATGTCCCTCCTGGTGGGGTTACTGAGAGACAAGTTGCTGCCATAACTTTTGCAATATCTTCGTTATCCGAAACATTTGCATTACCTGATCTTACATATTCAGGTAATTTTTTAGGTAGTTTATCCAAATAAATATAATGGTACCCAGTTACGTATGGATCGGCAACTCCGACTAAGGTTCCTCCGAAGCGTCTTGTTGCAATATTTTCTTTCAACGCTGTAAATGAAGATCTCATACTATATCCTCCTATTTAATTCATCTTGATTAATTTCCTTTTTTTGTATCTTATTCTCGTCTTCGATATTCTCATCTTCGCTTTTCCCAGTAATAACTTCTTGGGAAGGTAATTTTCCGGAGTGTATAGAATCCATAGGGAATACGGATTCTCTATTCTGTAGTTCGAATAAATATTTATCTATAATTGACATAAAATATCACCTTAAAGGATTTTTAATTTGTTCTTAGAATCTTATTAAATTAGTAATCATTGTGGAGGATAAAAGATAATTTACATTAAAAATCCCTTGAGGTCATTTCCTCAAGGGATTATGTCAATATAGTTACAAATGTTAATTTAATATGTGGCAGTTGTTTCTCCAGAGTCCTCATTTGTAGTTCTCTTTTGAGTAGGTTTTTGCTTATCATTATCAATTGATATTGCACGAAAGTCTTTTAAATCATTTCCTAATTTGCTACTAAACTTCCTAGCTTTAAGAGCGCTTGATTTACTGCCACGACCTTCTTTCCCTTTTTCAGCTTCTTCCATAAAGTCCTCAAAAGTTTCTCTCAACGATTCTAACATTCCATCGTATTTCTCATGAAGTTCACTCATAATTTCCTCCTAATTTAAATTTTAATTATTCATAATTCCCTATCTTCTCAGGGTTATTTATTTGTTCTTAGTACATATAGGGATTGGTATTAATTTTTCCTAAATAATTCTCTACTACATTTTTCGCTCCCTTAAATCCAACAATTACCTTTGTCATTTCTTTCCACGCATGAGGAGCGCCAGTTCGAGCATCAACTGCAGATTTCATTGCTCTGAATGTTATCTTTATATTTTTATCTTTCTTATATAAATCAAGAATATAAGCATAGACCTCTTCCTTAACTTCCATTGGAACATCAGGATTTACATATATTAAAAGATCCTCAAGAGCTTTAATAATTTCTTTTCCTTCAAATTTAACTTCAAATGCTGGGGCTCGACTTAATAAAGCAGGATCTATTTTATCCATAGTTAAATTTGTAATTATGATTAATTGTCCTTTATATTCAAATTTGGATGGACTGGCACTCTTTTCAACCTCACCTTTTGATTGCATTTTATCTTCTTTTGGAAGAGAAAGTATTCTTTTGTCATATGAATCGGTTATTGATTTAAGTAAATTTACTGTATCAGGATTTGTAAGTGGAGTGTCAAAGTCATCTAAAACTAAAAGTCTTTTTCTATTTTTATATAAAAGATCATATGTAGCAATCAAACTAAGACTTGCCCCTTTTTCAATTGAATAATCCACTCTTGGTTTAAGTCCTGCAAAATATAATGTTCTCCTTACGGTATATGTTTTTGACATACCAGGGGGACCACATATTATTAAAGCATGTCCTCTTTTATTAACAATGTGTGTGATATATTCTTTTAATGTATTAAACATTGCAAATGCTTGATCATCACTTTGTTGTCCTTTAAATAAAGCATCATTAACTTTTTGCTCAGCAGGACCCGAAACATATCTTTCAGTTGCCCAATTCCTGATTGTTTTAACTAAATATATAAATTTTAGAATTAAAGGAATCGCAAATAAGATACCATATACTACTGCTATAAATTTAAATTCAGGGGTAAGAAGTTTCCACCATTCAATAAATCTTTCCCTCATATTCTGTGGTGGTTTTGTTGCACCACCCAATGCACCCATCATTGCCTCAAAATCTATATTTTCAAGGAGATAATCTTTTGAATTATAATAAGGAGATGCTTCACTTACTCTCATTTTTGTAGAGTATTTTGTAGACGAAACTAACTTGCCTATAAATTCTATAAGTTTCTTTTCATCTGTCTGATGACTTTTTCTAATTTCAATCATAGCTCCTGGAATTAGTTTAAGATTATAAACCATAATTCCTAATAAAGGTTTGATTGATTTACTTTTACTTGCTAATCCAATCATCACAGGAAATTTACTACCCTTTTTTGTCAAGAAATATTTCATTACATATATCTTACCATAGGATTTTGTAGTCATTTCCTCAATACCAGGTACCCTTTTCACATTAGTAATATCAGGTAGCTTTTTTCCCTCGAGTTTCATATCAATTCTCCAATTATTTAAGTTGCTTTAGTCTATTAAACTTAACATCCCATTGAGTCTTTGAATCTTTTAATCCGTGTTTTTCAATCATCTTTAATTCATACTCTGCATCTCTCAATCCTCTCACAGCATAATTAAATTCTCCACGAATAAAAGAATGACATTTATCAGGATATTCATGATTTTGACATATCTTTTCAACTCCATGTTTCTTAATATACTCAACCATAAATTTAGTAAGTTTATACCTTGCTTCCAAAATACATTGTACTTGTTTTGGATTTTCTTTGAATGTATTTAATTCAAATTTTTCAAGAGTTCCATCTTCTCTTTCTCTGCCAGTTGGTATTTTTATCTGACTACCTGAGTGTGGAAAATATTTTTGGCAACTTCTTTGTTCTCTATAAAATTGACTAACAGCGGAATCAATATGGGGATCGTTTGGATCACCTGATATGAAAAACTTTTTTATCTTGTCCCAGAGTCCTTCTTGTAATCGAGTCCAAGATGTGATGCTTTCGTGAATTGCAATTTCGTCATATTTATCCATTTTTACCTCCTAATATTCATTTTAAATTTGTTCTTAAAAACATACGTAAAAAAACCCCATATCGAAATAGATCCGATATGGGGTAAAGGAGTATTACAAATGAAAGTTATTTAATGAAGAAATTCAATTCAATCTTCTCAACAACTCTGGTTGGTTCAAGAATAACATTTACATGAAATGTTTTTCGTTTTCTTTCATACTCTGTAGCACTAACTTCAACACTATAATTATAAAGACCTCTTTTCTGTTTGATTCTTTCAAGGAATGAAACAATTTCACCTGAAACTTTTGACCAAGTGATTGCATCATTTAATTCAAAGATATAGAATCTACAGAATTGCTCTAACGCTCTCTTACAATAAAGAACGAGTCGAACAATATTGAGATCTTGAAGAGCACTAGGTTTCGCTTGAGTAGTCAATTGACCCCAAACGACATAACCCTGATTAAATCTAACAATTGGGTTAAGTTGTTTCAAGTACATTTGATCTCTCTGACCTTGTTTTGGATTAAATCGAAGTTCCTTAACTGATTCAATGGCACCTCTATTAAATCCGGCAGCTGCCCACCAAATTTCAGCAACATTATCATTTCTTGGTAACAAGTATGACATATGATAAAGTGGTGAGAACCAAACATCTTGACCAGTAAATGGATCATATACTTTATTATACTCTTCATACAGAGCAGTGAAATAATTATTATAAGTATGATATTGAAGTCGTTTGGTAATTGCTGCATTGAAACTTGGATTATCTCCATTATCAAGTAATGCTACACAATCTCTTCTTGTTTGGACAAGAGTTGAAATTTGTGTTTTGACATCAGTTGGATAACCAGCATCCCAAACAATTGTAAAGTAATAATTTTCAGTATCAAGAATAGCTTCATCAATAATACCTGCGTATGCTTGAGCAAGAACTTGAGTTGCTTCAGTAATATCAAGATCACCAGAAGCATCAAGTAATGAGCCATCAGATCCTTTTCTAAAAGGAATTGGTGTTGCTGAAGCAAATGCTGTGGCAATACTTGTATCTGCTTTCTTAATATGATATGTAACGTCAGATGTCGGATCGAAATTTATGGTGTCTCCATCCCATCCTCTTGAAGCAGTGTCGAGGTCTCTACCATTATAAATTTCAGCGACTTCACCATCAACTCCAGCGGCAAGTCCGATCCAACCCCAAACTTTATTACCTTTACCATCTTTAGCGGCAACCATAAATTCGGCATTTCCAGTTGCTGGACTAGTTTGGTAATCAGTAAAGTCTTGCTTATTATCAGCAATTTCTGCGGTTCCTGGACTAATATCAATTGTTACAAGACCAATTTCTTTATCATAGATTTTTCCAAGAAGTTTATACCCATCGGTATAATCTTCATTTGTTAATTGCATTTTCCATTTGAGTAAACCAGAGTATAATTCAAGGACTTCACCAATATAAATTGAAGAACCTGAATCATCCATAGCTCTTGGATCAAATGAAATTTCGAATGATTCTATGATTTGGTCATCACCATCAGATTGTTTTTCATAAACATCAAGGATATACACATCGCTGATCATTGGATTTGCGACTTCTGTTATACGAATACCAAGACGATTATAATATTGACCTCTTCCAATTGGAATAAGGAAACCAAGGGGAAAAGTAGGAGATGATGATTGAAGATTTGTTTCAATTTCAGCTTCTGAATTTAAACTATCGACATAAGTAACCTGAACGCCACAAGTCGCATCAGTTGAACTCATAACTGCGTCAATTCTCATGTTTGCATATGTTGCGTCATCAGGTAACGGTCTCATAACATACATTGCGCCAGATTCACCAAGGAAATTATAAGCTTCATATAATCCTTGACCATAACCTTTTCCATAGGTAGCAATATTCGGTTCACCAAATTCAGCTATAAGTTCTTGTCGAGAACCTATAAACTTCAGTTTATTGTCTTCACCTTTTTCAGCAAGAAAACAAATACAACCGATAGTCGAAGGAACTTCTGCTACATATGCTGACAAGTCGATTATTTTGGTATATACACCTGGGGAAATATTCGATGCCATTTCAGTCCTCCTATTGTGTAAGTTATTTGTAATATTCTCTAATCAATTTAATTTTTCAATTCAAATATCATTTTCATCTAAAATTTAAATTTCCATTCTCTCTATTTATCTATACGAATATTTCCTTGGTAATTAAGTTAATAACATTTTAATCTCTCTAAAAGTATAAGTACCACACGAAAATTAATTGCCTACTTTCATTTTTTACAATGGTTGGAAACGTAACCCTACTAAATAAATGAAACGGACCTGCGTAACCTCCATTCCAGCTTTCGGAAGTGAAAAGTCCTGCTTCACTTAACTGATTTCCATTTGCATCTTGAGACCCTAATGTGACAACCACTCTTGCCAATAGCCATGAATTTGAATTTTCAGGATCTTGTTCAAAAGTGATATTATCAAAAGGGTGTTTGTAATAATAACCATCGTGATAATCTGCACAAGTGGCATCGGTCGCATTTATTCCGACTGCGGTATCTAAATCTGTGTCTTCATTAGTCGGAGAAACTGGATCAAATGGGTCTCCTGGAAGAGTCCCACCTACCCCAACTCCAAACCAACTAATAAATTCATCGAATGTGGGAGTGATATTACCATTGGCTGTCTTAGTAGCTCTAACCGCTAACCATTCCCTCCCTAAATATACAACTAAGTTATGTTTACCAAGTAATCTCTTTTCATTTTCAGTCGCTTCATAAATTTCGACAAACCCCTGAGGTTTTCTTTCGCCTGGTTCGGGTTGACCAAATGCTGGCATATGGTCAAATAAACATTCCTCACCATACCTTTCTTCAAATTTTACTATGAGGTCTTCATCCCCTTGCAAAAGTTTCTTTTGATTTTCATCCATTGGTTAAACATCCTTATAGTTAAATTACGGTATAATATTATGTTTATTATTTGTTCTTAAAATAAACTCAAAACGGTAGTTATAAAATTGAGTTCTATATATATTAATATCTATGAGAAAACTAATTATTTTTAAGGAGGATAAAATTATGATGATAAAAAAACTAAAAATGTTCGATGGTAAGACTGAAACACCGATTGATGTCGCTAGTGTAAAGGATATCAAATTGATAGCAAAAACAAATTTTGAGGAAACAAAAGTAACAGAAACTTTTATTCTTGAAATATGTATGGACAATGGAGTAGAAACTTATGAAGTCAGAGATTGGAGACATTACAAACTCATTTTAAAAGATATAAAGAAATTCAAAATGGAAAAAATATTGGGGCATTTACCGAATATAGAAGATGTTCAATTTTCTGTTCTGGAAAATTTACTGATTTGTATTCATAATAAAGGAATTGAAATTCCTAAAACTTGGGATGATATGGCGAATGCAATTACATTCACAGAAATATGTTCTGTTGAACATTCAGGAGTAGGAGTTGGAATTAAATTGATGAGATTTTATAGGGAAAATAAAATAAACTGGGAAAGTTATGAACCACCGGAAGATGAGTGAATTTGAAAAGAGGTGAGGGGAAAACAATAAAACCCCTCACCTCAGCTGGGTTAGGTGGGGTATTGAGAAGGGATCTAAAATAAAGACTTATCAAATTCTTTTTTATCTACTGAATGATTAAAGTTCTTATAATCATCAATTATTTCATCATAGACATGAAAATGAGCAGAGAAACTCTTAATCAAACCTTTCTTACCTAAAGTAACTTTAACAATATAACCGCCTATGTTTGGGTTAAGACCTTTTTTCTTAAGATAATTAGTTCTTCCCTCAAAACAACCTGCTTGGCATCCAAAAATAGATCCGAATAAAGCTTGCATTTGTATATGTAAATGACCACATAATACAAATCTTATTGAAGGAACTTCTTTATTACCAGCGACTATATTGTGAAGTTCTGAATATGCGACTTGTTCAATCCCTTTTTGTAATCGGTAAGAAATTGAATAAGGGACTCCTCCGCTTGGGTGCCACATTTTTAAATCGACTCCATCTAAAATAGGGACATTGGCCTCATCAAACCCTAAGTAATGAAAATCTTCTCTTTTACTTTCTATAACTTTTAGAGGGTTATGACCTCCCCCTTTTTTAATAAAGCTATAGTCATGGTTCCCACCTATGGCATACCATTCAAATCCTTTTGGGAGATTTCTTACAATAGAAGCTTCTTGCTCTTCTGCTGTAAGAGCATACAGGTCATATTCATGACCAGGATATATTTTATGTCCTGACACGACGTCACCTGGGACAAATATATACTTTACTCCTTCTTTTTTACATTGAATGGCGAATTCATTTAAATTAGTTATTTGGCAGCAAGTTGAACCAAAATGTAAATCTGAAGCAACTCCAAATATAATCTCTTTATCTTCAAGAGTATTTAATTGTTGAACATCATCTGGAATTACCACTTCGTCACTTAAGAAGACAAGATTGTTTCGTATTGCAATTTCGAAACCTTGGGATCTTAAATGATCAACTAATTCTGAAATTCGTTTAGGTGGGCAAAATAATCTATCACATAATTCATATATGTCGACTTGTTTTTCAAGTTTTATAATTCTCTCAAACTCTTTAACATCATCAATCAAGTCAGCATCGTCATCATCTGATTCTGGAGTGGGTTTTGAGAAATGAGATTCCTTGGGGATTTTATCAACTTTGATGTTTGAGAAGTATTTGCTGAAACTTCGATATTCTTTATCATAGCCAAACTCTTGTTGACAATACTCAAAAATATCTTTTGCTTTACCTCCTTCTTGTTTAGTTTTATTTATAAATCGCCTAAGTCCAAAATAATCTATGTTACTCATAATAAATTCCTCCATACGAGGCCAATGTATGAAGCAGATTTATATTATGTTCTTATAATCAATTGGAATTATTCTTATTAAAGTATAAGTTTGAATCTTATGAATAAAAATGGTATATTTTAAAAAATTATATTTTTTTTGATTTGGTTAACCCATTATATATATTACTTTTTAATAGAATATTACCATACAAAAAATTGTATATTTTCATACAATATTTTGTAACCAATTAAAGGAGAAAATTAAAATGGAAAAAGAATTGGCAGAAAAAATTGTGGAAGCGATCGAAAATAATGGGGGAGAAGCGCATGTTAGAGAAGGATATTCTGGTAGAGGTATGTACGGAAAAAGTACATATGGAGTCGTGGTTGATGATGGAGACATCGTATCATCAATTATAAGTTGCGCAAATTTATTTGTTGATGGATATGAGAATCCTATATTCGATTTTCCCGAAAAGATTAGAAGTGATAATATGGGTTTGGGTATGATTTATTATTAAATCATATTAATTAAAAGATCCCCCATAATATGTATTATGGGGAGTCTTTTTTTTTGTAGGAATTCTTGCTATATTATAAATTGATTATTGAATAAAAGTTCCACAATTGGCACAAAATTTAACATTGGACTTTGACTTCTTTCCACAAGTTGGACATTCTATTTTTGTTTTTACAGTGATAGGTTCGGCAACCTCAATACCTTTTGACGTAGTTCCTTTAAGTCTTATAATGATTACTTGAGATTGTTCAAGTTCACCCATTTTAACTTCTCTAAAACCTTGATGAGTTTCAGCGCCTTTTACAGTAATTCCTTCATCGGTAGCAGGAACTGAATTATCAAGAGAATCAGATACAACTTGAGATGAATAAACTTGTGAACTTGCTCTTGGGGAATCATCAAATCCAATACTTTGTCCAGTTACTCCTCCAAATCTTCTTCCTCTTAATTGAGACCTTGGATCAGCTGCAGAACTTCCATATTTAACCTCAGTCCAACCATATGGATGATATACATGATCATGAAGAATGGTTTTTCTAATAACTTCAGGTTTTACTTTTTCATAAGCAAATTCAATTCTTATGAAACCATCATCTACATTATCTCCCCTATGTTCAGATATCTCCTGAGTCTTTTGAATAAACCTAAAAGAATTACGAACCTCACCCTTTTCCATAAAACCTTTTAATTCAATTTCAGAATTTGGATTTACAACGAGGGCGTGATCTTCAAGGACGTCTTTACTATCAATACTTATCTTTGCGGACGCTCTCCTTGAATCAAGGTTTTTCAAAAGGATTGAATAATCGGAACCGAAAGGAAGTGTTACCACATCACCTTGTTCTCTAAGGACTTTACCATTGACTTTTACTACTGCAATAAATTGTTCTTTATACACCATGATTTCTCCTTTACAGATCACAGACTAAGACCTGAAATGTTTAAAGTCTGTCGTTGAAATATAGCAAGATTTTTCCTATATATTTGTTCTAGGTAAATATATTAATTGCTAGGTAGGAATATCAACTAAAAATTACATGGAGGCAGAAATGACAAAAATCCAAAGAGAAAAGAATCAAACATCAAAATCAATAATAAGTATTATTGATGAATTAGTAAAAGATACTAATGTTTTTTACACAAAAGATTTGATAAAGAAAGCTGAAAGTAAATCCATCCCAAAAGGGACTACCGTATGGCATATAAGCAAGTTGAAAAACTTGAATATTATTAGCCAGGTCAAACCTGGCGAATACACTCTTTCATCGACTGACCCAATAAAAGATTTGGAAAAAACAGTTGTATCAAAAAAGACTAAGAGACCTAAAGCTGTTAAGGCGAAAAAAGTAAAAGTTGTAAATAATACAATACCAACGTCTGAATTGGTGTTAGAAGCAATGAGAGATGTGGAAGGAACATTTACAAAACATGACATTTCAAATAAGCTCTCAAATAGCGGTATAACAAGATATGCCGTTGAATGGCATATGAGGAAACTTGGAAAAGAAGGAGTTATAGAAAAAGTCCCATACCCAGAAGATTATGAAGGTAGTAAAATAAGACCCCTTTATAAACTAACAGATGTAAAGGTTAAGGAAAGCGATAACAAACTCCCCACTACCAGAAAGATTCAGAATGATAAAAATTACTTCAATCCTGAATTCTCCGGAAAAATTACAAAAGAGGAAATGGGTGATTGTTTACTTGCCACTTTAAATCATAAGGATGAGACGATTGAAAAACTCAGAAAGAAAAACAATGAGTTGAGGCAACAACTCAAAACAAAAGCTGCTGAAATGAAAGAGTTAAATAAAAAGTATCAGGAAATGTCAGTCCAGTTTGACAAAGCAATGTCTCGAAAAGTAAATATTAAAGGTGATGCACTTAACTTGAACAGACTGAATCCTGGATACAGTCACAATGCCGGCCGATAAGATCCCATGAAAGATCGGCAAGAAAATAGAGAGGGTCCCCTACCACCCTCACTATTTTTTTGTTCATTATAAACTCGGTAGTTATATATATTAATAACTATACAAAATTAATTAACCTTTAAATATGGAGGAATTATGGAATTCAATTACGATGACATAGACGAAAGTGAATTTGAAAGAATAAGTCTCATAAGCTACATCCGAATAATGGTAAAAGGTCTTTCAGTTGTTGATACAATAACTGTCCTGGCAATATACGGACCAGGAATAATTGCGTCTCATATAATTGGAGAAAAGTGGAATGTTCCCCTACTGACAGAGTTCGCAGCAGAGGCATCAAATTCATATTTCAAAATGTCATTCCGGCAACAATTAGCACTCATGGCTCAACATAGAAAGCACGTGAGAAGAGTTAAAGGTTGGAGTAAAAAAAGAACATTATAAAAGGAGGTCATCATGACACTATTAATTATGGGTTGTATATGCAGTTTGGTCCTTGGTTTGGCAATCGGTTATATCATCGGAAACTGGATTTCCGACGAGGTGTGGTATCAAGCATCGAAAAGTCGAAACCCGATTGATTACGCTGATACCAAATTGGCGGTAATTGACATGTGGGACGAAAGCGTCGAGATCGTATATCTCGATGAACAGTAAGACAAAAAACAATTCCTTTCGGAATTGGGAAGGAGATTTAGTTCTCCTTTTTGGTTAATATTTTTTTATGGAACTGCCTCAACTGTAATTTGTACATTTTCCATTCCGGTGATACAATCAAAAATACCGGACTCATCAAAGAATGACCATCCTCCATCGACCCAAGCATAATCAATAACAGAGGTTGAATCTGCATGATAATATCCGGTTTGCTGAAGATTTATATCCCATCCTTTTCTACAAATTAATGGAGCATCATCCATTTCAGTTCTTATATAAATGAAGCAATCTCTTTTATCAAATGACGCTCCAATGTCATGATAAGAACCACAGTCATAGGTATCCCTATTATAATATGAATCGACTGGAACTTCAGGACAATGCATATCAGGATATTCACAGCAAGGTTTTCCCCAGTTTATATAATCATCAAATCTTAGAATTGGTTTTTCTAACATAATATCATCAATTCGAATAGAATCGAGTAATGGATTTTTTGTAACATACATTACTTCAACTGAAGACATTCTTGCTCTATAAGGTTTAAAGAAATTAATCAATTCTTTAATATCTCTAATCAAATGAGATTCCATACCAAGGACTATAAGAGATAAGAATGGAGAACCGGATGATATATTTTCTTGAACCCAATAATCAAATTCTCTCATTAAATAACCCAAAGGTTCGGAACCACGTCCTGTTGATATATATGAATCAATAACATTTTTTAATTCAGGATATAATTGCTCAAGTATTCCTTCAGCATCTCCAACATATTGAAATGGATGAGTTGTTCTTTTTCTTGTAAATATATCTTGATATTCTATTATATGGGCATCTCTAATCGCACGTGTTTCGGGATTTATTACGATTCTATTATAATCAGCTAACATTTCGGTATATGTTGTTGCTGTCCCATCATAACAAACTATATTTTCATCAAGGCGAGATCCTTTTTCTCTTAGAAAATGAGCATTAAAAGAATATACCATTGCGGTATATAATTCTAAAAATGAGACCATATAATTGAGACCTCTGACTTTTATATTTCTAGTCAGACTGCCTCCATTCTTCCAATAATTATAATCTTTTTGAATTTGCCAAGTTATAATTGAAAATACTTGATCAATTGAACTTAAATCATATTTAGGTCTTAAAGAGAAATAAGGAGATTTTGAAGGAAGACTAAATTTACTTCTGGCAATCATTGCTTCTGCTTGAGCTTCAGTTAGAAACCAATGAGGATCTCCAGAAACCATATTTTCATAAAGAACATCATCGGTCCATTTATCAAGAATGATAGTGCCAGTACCAGTTACATATTCTCCTCTGAATACTAACTTATTATCTTCTTCACTTCGTCTTAACCAATACTCACCAATATCAACTTCTCTGAAACCATAATATGTTAATACTTTAATTATTGAATCAGGGGTACCTTTAACTTTATAAAGGTTAACTAAATCAAGAAAAAAGTTTCTTTTATTGGTAAAGTATTGTAAAAGATCCGAAGGATAATCAAAACCAAAACTTCTAATCAATTCATCAACGTGAGTGTCAGGTAATGAAAACACGTCATTAGCCTGTTTTCCTGATGTCACAATGGCTTTATGTGACGAGTACCAATCAATGATCTCTTGACGAAGTCTGGAGTAATCAGGCGAATTATTGGCAATCTGATCATGTATTCTTTCGAAGTAACTTGTATTTGTGGCTTGTTCTGATTTTAATAAGGATTTAAGTTTTGGATCGAGTTCATCATCAGTATATGATTCTCCTCGCAAAAACTTCATAAATTTAAAAAAATCATCAACTGTAAATGTTGCCATATATTTAATCTCCTTACCTACGTACCTCTAGCTGCAATAAATGAAAACATTTTTTCTAAAACATAGGATTCATACGTTGACTCTAATACACTATCTGGATCTGATATTAAAGTAGTATTATTATATAATGTAATATCTCCATTAACTTCTAAATTTAAAAATAAAAATACCAATTTAGAAAAACGAGTTAATGTATTAAAATTTACAGTCAAAACTGCAGTTGTGTCTGCTGATGTTGAATCTATAAAAATAGGATCAGTAACTGAGGTTGAATCAATTACTATTAAAGACGTAGAGTCTGTAAGTCTATATTTTAATAAAGCATCAAGTAATACTAAATCATTATTAGTAAGTACAAAAGCATTTATATTACATACAGCAGTACTATCACTATCAGAAGCATAATATTTTGTCGACAAAGGATAAACCATAGTCCTTTCTCTAATAATTGATGGCCATCCTCCAACATTATTATCTTCTCTATATAAATATCTATAAGACTTATATATATCTGGCCAATCGTCATCAAATAAAAGTCTAATAAAAGAATTCTTAGACATAAATGATTCACATATTCGAACAGACCGAGGTATTTGATTTTTATTTAATGTGCCACGAGAAATAAATTTTGTGTAATAATTTTGAAGTTCAGGCACCACAATAGTACCGTGTACACAAGTCATTTAAAATCCTCTTTAAAATTTTAGACAATCTGCTGCAGAAAGCATGTCTAATGTATGAAGAAACAAGACATATGGATGATAATTCTTAAAATCAAATTCATCCATATTATCAACATCTGCTGACCATCTTCCTGAATGATATCTTACCATTTCAGTTAATATTTCAACTTGCTCTTCACTAAATAACTTAAGATATGTATCTCTCTTTTCGGTTATTCTATCTGCTATCATTTTATCATGTTCTCTATGAGTATGATTTCTTTCATTGTTATGTCCATATTTAATAATATCATGCATAACAACTCCCAATAGTATTAAATCACTATCTGTAGTATTCTTTTCAACATCAAACATTCTCATAATTTTTGAAGCTGCATTAGCCATTTCATATGTATGCTCACCAACATTAGGTATACTTCCATCTTTTCTTTTATGATATTTTTTTGTTGAAGAAGTTGATTTTTCCCATACAGATGGTATTTTACTATTTAGAGCTTTCCAAAATTCAAATCCTCTTTCAGTCATATTTTCTTTTAATAGTTCATTTATTTTTTCTTCGTAGTTCATAGTTATTCCTTTTTTTCATTTTGTTCTATATTTATTGATGGATCCTTATAATATATATATTAATAACCAGGTAGGATTAATTAATTTTTAAATGATAATGTTAAAGGAGGCAAAATGAACATCAAATTAGGGATATCTTCAGTTGCAGGAGTCTTATCCATTCAGCATGGGATAAGAAGATTTAAAAATAAAAAAAATGATGAAGATAAAAGGTCGTGGCTAGATTGTCTTACAGATAAGACAATAAGTGGAGTTTCGTCTGTAGTTCGGTATATTTCTAATATCGACTCAGACGATTGTGAGGATGAAAAAAAAGGAAGAAAGAGATAACATAATTATAGTTATTCTCTTTCTAAGGAGTGATATTTTCTGAAATATCACTCCTGTCTTTTTATTGTTTTGCTACCATAATTTTTGTTTTATCGCTACTAGACTTTGATGAACCAAAGAAGTATTGAAGGACAGTTCCGAAACCAGTTGCTAATCCACCAAATAACATAAATATAACCTCATTAGAACCAGTTGGAAGTTCTCTAAACATTAAAAAACCACATAATAAAAAGAA
>Ga0180432_10003659_pt1 | contig 21718 bp, 25 predicted proteins | sample SS_ome_10_FD_132414 | JGI IMG/M metagenome (GOLD analysis project Ga0180432, IMG submission 132414) | Hypersaline lake sediment archaeal communities from the Salton Sea, California, USA - SS_1_MS_2 metaG | ecosystem: Environmental > Aquatic > Non-marine Saline and Alkaline > Hypersaline >...
AAGTCATCTTCCACGGATGAAATTTCGATCGATTCTCCAACTATAACATCAGAGAGCGAAGAAGACATAGGGGGAGATTTCACCTTACATGTCTTGCATAATTCATTTAAGTAATCTTGATATGGTAAAACTTCTTCAAAATCTTTTCCCTTAACAATCACCTGATCGTTTGAAACCGAAATTTCAAGTACTTCTTTTTCTCCCAGTTCCTTTTCAATTCTTCTTCGGTTCACAACCCCATTGCAGGGGATTCCTATGATCTTTATTTTTTCGGGATCAACTTGTTTTTCTTTTGCTAAATGGATCAGGGCTCTCGCAACGCACCCTTTTGAAACGATTCCTACTTTTAATTCAACTTTTTCGTTATCAACGAATTCAGTGAGTGGTGGTACTACATATCTCGCAAGGTTTACATAACATAGATTATCCCAAATTAAACTATCGATATCTTCAACATTTTTAATAAATATTGGAGATGAACTCAATGGAACCGTACCACGCGCATATCCTATGATTACGTCGACTTCCTTCTCTATAAGTAAACTTCTCGCGACCTCTCTCATTTTTTTCTCAATTTCTACATTTTCAGCTTGAATATCTCCCATTTGTTTCACCATTTTTTTTCAAATTTTTTATTAGGACCTAGTTTCTTTACTAACTCAGAAATCTTTCTGATCATAACCGCAAATAACTCTCCTTCAGCGGCAGAAGCCCACATAAAGTGGACTCTGTCGGGTTCAATTCCAATAAAATCCAGGAGTTCTTTAACTATGGCAAATCTCCTTCTAGCCACTAAATTTCCGCTAATATAATGACAATCCCCTGGATGACAGCCTGAAACAACTACACCGTCCCACCCATCAATCAAGCTCTTTATGATGAAGAATGGATTAATTCTTCCAGAACATGGAACCCTTACAACTCGAATAGTTGGGGGATATTGTATCCTGCTTACGCCTGCTAAATCGGCTCCAGCATAAGAGCACCAATTACATAAAAATGCTATTATTTTTGGCTGCCATTCCTCGTCTTGTTTTGACTCTACAACTGCTTTGTTCATTTTTAAACCCTCCCGGTTATCATTTCAAATATTTGTTCACTCGTAAATCCTGCAATATCAATTGCGGAGCACCTGCAATTTCCCGAACAGGCACCACATCCTTTACAGAGTGCTTTATTTATAGAAGCGACAATTCCAAACCTTCTATCTTCAATGAGTTCAATGGCGTTATACGCACAATTTTCAATGCACATTCCACATCCACTACACCGCGCCATATCCACGCTGGCAACTTTTCCTTCTGCCTCCACTTCGTCCTTTGAAAGAATAGTACACGCTCTTGAAACTGCAGCGTTTGCTTGAGAGATGGAGTCCTCAATAGTCTTTGGACAATGCGCTAAACCCGCAACAAACACGCCTTCGGTGGCAAAATCAACTGGGCGAAGCTTCACATGAGCTTCCAAGAAAAAGTGATCCTCATTTAGTGGTACTTTTAATATCTTAGCAAGTTCCTCGTTTGCTTCTCCTTGTGCTACAATACCCGCACTCAAGACTAATAAATCTGAACTAATCGTGATCTTTCCCATTTTAGGACTTGTAACTTCAATTTTTAAATTATTTCCCTCGGATGTAACTTCTGGAAGAATTTTTTCGTCGTAGCGAATAAATACTATTCCTGCCGCCCGAGCCTTACGGTAGTAAAGTTCTTTGAAACCATAGGTTCGTATGTCTCTAAATAAAATAACTACTTCTAAGGATGGATTTAGTTCCTTTGCTTTAATAGCATTTTTTATAGCTTCCGCACAGCACATCTTGCTACAATAAGGATGTTCTTCGTTTCTTGAACCCACGCACTGGATCATTACTACGGATTTTTTATTATTAATCTCGTCTGTAGTGTTTATTAATTTTTCAAAATCAGATTGTTTAATCACTCTACTATCTTGACCATACAAGTATTCTTTTGGTTCATATTCGTTCGCACCAGTTGCAACAACAACCACACCATGGTCAAATTCAACCCGCTCTTTTGAAGGTCCGTGAAGTATTGATGATTTAAAATTACCTATGTATCCATCAATATTTTCAATCTCAGCTTCGGTATATGCGTGAATGAATTTGTGAGTTGTTACATTATCGATTAAGTTTGATAAGTATTCTTGGACATTTCCCTCTTCAAGAGTGGTATAAATATGTCTTGCGTGTCCACCAAATTCCTTACCCTTTTCTACTAAATATGTTTCATATTCTTGGGACGCAAAGTTAAACGCAGCTACCATACCCGTGATTCCACCACCAATCACCAATGCTTTTTGAGTCACTGGCAGTTTTATCCGTTCTAAGGGTTGAATATCGCGAGCCTTATTCACGGCCATTCTTACTAAATCTTTTGCTTTTTCTGTTGCTTTTTCAGGCTCGTGCATGTGAACCCAGGAACATTGATCCCTGATATTTGCCATTTGAAACAAGTATCTATTCAAACCCGCTTCTCTTATCGTTTCTTGAAATAAGGGCTCGTGCGTTCTCGGCGTACACGAGGCAACTATAACACGATTAAGATTATATTCTAAAACTTTTTCTTTAATAATAGTTTGGGTGTCTGCTGAACAAGTGTAAAGGTTTCTGTCGGCTAATACGACATTTGGTAGAGTTCCTGCATAGCGTGTTACTTCTGGTACATCTACATACCCTCCTATATTTATTCCACAATGACATATAAAGCAACCAATTCTTGGTGGTTGCCCTGCCACGTATATCTCTGGGGGAAGTACTTTTTCAGTTATGAGCGTGTCTCTCTGATCGTATAGTAATTGGTTTACACATCCCGCAGCGGCACTTGCCTGAGTTACCGTTTCAGGAATATCCTTTGGGGATGTAAAAGCACCACACGCATAAATACCTCGCTTAGATGTTTGAACAGGATTGAATATATCGGTTTTTGCGAAATTGAATTCGTTTAGTTCAATTCCAAACATCTCTCCGAGATATTTTCCGTCGTCAGGTGGATTCAATCCTACCGAAAGCACGACCATGTTAAAGTTTTCTTTAATGATTTCTCCATTCTCAGCTTCGTAAGTCAAGATCAAATCTTTAGTTGTTTTATCCTCTTCTATATGAGAGATGCGACTACGTATGTAACGAACTCCATATTCTTCTTGAGCACGATTAATGTACTTGTCAAAGTCTTTACCATATGCCCGAATATCCATTGAAAATATTGTTGGATTCACTTGATCCATGTGTTCTTTGGCAATTACGGCTTCTTTTGCGGTGTACATACAACAAACGGATGAGCAATAAGGTTGTCCGTCTTTAAACTCGCGAGATCCTATGCATTGAAGAAAGGCCACCTTTTCTGGAACGTCTCCATCTGAAGGGCGTATGATTTTACCCGAATATGGACCACTTGCGCTCAATATTCGCTCAAATTCGATGCTCGTGACAACATTCTTGTACTTTCCATACCCATACTTATTTCCCTTGGCAGGGATAAATTCGTCAAAACCAGGTGCTAACACTATTGCGCCTACATTAAGGTCCACTTCTTCGTCTTGCTGATCATATTCAACGGCTTTTGCCTTACAGACGCCTAAACAGATCCCACAACCTATACAGTAATCTTTATTGATGGCATATATCAGTGGTACCGCTTGAGGATATTTTACTGAAGTTGCGCTATACTTAGCCAATCCTTCGTTAAAAACATCAATCGCTTCCACGGGACACGCTTTACCACATACTCCACAACCAGTGCATTTATCCATATTTACATAAAGCGATTTCTTTAAAACCTTAACCGTGAAATTTCCCGCTTCACCCTTTACATCAAGGATCTTGCAGTTGATGCTCAAGTCGATGTTTTGATGCCTCCCCGTTTCAACTAACTTGGGAGAAACTATACACATGGCGCAATCGTTTGTTGGAAAGGTCTTATCTAATTGTGCCATCACACCACCGATACTGGTAGTGGATTCAACCAAGTATACCTTAAATCCAGCGTCACCTAAGTCTAACGCCGTTTGCGATCCTCCAATCCCGGCTCCAACCACTAAAACTGCTCCAACTTTATCCATTTTTTTGTTCCTCCTAAGTCCTCATATATATAGGGGTTATATCTACAATCTCTTGCATGTCTACTTGAGCACGTCCCTTTAATATCAATATATTTTCTAATATTTCACTAGGATCAATTTCAATTTCAAGCGCTAAATCCTTTACAGATTTAGGATCTTTATTTAATGATAATAATATTCTTGCGCGTATGTACTCGTCATGAATTGCAGAATCAAATATTTCATTGAACTTTTCTTCGGGGACAAGTTCGCCATACGCATTTTCTTCTTCAATTAACTTGCGTTCTCTTCCAACTAACGCCCTCATTCTATCTGTACCCGCAGCGACTTCCATCGCCATTAATTTAATTAGTAAATTCTCATCGGGATTCTCTCCACTAACAGGAGATGGACCAAGCTCCCTGATATGATCGATAAAATCGGATACAACTTGACCAAACCTCACGCCCTCTGACGCAGACACCCAATCTAATCTAATTCTATTGTCAAGATCTATCATCTTGAGGAATTTCACAGTCATGTCGAACTTCTTTTCTGCCTCGTAATTGCCCTCGAGATAATGACAATCTCCTGGATGACAACCCATTACGAATACTCCATCTATCCCTTGTTGAAGAGCTTGAAATATGAACATTGGATCGACTCGACCGCTACACATCACTCTTATCACTCTCATGTTTGGTGGATATTGGATCCTACTTACCCCTGCCAAATCGGCTCCCGCATAAGAGCACCAATTGCATAAAAAACCCAGTATTTTTGGTTCAAAACTCATTATACTGCCCTCCCTCCATATGCGTAAATCTCGGATAATATCTGCTCGTTTGTAAAGTGCCTTATCACGATTGCTTGTTGTGAGCATGTAGCCCCACAGACACCGCAACCTTTACATACGGCCTGAATTATTTCAATCTCGTCATCTTCATTTTTTATAATAGCCTTATATGGGCACACTTTTATGCAGACTTCACAGCCAGTGCATAAAGATTTATTTAATTCGGGTAAGTGGGAAGTTGCGCCTTCTACTTCAATAGATTCGTGAGATAATATCGTGCTTGCTCTTGAGGCAGCTGCGTATCCTTGAGTTATCGCTTCAGTAATGTCCACGGGCCATTTAGCTGCGCCTCCTATGAACACCCCATCAGTGGCAAAATCGTTCGGGCGTAATTTCACGTGTGCTTCCAAAAAGAACTTATTAGCTTCTAATGGAACCTTCAATAATTGTGCAAGTGCTTTATTATCATCGTTTGCAATCAAAGGCGTTGATAACACGAGTAAATCGTAAGGCACGATCATTTCTTCTCCTATGTACTCGTTATACACTTTCACGTGGTCTTCCTCCACGACGGGTTCTCTTTCAAGGGAGTATCGAATGAAAAGGACTCCCTTTTCCCTAGCTTTTCGATAGGTTTCTTCGTAATCGGTTCCAGGAGTATATAAATCCCTAAATAATATCGTGACATTTGTATTTGGATCTTTTTCTTTGATGATTAAAGCATTTGTCAGTGCGGTCATACAACACACGCTCGAACAGTAAGGACGCTCGTCGTTTCTCGAACCAACACATTGAATCATAATGACATTATTTGCGTTAATATCGTTATTTTTCATTTTTGTTTCTAATTCTTGTTGCGTGACTCTTGTTCTTCCATCGTATCCGTAAAGATCCTTGGGAACAAATAAACTTGCTCCCACTGCAACAATTATTGCTCCAACGGTTAATTTAACCTCGCTTCCGCCTTGGTCAATAACAACATCGTAATTACCTACAAATCCGTCTACTTCCTTTAACGTTGCTGAAGTGTACAAGGTTAAATTTGACGCTTTCTCGACATTACCTTTAATCTCGTTTAACAAAGTTGCAGCATCTAAATCGTGAGGAAATAATTTGTGAAGAGATCTCAACCTCCCTCCTAATTGATCCTCTTTTTCAATCAAGTGGGTGGTAAATCCCTGGTTATTCAAGTTGAGCGCAGCACTCATTCCAGCTACTCCTCCCCCAATCACTAAAGCCGCAGGGTTGATATCAACGGAGACTTTCTCGAGTGCTTCAAGTTTTGTTGCTTTTGCAGCTCCCATTCGGACCAAATCTTGTGCTTTTGCATACGCTCCCTCGGGATCTTTCATGTGTACCCACGTGCATTGGTCTCTAATATTTACAAAATTAAACAGGTATTCGTTCAAGCCTTCTTCAGCAATGCATTCACGGAACAATGGTTCGTGAGTTCTTGGAGTGCAAGACGCAACCACCACTCTATTCAGGTCATGTTCTTTGATTGCGTTTTTTATGGCATTCAAACCATTCTCTGAACATGTATATAAGTTATCTTCGAAATGCACGACATCAGGCAATGTCCCTGCATACTCCGCAAGTTTTTTGCAATCAATCAATCCACCAATGTTAGAACCACAATGACAGATGAACACGCCTACTCTAGGCTTTTCAATACCATTATCTTCTTTTTCTGCCATTTTTTTATAGGCCTCCTTTTATTACTTCAGCAGCTCTTGCAGCTGCTCCGCTTGCTTCTGAAACAGAGCGGGGAATATCCATTGGCTCGTGAACGCACCCACATGTGAAAATTCCGTCTTTACTTGTTTCCACGGGATAAAAGGGCTTGGTCTTGATGAATTTATATTCGTCCAATTCGACACCTAATGTGCCCGCTAAATTTTCAATCCCCTCCGGTGGAATGATGCACGTGGCCAAAACGACCAAATCTACTTTTAATTGCTTTATTTCAGCAGTGTCTAAATCTTCATACACAATAATCGGATTTTCTTCGTTATCTATTTGAACTTGAGCGGCCTTACTTTTCACGTATTTGATGTTATATTCTTCAGCGCCTCTCTTCAAGAAGTTTTGAAATCCTTTCCCGCCTGCTCTCATGTCTATGTAGAACACGTATGATTCCAATTCGTTGTTGTGCTCGTACGCAATCATTGCTTCTTTCGTCGTGTACATGCAACATATGGAAGAGCAATACTTTTTGCTTCGAATGTTTCGAGAACCTATGCATTGCAAAAACGCAATTTTTTTGGGCGTTTCTCCATCTGAAAAACGCTTGAGATGACCCTCTTGGGGGCCAGAGGCACATTCCATCCTCTCGAATTCTAGAGCCGTAACGACATTTCTATATTTCTTATAGCCGTAATTTTTCAACACCTCGTTTTCAACGTCTTCTATTAAATTATAGCCCGCTGCAACGATTATGGAACCAACGTCGTTTATAGTCACCACCTCGTCTTTCTGCTCGAAGTCAATAGCATCTCTCTCGCAATTTTTCTCGCAGATCCTGCATGCTTCCTTAGTTAAATACAAGCACTTTTCCTTGTCTATGGTCATTATCGCAGGAACTCCTTGAAGGTAATACATGTATATGGCCTTGCGCTTGCGCAATTGACGATCGAACTCGTCGTCAACTCTCATCGGACATTTCTCCGCACATATACCACAATTAATGCACTCATCTTCCTTTACGTAACGAGCGTGCCTGAGAACGTCCACCGTGAAATTTCCCGCAGTTCCTTCGACTTTTTGGACTTCTGAAAACGAATGTATCTTAATATTTGGATGCCTATAGCATTCTGACAACTTTGGCGCTAATATGCAGATCGAACAATCGTTTGTTGGAAAGGTCTTGTCTAATTGCGCCATGCGCCCTCCTATACACGGTTTCTTTTCAATCATGTCCACGTGGATGCCCATATCTGCCAAATCTAACGATGCCTGAATGCCCGCAATTCCTCCTCCAATTACTAAGGCACTTTTGGAAGCTTTTGCCAATTTTTACACCACTTTATTTTTTTACTAATTATGATTTTATTATGTTAGTTTTTATACTAATACTATTGATTATTTCATTGTAATTTCAATTGCAAATTGATCTTGATTTCATTCAAAAAATTGTATTTTCTCAAATAATACCTTCGGTTTAATCCTGTGGAAGTTAAATCCTAACTCTTCCGGTTTGAAGCCAAACGCTAACGCTACTAACTCTGAGAGATAAAAGATCGGAAACTCGTAGTTGCTCTCGTTCTTCTTGTTGAGCTCTCGCTGATTGAATTCGTATTGCTGATAACACGCTGGACACACCAGACCAACGCAATTTGCTCCAGACTCTTCGATGGCTTTTAGCTTGTTATCAATCATCAATAAAGACAATTCATTATCAGATTTTTCCACGGGGTTCCCACAACATTCTATCTTCAAGTCATAATCGACAGATTCTGCCCCCAGAGCTACGACAATCTCGTCAATCGTCTTGGGTTCGAATGGATCGTCCCATTGGATGATTTCTGACGGTCTCAAGTAATGACAACCGTAATGAACGGCAACCTTGAAGTTTTCTAAAGGCTTTACGACGTTTTCCTTTACTTTATCGAGATTTTCGTAGAGAACCTGCGCAAAGTGCTTGACTGGAGTTAACCCATCGTAACTCTTTCCGACGCTTTTCAAAACCTCGTTCACCTCGTTCTTGACTTTCTCGTCCTTGTTCAAGAAATGGTTCACGCCTTTTAAGGTTTCAACGCAACCAGAGCAAAAGGAAATCACGCCACCGTTATTGTTAGCTAAACTCAAGTTTCTTGCACCTAACGCAAGCCATGTTTTATGATCGATTAATTCAATACCAGTTGGATCAGGGCAACAACTAAATCCATCCACGTCGTTCAACTCTATACCTAATTTGTCGAATATTTTCCTCGCAGATGTTTCCAAAAATGGTAACCTCGCAGGTATAACACATCCTAAAAATATATCGTAACCCATCTTTTACTCTCGCCTCCTCGATATGTTTGCTTCAAAATTCGTTTCTTTGAATATCTTCTTTAACTCGTCAACTGGTGCAGTCTTTACGACTGGCAACCCTAATTTTTCGCGCCTTGTTGTTATTGCCTTGGAATATGGGATGGCCACGCCGTTCTCCAATACTGCTTGACCTTGCGTGTAAAATGCTTCGGGATAACTCCCCTTTTCAAAACACCTATTTTTTATCAAAGTGAAAATTTCCGTGAGTTCTACCTTTTGCGGGCATAACTCGACACACTTTTGACAGGTTGAACATAACCAAGGATTGGGATCCTGCGCGTCTATTAACCTTTCTTCAAGCCCCAGCAATGCTTCCTCAATTATCTTCCTCGGATTATATTTACCTTGCGTGATTAACGCCATGGGACACCCACCAGAACACGTCGAACATTGATAACAGTAGCTTAACGACGCATTGTGCTTCATGACCTCGTTCCTAAACTCAAAATTTATGACGCTCATGTCTATCTATTTCTCCATTATTTACATGTTTTTTAAGGCATTTCAATTCGATGATTATTAAATTTAATAATACACCCTTAAAAAGTTTTGAATTTTAATAATTATTTATTTTATTTGTTTTGATTATATTTAAAAGTAACCATTCCTAGTTGTTTTTGCAAAATTATTATCGAAGTTGATAATTTGCATAACCTTATTTTGGGTGTTTTTAATAATTATTATTAAATTTGATCAAAACTGCAGTAGAAATCGATAAATTTCTAGCTAGAATGTTAGAATATTTAAAAAAATTGCAGATCAAGTATTGAGTTTCGGCATAATAATAAATTAATAACAATTATCCTATCAATATTAATGAAAATCAACAAAAATAATCGCGAAATTATCGAAATCGATCATAACATTTAAATATGAAAGAGGCAATATATTTTTATGGAGAAAAATGTAAAAAATTTTTGTCCGGATGTGAGAAAAAAAAATGTGTAACGATTGTAATTGCGATGCTATCGATCTATGTTCGATAGTCGGGATGCAACCTATTGGATTTTGCTGTTCCAAATGCGAACTATGGGACGAACAACTGACCTGCATGAAAGCAAAAGAATCTGCCTTGGAAAGTAATGGTCACGATCACGTATATATAAAAATAAACCGCAAGGCAAAAGCTGAATCTCCTGAACTTCAGCACTAAAAGGACTCAAGCAAAAAAAGAAGAAAGATCAGTAAGTGCTATGGAAGGGTGAAATAGTGAGATGTGTAACAATTGTAATTGTGAAAATTACGACTTATGTTCGATTGTGGGCCACATGCCAGTGGGATTTTGCTGCTCGAAGTGTGAGCTATACGATGAAGCCCATACATGCTTGAAAATGAAGACGAAGCGCGAAGCGGGCGAATTAGAAGCAAATCCTGAAGAAGAGATCCAACCGATTAGCACCGAAATTGAGAACGGAATGCTCAAGGTCGTAGTTGGGAAAAAAGACGAGGAGATCCCGATTTACATCGACCTTAAGAAGCAGTTCGAGTCAGACTGAGCATCGTAAGAAATCGATATTTTATCCTTGAATCTCTGAAACAATTAAAATTTATATTTATTACTTATTTAAATTAAAGTGTAGCTCCACCAATTGTTCCTAAAACTCCCCCTGCTACTGCCATGAAGAAGCCAATCCATAAATTCCACGCGTAAGTAAAACCGAAACTAGTAACAGTATCCCATAGTATATTTTTATTCGCAGCAATGGATTGGATGAAGGCTACATATTCATAATACTCGCTTATTCCAATCAAAAAATCCGCCAACAAGAGAACTGGTCCTAAAAGAATCAGTACTCCGCCAATTGATCCTATCTTTTTTGATTCTTTTGTAACACCAACAATGCAAATAATTGCTCCACCTATCACTAAAAACCCTCCAATTAACTCTAAGAGTGCTATACCGGATATTGCTGTCGAATATGGAATTGAAATGGTCGTTCCAAATCCAGTTAAATAATAACCACTTTTATTTAATGAGGTTGTATTTGTTACAGTATAACTGTACCAGCAAAATAATTCCGGTAAAAGTAAACTTAATATAACGCTTAACAAACCAACAACTGCGCCAATAATTGCAGCAATCCTTCCAAATCCCATAGTTATAACCTTTTAAGTGCAAATTCTAATTTTAGTAATCTGTATTACATTTATTTCAATGGTATCATTAATAAAGGTTTCCAAACATGCCAAATAATTTTAGCTAACCTTTACAATCCTTATTTTTCAAGCATCACGCTTTTCTTCATACTAACAATTATCGAAGTATTTAAATTTTCATACCAAAGAATTATTAAAATGGTGAAAATAAATGACTCAATCATTAAAATTTAACGAAGAGGAAGTGAATAAAGCAGAAAAGGACTATAGAAAACTCACGCTCGATAAGTTTCAGCGCGATGCTATCGATAAAATTGCCCATCTCATGATGCATTTTCTTAATTTGAAATTAAACGCAATCAAGGGTAGCATGTGGCTGACTATTAAACAGTGGCAAGAGAATAATAAAAAAAATCTCTCAGACATCGAATTATTACCAAGAGAGGCGCAGGAGGAAGCCTTAATAGAATTAATAACTCTCGGCAAGGCACGGATTAAAAAAATGATGGTGCGTCCTGAAGAGCAAAACGACGCACTTGACACTGCGTTTCAAGGTGTTGTAGAAGCGATTAAAATATTTATGATTAAGCGCACTGAGACTCAATAATTACGCTTTCCTTTAATATTTCCTTTTATATTTATGACTCTATTTCTTCCTCTTAATTACTATTAGAATTATTTGAACAAGAAAGAAGAGAATACACGCAAAGATGATAGTGAACTTTATCGTTGCGCAGAGTGCAGCAACGAACGGGCTCGCAGACGCGATGAAATTTCCATCTGCAATCATCAAGAGGAGGTTTATGTTCTCGATAACGTCGCAAATTCCGGCAATAACCGGCGTTATCGTCATGTAGAGCCCAATTGTTTGGATTCTTCCTTCTAATTTACGGGTAACTATCAAGAGGCACCCAAATATCAATGCTCCATATGCTATAATGTAGAGAAAGTCCATGTATATACCGAACGCAATTTGTTGCATTCCAACAGCTCCCCAGGCGTTGAAGATTACTTCTACTTGGCCAGATGTCCACGCAAATTCGTAATCCAAGATTCCATACGCCGGAGCAACGTTTACGACGCCCCCGAGCATCGTCATCACCACGAACGCAATCAATCCTATTAGAGTGATAAAGTGAAGCGCTTTCTTTTTTGGTATTTCTAGCAATTTATCTAAAAACATGATCAATTATAATCTTTAATTTTATTTAACAGGTTGTATTCGAGGTTTTCTAAGGTGTTTGTGGACTTTTAACAAGTAGGAAAAATCCGTCTTTTCTATCGCTTTGAGCTGCCTCAAGATATTGTATATCAAGTGAAAACCAAATTTTGGCTGGAACTCGGACATCAGGAAGGTCAGAAATTTCTCTCTTGGGGATAAAGCCTGTCCAACCTCTTTCAATGCTCCCAATATTTCATCTTGGTCATTTAAAGCTCTAGATATTAACTCGAGGCACTGTTTTTTCACGTTTTGATCTGTGAATCTTGCTAATTTATATCCCTTGTGCCTAAAAACTGCTATTTCTAGCGATGGCATTATCCCTGGAATCAAGCTTCGAACGGTTGGAGACCTTCGAAAGTAAGAATACCCCCCATTTCGAGCTTTTCTTACCTCTTGTAAGTAAGTATAATGCAGTGGATACACGCTCGATGTGATTCCTTCGAATTTTAAAGCGTTCAAAAAGTAAACTCTCCCTTTATAGATACTATGTAAGAATATCTCCGCTTTTGAAGCGAAGATCTCGTCGATTCGTGAGTGTCTGTCATGCGAAGTCCCGTTTAACAACCATAGGGTGTGATATCCCATGTTAGTATAATCCTTTGTGCGTACGATCAAGTCCTCCTCAATGATTTTTGAGTGCTGGATTTCAATCACTACTTCCTTTCCACTTGCTAATTTCAAATATATATCTGCTATCCTGTTTCCTAAAGCAAGTTCTTCCTTGATCTCTTTAATATCGTTATTTTCTGGTAAATTTTCGAGTAAGAACCTTTTAATTCTCAAGTGTTCAAACGATTCCGACTTGTTGTCGTTTAAACCTTCTGTCACGATTATAGTTCTCGCATTATTTATCGATAAATCAATGTTCATGTATTTAAACTCACATTTTTTCGGTATTTTTATAATTAAATGATAAAAAAAAGTGAACGATCGCGTTTATAAAAAATGGGATTATCAGTGAAAAAAAATGATGAGTTGAAATTTTACCTGAAAATGATAGAACGCTCTCAGGGAAATTTGAAAGAAGGAGAAAAAATAGAATCATTAGGTTTCAACACGCTCACGAGGCTAATGCTCTATCTCAAGCTCACGGGAAACAAAGAGTTGATTAGAAACCTATTAATAATCCTTTTAGCCTTATACATGGACGTTCCTCCCGATAATTTTAATAAAATCGGTCGTCCCCTTAATAAATTATCGCCTCAAGATAAACATGTTCTATATTCTGAATTAAAGCAAGAATTAACCTTGAATTAAAGTAAAACCTTTATCCAAAACCGCCCTTTTTCACGCGATTCCATTCTTGGTCGAAAATGAAATCCAAATCCTCGTTCACACATTCGGAACATTTTTTATTAAAGTTTTGAAATTGTTCTTTTGAAATTTTCACTCCACATTTCTCACAAGAAGGCATGTTAATATTATTCATTTTTGATTCGTTAAATAACTTTAGCTAGTCTTCCATCAGACTTGAACTGCAATTTGGGCAAGTAACTTCACCTTCCTTGATTTCAGCACCACAATACCTGCAATAATGAGATATATCAGATTCAACGACGCCCTTCCGCGGTGTTCTAACCCTTGAAAACCCTTGTTTACTTAGTTTGTACATTGCCCAATTAGAAACGCATACTAAGGCGTGAAAAATTAATCCTACGCCAAAATAAGTGGTAATAGCAACGATTCCTGATGTAAAGAAGAAAATTATGAACAAAGGGATCAAAATAGCTCCGGTTATCACGGTCCAGAAGAAACCAAATATAGTTGATGTTTTAAACCGTGAAGCGGCGGCGAGTCCTATAGAAATTAAGAGAAATGGAGCAAACATTAATATGTAAAACGGTAATGAAAAGTATATTATAGCAATTATGGACACTATACAATAAAATGCTACAACACTTGTTGCTTTTTTTTCCATTTTTTATACCCCTTGTGTAATGATAAGAAAATTTAAAGACTTTTATTAGTTAAAGTCTTTTTAGTAATAAAAATCTATATGTAATATCTAATTCACATTTAAGAGAGAAATTAAAATTGAAAATCGTAGTGTTTGCACCTCACCCTGACGACGAGATTTTTGGTTGCGGGGGAAGCGTGTTAAAATGGATGGAAGAAGGACACGACGTCCACGTGATTTATGTGACTGACAATCGAGCCCTAATTGAATGGGGCATAAAAGAAGATCAGCTATTGGAAGATAAAGCTGCCGATTACATTAACTTGTCGGGAGACGAATTAGCAGAAATATGCTTGAAAGAGGCAGAAGACGTGGCAAGAGCTTTTGGATTACCCGAAAAAAACGCTCATTTTTTGAAAATACACGATCAAGACGCTGAAAATAACATTGAACTCGGAGTCTCTCTCTCTAGAGAAATCATAATGGACGCGGATAGGATCGTCATGCCTTGTGATAATAACAACCACAACGACCATCAAGCCACGCACACGATCGCAAAAATAGCTGCAAGAGAACTTGATTTGGACATTGAATATTATGTGTACGCTCTCTATAATGTGATGAAAGCTCCCAAGGAAAAATACTTGAAAATTAAAATATCCGATTATAACGAAAAATTATCCAATATCATGAAATTGTATAAAACACAATTGTGCCTAAAAGACTCGAGGATGGGCTGGAAAACGCTCACTCGCAAGAGAATGGAGAGATTTGGCGTGTTCAAGCTGGAAGAAATGAACAAATATGAGTGCTTTTAATCTGATTTTAATGATATTGACATCAATAGATTAAAAATGTAGATCTTTTGGAAGAATATGTTAGACTATTGTGTTTATAGCTATTAACGCCTTTTTATGTGAAAAACGCTTAGCTTTATATAAAATGGAACATCAAATATAGAATAATATGACCGAAGAGTTTGACATTATTGTTGTTGGAGCCGGATTCGGAGGCCCTGTTGCGGCAAAAATATGTGCTGATGCTGGGCTGAAGACATTAATTATAGAAAGGTCTGAAAATGTAGGGGAAAAAGTAATCTCTGGTTTGACAATTCCATTTCAGGGCTTTCTTCTTGGACCTGCTTTTATAAGGGACGGTAACCCCCCCTTTGAACGACCTTCTGATGGGGTTATTAATTACATCATAAAAGACATCGATACTGGGGATATTGATATAGATGATTCACTTAGGTTTCCCAAACCCCTTTCTCCAATCTTCGCATTTGGTTATAACACGTATTGCAAACCCTTCTGTGAATGGGAAGCTAAAAAAGCTATTGAAGCGGGGGCCATTTTAAGGACATCAACCACAATAGTAGACCTGATTAAAGAAAATAATTGTGTTAAGGGTGTTATTACCGATAACGATGAAGAAATAAGGTCAAAAATAGTTATCGATGCAGAAGGATCACAAGGATTATTAGCCATAAAAGCGGGTATAAGGGAGAAATATCCACCAGAGACCATCTCTCTTGCTGACACGTACGATTATGAAATGGCTAAAGAAGATATCGATAGAATTTTCGGTTATTCCCTAAAATTTTGTTGGGGATGGGATGAGCAAAAAATTTCTCCACCGCTAGGTCACGGTAATGGTTTAATGGTTTGGCCTTATCGAAATAGTCTCCATTTTATGCAAGATCAATGCTTACAATTAAATCAAAAATCCGTACCTAATCTAAAGAAGTTATTTAACGAATATCATCAAAATATTACTACTAAATTGGATTGGTGGAAAAGAGATATTGCACCCCGTATCAAACTACGTGCGAGAATGTGGGAAGGATTTGAAATTTACGTGGGGCTTGATAAAAAATTAAGAAATATGAGCAATCATGATGATGGGATCATCTTAATAGGGGATGTTGCTGGACTTGAGAGCACGGAATTATGCGATGGCGTGCCAGCAGCCTGGTGGTCTGCTGAAATAGCTGCAGAAGTGGCAATTGAAGCCATACGGATTGAAAACACATCGAAGGAATTTTTGAAAAAATACGACGAGAGAATTAAATCACACCCAATTATTCAATGGTCCATTTCTGGTAGAAATAGATACGACCTCCGTGAAGCCCAAGAACAACACGATGAAAAGAAATTGAAGAAATATATCCACAATGGTTGGGGATTGGGAGCTTTAACCCATTTTACTACTCCGTTCCTAAAATTATCCCTGTCATATTTTAATGAGGATCCAACAATCTTGACCAAATGGATTAAAATGTATTTCAGGTACTACCAAAATTGGTTACATGAAAGTTACGATTATACTCCACATAGGATGCAAAGAAAATCCTCCACAAAAGAACTTATTGTTATGGAATCGCTTTTTTGCAGTATAATCAACATTTTAAATTCTCTAATGAATTTTACCCATCGGAGAAGACGATTTCTCTCAACTTTAATAGTTCCTTTGGTAAATTCAATAAATAATTTCCTAAAGAAATTTCTTCCGATCATAGAGCCGATATTTTTAAAAATAATGAAATTTCTTGAGCCACTTACAGATAAGATCAGTAAAAAAATGATAAGTTTCGTAGATAGGGCAAATCCATTAATTTTTGAAGTTATATCAATAAAAGAGGTTGAAAAATTTGGTTAGAACTTCTAAAGAATTCCCAGGCGTTGAGTGGGTGGAAGGTACAGGCGATTTTATAAAAATTAACGAAGTGAAGTGCGTAGGATGTTCAAATTGCGTGAATGTCTGTTTAGCAGGATGTTTTAAAATTGTAAATAAGAAATCAAAAATAATTAATCTCGATAAATGCATGGAATGTGCTGCATGTTGGTATGTTTGTAAAGAAGAAGCAATTGATTTCTCATGGCCTAAGGGCGGAACTGGGTATAGAAGCGACTGGGGATGAGATCGCTTTTATAGTTAGGCACAAAACTTGAGAATTTTTAAAAATTTTAAGGAATTTCCTGACAATTAAATCTATTCTACTACTAATTCGTCCAAAGTGATATTTAATTCTAGCTTGGACTTTTTAAGATTCTTCACTAATTGTCGTAATCCATAATCATTTGTTAACAGCTCTACGAAATTTTGGTACAAGCCAACGATGTTATCCTCCCCTGCCTGGAAGTAAATATCATCCTCGTTCCCAATTATGCTTAAAACCTCGTATAAGCCTTTAATGGATTCTTTTATATTCTCAAAATTCTTCTCAGCCTTTTCCGTTGCGTTTATCGTGTATTCAGTATTTATCATTTTTATTAACCTCTGTTACTATAATTATCAATTTGCATATTTAAATGTTACTTTTTCGTCAAATCCGTTTTTGAAATAAGTCATATATCTAACAAAAATGAAAACAATAATGACGATAATGAAAATTTCATAAAAAATAAAGAATGATAAATTACAATCTGGCGAAAATAGTGATCGAATTTCATTATTATATCGCTTTTCGATCAGCAATTATGGAAATATGCAGTATTCTGACAAAATCTTGGGTCATTTATTATCAAAAAACTATGTACGAAATCTAAGAAAAATGGGTAAAAAATCCCCTAAAAGTTAAAATTTTATTTAGTTGGATTTGGATTTTTTCGATTTGTGCGGGGGTTTCATCATGCTTTTTATGTTTTCGACTTTCATTCCTCCTGGTCTGGGAGTAGGAGGAAATTCGCCTTTTTCGACATTATCTTTAATATTATTGATAAATCCTTCCTCTCCTAGCTCAGTAAGCGTTTTCAAGTTATCAATGCATGGTTTATGTGTAACAAAACTATCCCATGTGGTAAACTTTTGAAGAAATTCACAATCAGGAAAATCATTGCATTCATTACATCTCGAAATCTCTTGGTTTTTACAACACTTTATAATACCGCACATCTTCGTTTCCATGCGAGCAAATCCCTTTCCAGAATAACATCCGTGACATTTTTTCTTTTCCTTGGTAAATTGTGGGCAGAGACCACAGAAAATTCCGCAGGGTGCTAACATTTTTATGGAAAAATCAGCTCTTTCCATCAATTCTTCGGCACTAAGTACTTTTTTTTTAGGCATTTTTAGCAATATCGAATCAAATTACAATTAAGGAAAAAAATATTGGTATTGTAATAATCTTTTTTGATTCCTATAGTTTGTTCTACTATCACGAAAATCAATTCTGATAATTTGCTTTTATTAAGCTTTTAAGATATAAATATAATGTCATGCAAGAAACTTTTTTAAAAATAATTGTGTGCGGGGATGGCGGTGTTGGAAAAACCTCGTTTCTAAACAGGTATGTAAACGATGAATTCAGTGAAGATTCCGAGATGACAAAGGGTGTAAATTTTCTTAGCAAAAAAATAAAAAAAAACGGAAACGCGTTCGATTGCGATTTAATACTATGGGATCTCGGTGGACAAGACCAATTTCGGTTCATGTTAGCTGATTGTATAGACGGAGCCGCAGGTGCTTTATTCTTGTTTGACATGACGCGGTTTAATTCTCTTGATAGAATAGATGATTGGATGGCCGAAATAACTGAGCACGGAAACATTCCCGTGATGCTCGTAGGAACAAAATGCGATTTGAAGCACTTGATTAGCGATTTTTTAGACGACTATGCTTCTCAAATAGTACAAACTTGTGCAAACTGTATCGGATACATTAAGACTTCTGCGAAAACTAACCATAATATTCATGATACATTCGATTATTTTATTGACATTCTTGGAAAAAGAATGAAAGGATATGAATCAGATTCTAATTCAATAGAAGGATCTATAGTATAATTAAGTTTATTTAATAAATGGGTTAAGATCATTGTAATCCTTCATCATTAGTGAAGGAATAAATCTCTACATATAAATTTAAAATCTATCTTAGATTAGCTAAGTAAAATTTTAAATACTATCTTTTTAATAATTGAACTAAACTAACAACTTAAGTTGAGAAATTATGGGAAAAGAAGATAAGAAAGATAAAGATAAGAAAAAAGATAAATCTGATAAAAAGGATAAGGAATACGAAAAGGAAAAGAAAAAAGAAAAGGAAAAGAAAAAAGAAAAAGAAAAATCTAAAGACAAAGACAAGGAAAAAAAAAATAAAGAAAAATCAAAAGAGAAGCCCGATCAAACCTGGAAGATGGAAATTAGTCAAATTTTAGATACTAATATAGCGACTTTTGAGAAGATTACCAAAACATTCAAGGATATTGATGATTATATTTTAAAATCGGCTAAATCCAAGGAAGAATTCATAGAAAAGGTAAATGATTCCATCGAAAAATTGCCAGATGCCCAGAAGAACATCTTTATTGCATTTCTAAATTCATTATCCTAACCCATATTTTTTTTTGTTTAAACTTAAATACGACTTATTTCTTTAGAATATAAAGAAAATTTCTGAAATAAATGTAATAAAAAAATTCAAAATATTCAAAAAATTAGTTCTATAGGGTTATCAACTTAATGGTTAAAGTATTTATTGTTGATGACGATCAAGCCCTAATCAAGCTTTATAATTTGATGTTAGGGGGTGTTGGATTCGAAATCATTGATATTGCTTTAGATGGAAAAATCGCAGTCGAAAAATATAGGCAATTTCCCATAAAGCCTGATATAATTTTGATGGATTATCGGATGCCGATAAAAAACGGTATTGATGCTATGATCGAGATTTTACAAATGAATGAGAACGAAAAGATCGTGTTTGCGAGTGCCGATATAGATATTAGAGAAGAGGCGTTTAAATCTGGAGCTTGCGGATTTATAAACAAACCATTTGGAATGGATGAAATTTTGAGCGTGATCGAAGAAATAATGAGTGTATAAGACGATTAGTAGATTTTGAAAAAAAAAATTGGTTATAATATGGAAAACAATCATAGTGATACTGAAAACAATTTAAGAGTCCCAAAAAAGGTTTATAATAATGTTTTAGAACAACAGGCTATTTTGCTTGATAATATTGAAACTCAGATTTGGTACTTGACAAATGAAATTACTTATGGTGCCGTCAACAAGTCATATGCCGCGTATATAGGATTTGAGAAGAAAGACTTAGAAGGTAAAAACATTTACGATGTCCGTGGCAAGGAGGAAGCTGAATTGTGCGTAGCCGGTAATAGTAGCGTGTTTAAAGAGAAAAAACAAATTCGTACTGAGGAATGGGTAACAAATAACAAGGGCGAAAAACGATTTTTTTCCATCATTAAAACTCCAAAAATTGACGATAATGGAGACGTAGAATACGTGGTATGTACGGCTCAAGATATTACGGAACGAAAGCAATCTGAAGAACTCATGAGAAAAAGGGCTCAAAAAAACGAAATCTTAAATCGAATCATTATGGCTGGAAACGAAGCTAACAACTTGAATGTATTATTGGAAAATATATTGAAGTCTACTCTTGAATTGATGGATTTTGAAGGAGGAGGTATATATTTAGTAGATAAGAGCTCCAGGATTGCAAAAATTGTAATTCAAGAGGGACTCCCCATTGATTTTGTAAAGCAAGTAATCAATATAAATATTGATGAAAGTCCTTATAATATCATCTTCATCAGGGGAGAACCAATATTTACTGATAATTATCAAAAAATGAAACCTGAAAGGGCAAAAAAATTTGGATTATATTCCCTAGCAAGCGTTCCAATAATAGCAAAAGATGAAATCATTGGAGCGTTAAACGTTGCTTCGAAAAGTCGAATAACTTTCACCGATGAAGAAAAAGAATTATTTACATTTGCGTGTCGCGAGATGGGAAATGTCATATCAAAATTACAAGCGGAAGACGCTTTAAGAGAATCAGAAAAAAATTATAGACATTCTTTTAATCGAGCTGAATTTTACAAAGATCTATTTGCTCACGACATGAACAATATCTTACAAAATCTGAAATCTTCAGCAGAATTATTGCGCCTCTGGTTAAACGATCCCGAAAAAGGAGAAAAAATAAAAGATCTGATAACTATTGTTAAAGAACAAATAGACAGAGGCGCTTCGTTGATAGCCAATGTTCGAAAACTTTCAGCAATAGAAGATGAGGGCGTAGATGAACGTGTTATAGAAATAGTTAACATATTAACTGAAACAATCAAACATGTTAAAAACAGGTTTATAGAAAGGCAGATTGAGATAGAATTCAATCCCCCTTTATCACCTTGTAACGTTAAGACAGGAGATCTCCTTGTTGATGTGTTTGAAAACATATTGATAAATGCTATAATGCATAATAAATCAGATGTGATACAAGTTGAGGTTAAATTGAGCGATTTAAAAGAGGACAACATCAAATTCTTTAAGATAGAGTTCTTAGACAATGGTATTGGTATCATAGATGATGTAAAAGAAATAATATTTAATAGAGCTTATAAGAAAGAAAAGGCTACGAGCGGAATGGGGATAGGGCTGTCACTCGTTAAAAAGATAATAACCAGCTATGGTGGAAAAATATGGATTGAGAACAGGGTGAAAGGAGATTACACAAAAGGTAGTAATTTTATCGTCATGCTCAAAAAAGACTAATGTTATAAAAATCTTGAAATTTAAAAAAATAAAAAAAATTGAATGAAGTTTTTTAATGCAATTCTATTTCTTTTCTTCTAATTCCCTCAATTCCCTGT
>Ga0180432_10003660_pt1 | contig 21715 bp, 20 predicted proteins | sample SS_ome_10_FD_132414 | JGI IMG/M metagenome (GOLD analysis project Ga0180432, IMG submission 132414) | Hypersaline lake sediment archaeal communities from the Salton Sea, California, USA - SS_1_MS_2 metaG | ecosystem: Environmental > Aquatic > Non-marine Saline and Alkaline > Hypersaline >...
CTCATTCGTTGTTGCGAAAATGACTGTCGGTGTAACTTGTCTACCCAGTGTTACAAAGGACCTCTCGTCCGATCCGTCCCGCCCCAGGCGAGACTGACTTGAGTCATTATCCTGCAAAAAATTAAATAATAAATCTGACTTACATAAATTGGAGACAATGCGAGTTTTACCTTTTTTCCGTATAACAGAATGGGTTCTCCAACCTTTGTATAGCCAATTGTCAGTCTTCCATGTTACACTTACTCCACTCGACCGCTCAATCTCTTAAACCCTTTTTCATTATTTCGAGCATCAGTTCCGGCTCAGTTGTCGGAAGTGAGCAATTATAGTCCTTGCATACATAAGCCGCGGCTTTGCCGTTTATAGTTTTAAGCGTTTTAGTGTATTTCGCGATCTTTTCTATTCTGGATGCTTCTTTATCGAGAGGGTGTAAGACGACGACCTTGTTTGGGATGAATATTTCATAAATCGTTTTTATCAACGCCATTGTGTCGTCCCCTTCCCTTTCACCGGCGATGACGACTTCACGGGACGGCCCGAGCGCAAAGTCCAAAGCCGCCAGGAATTGGGTATGCCCCGCGGGCGACTGCGTCACTTTTTTCGAGAACGTTTTCGCCAGTTCGAAAGCCTTATTCTCGAGATCGGTTCTCCCGGTAATTTTCGCAAGACGAATCAGGTTCAGCATCGCGACCGAGTTGCCTGAAGGCGTCGCGCCGTCGTGAATATCCTTGGTTCGGACCGGCAAGTCGGCGGAATTTTCGGGCGTCAGAAAGAACCCACCGCCGTTTGCATCCCAAAAATACTTTAAAAGCGTATCGTTAAACTCGATCGCCGTTTCGAGATAATCTACCTTAAACGTCGCTTCGTACAACTCGAGCAGGCCCCATATAAAGAATGCGTAATCATCCAGAAACGCCGGTATGGCCGCTTCACCTTCACAGAAACGGTGATATAGCTTCCCATCGCCGTCGCGCATATTCATATTATCGAGGATGAATTGTGCGGCATTGGCAGCCACCCTCGAATATTCAGGTTGATCGAACACACGCCCGGCTTTCGCAAGCGCGGCTATCATCAGGCCGTTCCAGTCGGTGAGTATCTTGTCGTCCCTTAAAGGCCGTTCGCGTTTTTCCCTCGCGGCAAAAAGCTTCTGTCTTATCGACTCGAGCATTTCTTTAAGTTTTTCTTCCGGAATGTTCATTTCAGCGGCCGATTTCGCTGTATCATATTTAAGGTGTAAAATATTCCGGCCGCTCTTTTCACCGGTAGACTCCTCGGGATAATTCCCCTCGGCCTTCACATTGAAAGCTTTTACAGCCGCCTCAAATTCATCATCATTCAAGATTCCTCTGATTTCCTTTTCAGTCCATAAATAGAATTTTCCTTCCTCACCCTCACTGTCTGCGTCCTCGGCGGAGTAAAAAGCCCCTTTGTGATCCGTCATATCATCTATAACGTATGTGAAAATTTCACGCACGGTGTCTTTATATTTTTCCCTGCCGGTAGCCTGATATGCTTCCGTATAGGCCATCGCCAGCATCGCCTGGTCGTATAGCATTTTTTCGAAATGCGGTATGAGCCACCCGGCGTCAGTCGAATATCGATGGAACCCGTAGCCGACATGGTCATATATTCCACCCAATCTCATTGCATCGAGGGTTTTTTCGACCATCTTGAGCGCGACGGCGTTATCGATCCTTCTCCAGTACCTGAGCAGGAATGTGAGCATGTGCGGCGTCGGGAATTTGGGGGAATTACCGAACCCGCCGTTTTGTTGATCGTACATACGTTCAAGATGGTCATACGCCGAATCCAGCAAGTTTTCTTTTGGAAAATCTCCCGGATCATCGCCTTGAACCCGGTTCATAATTATCGAGATATGTGTAGTCGATTCGTCGATCTTTTCCTTTTGCGAAATCCATAATTGATTTACATGCGGAATCAATTCGACCATACCCATCCTGCCGAAACGGTTCTTTTTGGGGATGTAGGTACCTGCAAAAAAAGGCTTTTTTTCAGGAGTCATGATTATGGTCAGCGGCCAACCGCCTCCGCCGGTCAGAATCTGGCAAATCATCATGAAATATTCGTCAATATCAGGCCTTTCCTCCCGATCCACCTTGATGGAGACGAAAGCGTCGTTCATCAAACGCGCAACTTCCTCGTCCTCGAAAGACTCCTTTTCCATGACGTGACACCAGTGGCAGGTCGAGTAGCCGACCGATAAAAAAACAGGTTTGTTTTCTGCACGCGCCTTATCGAAAGCCTCTTCGCCCCACGGATACCAGTCCACGGGATTATGCGCGTGCTGGAGCAGATACGGGCTTTTTTCGTTTATAAGTCTGTTCGGTCTTACAGGCATTTTTCTCCAACCTACCCGGAAAATCTGTTTACAATCTTATATTAACGATTATTTTAAGCGAGGTTTGGATTCGGATTATCGTTGGAACGCCCGAGCCCACGCCGGCAAAAATTTCCCTTTGTGCCTTCGTGCCTTTGTGGTTTCAGGAACACCCGAAGGCGGGTGCGCCACATTATTTCGGAAGACCCAGCGAATACGCGGCTATATGGGCCATTTTCATTACGGGCGCCCAATAAACTCCCAAAAGAATAGTGGGTATGGCAAGGAGCCACAAAATCATGCGTAAAAACGGCACCGGTTCGATTTGCGCCTCCTCGATGGTTTTTTCGAGGAACATCCGCCTGACTATGCCCGCATAATAGTAGAGGCTCACAACACTGTTGAGAACGCCGATAACGGCGAGCCAATACCAATTTGCTTTAATGAGCGCCGCGAAAAGATAGACTTTTCCGATAAAACCGGCAAAAGGAGGAATACCCACCAGGCTGAAAAGAAATATGGAGAAAGCAACCGCTATGGCCGGCGCCCGGGCGCCCAGACCGCGATAATTTTTTATCTCGGGCGATATTCCCCGATTTTCCAGAACTATAATTGAAAGAAAAGCCCCGAGGTTCATTATGAGGTACACCACAAGATAAAACAGCACCGCCTGAAGACCGAGCAAACTGAGAACGGGAATTCCCATCAACATATATCCGGCATGCGCGATACTCGAGTAAGCCAGCAGTCTTTTGGCGTTGGTCTGTATCAACGCCATGAAGTTGCCCACCGTCATGGTGACGGCGCTTATTATGGCTATAAACAGAGGCCAATCGACCGATCCCAGCGCGGTGAAAACATCCATATTGCCCGGATCGCGTTTTGCGAGACAAACGAATATGAACCTTAGCATTGCGCCCATACCGGCGGCCTTGCTGCCTACGGCCAAAAACGCCGTTATGGGGGTGGGAGCGCCTTCGTAAACGTCCGGGGCCCACTGGAAGAATGGAAATGCGGCCACTTTAAAGAAAAATCCGGCTGAAGTGAACAGCACCGCCAAAATGAACGTTGCGGCGGGAAGGTCCGGTTTCGAACCGATAGTCGCCACAAATATCTGTATTTTATCGAAATAAAGTGATCCGCTGAGACCGTAGAGGAGCGAAATACCATAAATCATCGAGCAGCTCGCTCCCGCGCCATACACTATGTACTTTATCCCCGCCTCCGTTGACTTGCGGCTCCGCTTCAACCACCCCACCAAAAGGTAACTGGGCAAGCTCAGCAATTCCATCGACAGGTAAAGCATTAACAGGTTGTTCGATCCCACGAGGAAAAACATGCCTATGGTCGCAGCCACTACCATAAGGTAATACTCGCGATGCCCGGCGGTCGGCTTATCGGAAACTTCGGAAGTCCAAATCGATATAAGAAGGGTCATGGCCGCCGCCAGCACGATCAGAAGCTGCAGGAAAACGGCAAAGTTGTCCCGAACAATCATTCCGCCGAATATATCTCCTAAGAATCCTGCCAATAGATCTACAAATACCGCTACGACAAGCCCCAAAATGGAAAACACCGCCACCGCTTTACCGCCTCGCTTCCCTAAAACCAGGTCCATCACAAGACCGATAATAAACGTGGCCACAAGCACCAGTTCGGGACTGATCCGAGCTATATCTCGAGGATTTAAAAGCTCCAACATATCAATTCCTAAACGTCATATCCCCACCGTTACGCCGAGTATTTGTTGCAGATGATTTAACGTGGCGGTCATCCAGCTCAAAACCGGCGCCGGGTAGACACCGACGAAAACCGCTAATATGGCAAGCGGAATAAGAGTAAACAGCTCGCGGTCGTTTATATCGGTAATGTTTTCGTACTTCTCGTTCAGAGGACCGAAGAAAATACGCTGATAAGACCAGAGAAAATAGGCCGCCCCGAGAACGACGCCGCTTACCGCTATGGCTGTGAACACGGGATATATGGGCCACATGCCAAGGAAGCAGAGAGCTTCGCTTATGAACCCGGCCAACCCCGGCAGGCCGAGGGACGCCATAAACGCCAGGCTTACCACACCGGCGTAAATTGGCATCTTGGTCGCCAATCCTCCGAAACCGTCTATATCCCGGTGGTGAGCGCGATCGTAAACCACTCCCACCAGAAGGAACAACATGCCGGTGATTATCCCGTGGTTCCACATCTGCAGAACTGCGCCGTGCAACCCCTGCGATGTCATCGCCGCCATGCCTATCAGACAGAACCCCATGTGGCCCACCGAGCTGTATGCGACCAGTTTCTTGAGGTCCGATTGAGCCATAGCGCATAAAGACCCGTAAATTATGTTAATTACCCCCAACAGGGCCAAAAACCAACTGAACCAGTGCGCCTCGTCCGGAAACAGAGGGTAATTCATACGCAATATTCCGTAAGTGCCCATTTTCAGCAACACACCCGCCAGAATGACGCTGATAGCGGTCGGCGCTTCGACGTGCGCGTCGGGCAACCATGTGTGGAACGGAAAAATGGGAACCTTGATGGCAAAACCTATGAAAAAGGCTATGAAAACTATCTTCCAGAAGAAAGCCAGCCCCAGTAAAGGTTTGGCCCATTGAGCGCGAGTCAATATAAGTTGGGGAAGGCTGAACGTATGGGGTTCGCTCGCAAAATACAGAGCCAGAATGCCGAGCAGCATCAATACGCTGCCGAATAATGTATAGAGGAAGAACTTGATGGCCGCATATTCTCTCCTCGGCCCGCCCCATATACCGATCAGGAAATACATCGGCAGCAGCATCACTTCCCAGAACACGTAGAACAGGAACATGTCCAGAGAACAGAAAACGCCCAACATGCCGGTTTCGAGCAGTAAAAAGAGGCTCATATACGCTTTTACCCAGCGCTCTATACCCCAGCTCGCAAATATGCACAGAAAGCTTAACAGCCCCGTCAATATCACCAACGGCACCGAAAGGCCGTCCACTCCCATAAAGTACTGAATATTAAAACTTTTTATCCAATCCTTCTGCACTACGAACTGAAATTGGGTGATACCCGGATCCGCCTTGTCGTACATGCCCAGCATGACGATTGTCAGGGCTAAGGTAATGCCGGTGGCCAATACGGCCATCCATCGCATAAGATCCTCCCGGCCTCTGGGCACAAGGAGGATTACCGCCGCCCCGATCAGCGGGGTGAATGTTATCCAACTAAGAATGTTACTCGAGGTCTGCACGATCCTCTCCTTTTTCCCTGTTATCCCTTAACTACCGGCCGCTATATGAAACAGTTGCCGGTACAACTCTTTGCCGGCAAGTTCGATCGAAGGCCACAAGATCACCCCGACGATAAAAATCGCCACCATCGCCGCCGCCAAGGTCAGGTATTGCTGTACCCGCCCTGTTTGCACCTTCCCGAACCTCGCTCCTATTCCACGGGTTATTTCGGCCACGGCGTTCACCGTGCCGTCAACGAAGTTGTTATCAATCCAACCGCTTATGCCGGACACCTTTCTGGTGAGCCATGCACTGCCGTTGACCGCGCCATCTATTACCCAATTATCGAATTTACCGCTGAACCAGGTCAATCTTAAAACGTTTTTTATAACCGCCCAGTGGTATATTTCGTCTACATAATACTTATTCAGCACTGTTTTGTATGCCATTGGCCAGTTGTTGGCCACCTTCTCCGGTATGTCTCTGCGGCGCGTGTACATCCACCATCCAATTAATATGCCGCCTATGGCCACGGCGACGCTTGCGCCCATAAGCAAACCTTCCATGGCATGCTCGGAGCCGTGTTCGCCGTGATGTTCAGTTGCCGCCGCTGTCGCATGGTGGCCATGCCCGGCAACGACCGCCTCATGACCTCTAGCAGCCTCCTCGCTAACAGTCCACGTAACCGCAGGCTCCATCCAGTGCTCGATATGGTTGCCGCCCTTCAATAAAGCGGGAACGCCGACGTAACCGCCTATTACGCTCAAAACGGCCAGTGCAATCAGAGGCACAGTCATGTTGGGCGGCGATTCGTGGGGATGTACTCCTTCGTCCCAACGCTTCTCGCCATAAAACGTCATAACGATAAGACGGGTCATGTAAAACGCCGTCAGACCTGCGGCGGCGAAACCGACAAGCCACAGACCCCAGTGGCCATGAGAACTCGAAAAGGCCTTCCAAAGTATCTCATCCTTCGAGAAGAAGCCGCTGAATCCGGGGAATCCGGCGATTGCCAGCCATGCCGCCATAAAGGTAATCCACGTATAGGGCAGCTTACTCTTGAGAGCCCCCATCTTGCGCATGTCCTGCTCGTTGTGCATTCCGTGAATTACGCTTCCCGCCGCAAGGAACAACAGACCTTTGAAGAAAGCATGTGTCATCAAGTGGAATATACCGGCCTGGAAAGCGCCGACACCCACGCCGAGGAACATGTATCCGAGCTGGCTTACCGTCGAGTAGGCCAACACCTTTTTGATATCGTTCTGCGCTACGGCTATGGTGGCCGAGAACAGTGCCGTCGCCGCCCCTACCGTCGCCACCAGCATCATGGCGTCAGGAGCGTTCAGATAGAGCCCGCTGAATCTGGCGATCATGTATACTCCCGCCGTTACCATGGTGGCTGCGTGAATCAACGCGCTGACAGGCGTGGGGCCCGCCATTGCGTCGGGCAGCCACACGTAAAGAGGTATCTGGGCGCTTTTGCCTGCAGCGCCGCCGAAAAACAGCACGCAGGCGGTCACCGCCACCCAGGTAGGCAGCATATGAGCCATGCTGTTTATCTCGTAAAAATCGAGTGTATATTTCCCGCCGGGAACCTTCGCTCCCATGTACCAGAAAAGGAACAACATGCCGACGATAAAGCTGAAATCGCCTATCCTGTTAACTATAAAGGCTTTTAGCCCCGCCTTTGCGTTTTCAATATCCTCGAACCAGAAGCCGATCAGCAGATAACTGCACAGACCGACTCCTTCCCAACCTATGAACATGAGCAATACGTTAGACGCGAGCACCAAGAGCAGCATGGCAAAGGCGAAGAGGTTTAAGTAGGCGAAAAACCTTATATATTTCGGGTCGCCGGCCATGTAGCCCGTCGAGTAGACGTGTATGAGGAATCCGACGCCGCTTACTACGAGTACCATTACCGCGCTTATGGGGTCTGCCCGGAAGGCCCAATCAACCTTGAAGCTTCCAACGTGAATCCAGGGCAGAAAATGGTTCATAATATGCCGATGCTCGGGATCCATGCCCAGAAGTCTTACGAACACCCAAACACTCAGGCACAGCGATATAAAAACCAGCAGACAGGCAATTATTCCCACGGCCTTCCTGCCGATAACGCTGCCCAGAAATATATGCGTCAACACTCCGATCAAGGGCATCGCCGGGATAAGCCAAAGATGAGTGTCTATCCAGTTCATGCCGAAATTATCCCTTCATTTCGTCCGCGTCGTCCAGGTGAACGCTGCGGAAGGTCTGATAGAGAGACAATATCAACGCCAAGGCAACGGCGAATTCCGCCGCCGCCAGCATTATAACGAATACCGCCGCCACAATACCGTCTATCGACTGGCTGTGATAATGGCTGAAAGCAACGAAGTTGAGGTTGGCGGCATTTAGCATCAATTCAATTCCCATGAACACCGCCACCGCATTGCGGCGCGACAACAAGGCAAACAACCCTATGCAGAACATGGCCGCCCCTACCGCAAGTATATGGCCGATGGGAATCACTATTCCTTAACCTCCTTGCGCGCCACCGCCACTGCGCCGATCAGCACCGCAAGCAATAACACACTGGCCACCTCGAACGGCAGAAGGTACCTGGTCAGAAACATGGTGCCGATCTTCGCGCTCATCGGTCCGCTTGCCACGACGTGCATCTCCCATGGATATGTCAATAACCCGAGTACCAGCGCCGCCGCTATCAACGCGCAAGTTACTGCCGCAGGCACTATATTGAAATTTACCGTTCGGAACGGCACGCGGCCCATGTGTTCGGTTAACATAACGCCGAAAATTATCAGTATATTGACGCCGCCGACGTAAATCAGCAGTTGTACGGCCGCCAGAAAGTCCGCATGAAAAATAACGTACATTACCGCTACGCCGAAAAGCGTTCCCAAAAGGGCAAACGCCGCCCGGACTATGTTGCGAGTGGTAACGACATACAGGGCGCCTAAAAGAACCCACGCGCTTACCACTACGAAACCTATGTATGCAGGGGTCAATTCCACTATTGGTCCTCCCCTTCCGGTCTATCGCCGCCGGTGTCTTTTTTCTCCTCGGACGCGGCTTTTTTCGCTTCCTTTTCCGCTTTTTCCCTGGCAGCGCGTTCGGCTTCTTCCTCGGCAAGCTTCTTTATACGCTCGGCTTCCGATTCGGAAACGAAATGCCTTACCAGGTTACCGTAGTCCTGTGTCTGCCCCCTGAACTCGCGCGTAAAATATATGGCCCCGGTGTTGCAAGCCTCGACGCACAAACCGCAGTAGAGGCACCTGCCTATGTGAATATCGAATCTTACCGGATACCTCGTTTTGGGCAGGTCTTTGCCGCCGGGCAACAAATTTTTCGCCTTCGTCTTGGGACCTTTCAGACCTTCGATCTGAATGCAATTGACGGGACACGCCCTTGCGCAGAGGTTATCAACCACACATGAATCGGTATTAACCGTCAAAATCCCCCTGAACCTTTCCGATACCGGTTTCAAGTTTGCGGAATAACCGGCCATTTTCGGATCAAGCACGTCTATATCCGGATATTGCACCGTTTCGGGGGGCCTTACCATAGTTCGGATGGTAACGCCCATACCCTTCGCTATAGAAACAACGGCTTCCACTATGTCGCCGAAATAACTCATTCTATATTCCCACTCCGGCAGCCATTTTTATGACTCCAAAGAAAGCCCGCTGTCCCAGAATGCTCATCCATAACAGCGTGCCTAACAGGCAGACAAAAGCTATCGGCACAAGGTAACGCCAGCACATGCCCATTAGTTGGTCCACGCGCAATCTCGGCAGCGTCCATCTGAGCCAGATAAGTATAAAAACAAAAACGCATGATTTCAGGAAAAACCATCCTCCCCCGATCATCACTCCCCACCACGTATCAGGGTTCGCGAACGGGCCCTGCCAGCCTCCGAGAAACAGCGTCGTCGTTACCGCGCCGATAAGAAACAGGTTCGCCCATTCCGCGAAAAGAAAAAACACGAATCTCATTCCCGAATACTCGGTGTTATATCCGGAAACAAGTTCGCTCTCTGCTTCCGGGAGGTCGAAAGGAGTCCTGTTTCCTTCGGCCACCGCGGCTATGAAATATATAAAGAAAGCGATTGTGGCGAATGGATTGTTGAATACGTTCCATCCCAGTATTCCCATGGGTCCGGCCTGAGACTTGACGATTCCCTGCATACTCAGGCTGCCGGACATGACCACGGCAGTCGTAATGGCGAGTCCCGCCGGGACTTCGTAGCTGACTATCTGTGCCGAGCTGCGAATGGCGCCGAAAAGGCTCCATTTGTTACCGCTGGCCCAGCCGCCCATGAGTATGCCGATGACCACCAGGCTGGTGATCGCCATAACGTATAATATGCCCACGTTCAGGTCGGCGGCGAATATTCTGGCGCTGTACGGCAACACCGCCCAGGCGCCGAACATGCCGACGAAAACGAGGTACGGCGCTACTCTGAACAAAGACCAGTCCGCATTGTCGGGAGTTATGTCTTCCTTGAAAAGGCACTTGAGCCCATCGGCGATCCACTGAAAGAAACCGTTAGGCCCTACCCTGTTGGGCCCGATGCGCGACTGCATTCTACCGGCGATGCGGCGCTCGACCCAGGACGTTATACCGGCAATCAGACTCACCGTAGCCAGAAGAACAGCGCCCACAACAATCATCCAGACCAGGTAAACGGCCCAGACCGGTACCTCTTGAAGTATGGGCAACTGCGCTATCAACCGGTCAACTGTCGCCTGCATCTTATCCTTCCGTCCATTTATCGATCCAACTCGGGGGCTATGACATCGAAACCGCCTATTATTGCCACCAGGTCGGCTATCATCCATCCCCGGGCTAAATCCCTGATTGTGCTCATCGCGGCAAAAGAACCTGTCCGTATCTTTACGCGCTCCGGCTTCGGACTACCGTTGGACACAACATAAAATCCTACTTCGCCCCGCGGCGCTTCCGTTCTGCAGTAAATCTCGCCTTCCGGCGGCTTCAGGTTGCGCGGCACTTTCGCCACGATTTCACCCTCCGGAATACGCTCAATGCACTGCCTGATAATTTTTATGGACTCGCGTATCTCTTCGATACGAACCATATATTTATCGAAACAGCTTCCAAGCTCGCCTTCGTGGTAACCCAGCCCGACGGGAACGTCGAATTCCAACTCGGGATAGATACCGTAGGGATCGTCCTTTCTCAAATCGAACTTAACCCCGCTCCCCCGGAGGTTCGGGCCCACCAGGCCGTATGAAATGGCCTTCTGAGCGCTTATGGGAGCCACTTTTTTCAGCCGCTCGACGAAAATTTTGTTATTCGTTATAAGATCGTTAAAAACGTCCACCATGGGCTCGTAGTAATCGAGATAATCCGACAGCCGCTCGATCCAGCCTTCCGGCGCATCATGGCTCACACCGCCGATCCTGCAATAATTGAAAGTCAGGCGGCTGCCGCAAAGCGATTCGAACAAATCGTTTATCATCTCGCGGTCGCGTATTGCGTGAACAAACGGCGTAAACGCCCCCATGTCGCTCGCAAGCGACCCGACGGCTATCTGGTGACTCGATATACGATTCAACTCGGCGGCGATCACTCTCAGGTATTCGGCCCGCAAAGGCACCTCGATGTCCGCCAGTCGCTCGACGCTCAATGCCCATCCCCAGTTCATGTTTACCGCCGCAAGGTAGTCCAACCTGTCGGTATAAGGCATGAAGCCCGCATAAGGCAACAACTCGGCTATCTTCTCGAGGCCGCGATGCAAAAATCCGATATCGGGATCGGCGTCTTCTATGATCTCACCGTCGGTCTTTAACAAAAACCTTATCACCCCGTGCGTGCTGGGGTGTTGGGGGCCCATGTTCAGGGTCCATATGTCGGTGTTAAGCGCGCTCATTCGTAAAGCTCTTTATCGCCGGGATCGGGCCAATTATCATCGTCCCTTCTAAGCTCGATACCGTCGTAACTTTTCGGGTATTTATAATCTTTCCTCAGTGGGTGCCCCTCCCAGTCCTGTGGCAACAATATCCTCCTCAGGTCGGGATGGCCCTCGAATATTATTCCCATCAGATCGTAAGTTTCCCGCTCGTGCCAGTTCGCGGCTGCCCACAAGTCGCAGACGGAAGGCACCCTCGGACCGGACCTGGGAACTCTCGTCTTGATGGCAAATGAATGATTCCTCAGATAAGAATGGATTATGTAAACGACTTCGAATTCGTCGCCTTTATCAACTCCTGCAATGGCGCTCAAAAAATCGAAAGCCATGTGATCGTCGTTCAACAGGAATTTACAGATGTCATTCAAACGTGAAACTTCGACAACGACATGGGGGAATTTACTATTCTTGACGTTGGAATCAAGAACGGCGTCTTTGAATTCGGTTTCGAGCGCTTTCGCTATTTCCTCGGGGTTAGCCAATTTCAGGCCTTTCTGAGCACCTTGGATTTTTCGATCTTCCTCTGGAGTTCGCGAATACCTTCGGTGAGGGCTTCCGGTCTCGGCGGACAACCGGGCACGTAAACGTCCACCGGCACTACCTTGTCCACGCCCCTGACCACCGAATAACTCAACTGAAACAACCCGCCGCAATTGGCGCAACTGCCCATCGCTATCACCCACCGGGGCTCGGCCATCTGTTCGTACAACATTCTGAGCCTGCGGGCCATCTTGAGGGTGAGGGTTCCCGCCACAATCATCAGGTCGCTCTGCCTGGGCGTCGCCCTGAAAACTGCGCCGAACCGATCAAGGTCGGCCCGTGGCCCGCCGGCCTGCATCAACTCTATCCCACAACACGCCAGGGCGAAAAGCATCCACCACAAGCTGTTTTTGCGGTTCCAGTTGATAAAGTCGTCCGCTTTCGCGAATGCCACGTTATCGGGGAATCTACCCGGGAGGATTTCTTTTAATTCGATATCCGGTTTTTTCAAGGCGCACACTCCTTTTCGGGTGTGGTTTCCAAAAGGGCTCTCGTCTTCGGCTCAATAGCTTCCCCCTCCACACTGACGGTTTCAGAAACTTCGCCGTCTGATTCCCTGGTCGTCTTAACCCAATCGAGGTCCTTTTTCACCCACATATAGGCCAGACCTACTATAAGTATCAGAACGAAAAAGAGTATCTCGCCGAAAATGAACCAACCCGTAAGGCTGCCGGCGTGCTGCCGGAAAACGACGGCGCAGGGAAGTATAAACACTACCTCGACATCGAACAAGAGAAATGCCAGAGCTATTATATAGAATCTATTGTTGAAACGTATCCAACTGGATCCGATGGGAGATTCTCCGCATTCGTAGGTGGTAAGTTTTTCCCGGTAAGGGTTGTGAGGGGCAACGAGCCTACTTGTCACCAGTGCTGCAAAAACGAAAAGATACGCCAGTATTAGAAAAATACCGACTGTGGCGAAGTTAAAAAGCATTTGCTTTACATGTCCTTTCCCGGAAGTAATTCATCCGGGATATAAACAACTTATTTTGATTATTCGGAATTGGTCTCCTGGCTTATTACCGCTAACCAAAATATGCTTTTATTTTATCTTATAAAAAGGCCAGCAGGAAAAGTTTTTAACACTTTACCGACGATGCTTACCTGATAGAGCCTTCCAATTATTCCAATAATTATTATACACAGAAAAATATATGCCGCAAGGTGGGTATTCAAGATTTTTTATCTTTTCTATCCGTATAAGAAGCATCAAGACCGCTTTCAGTATCGCATGTGAAAAAGCCGATATTGAAGACTTCCGGTTCCACGATTTCAGACACTGTTTTGTTACCAGGATGCGCCGAAAAGGAATTCCGGATCGAGTGATCATGAAGATCACCGGGCACGTTACGATGGAATGCTTTAAGCGCTATGACACCATCTCGGTGGATGACCTGAAGCGCGCTGTGGGCGTGGAAAATGAAAAAACTTGGAACAAATCTGGAACAAGGGGGCCTTGAGAAATCCATAAAACGCGCTAACCTACTGAAAACAAAGGAAGCCCGGGTGGCGGAAGTGGTAGACGCAAGGGACTTAAAATCTGAACTCGCACAATTCAAGAAACCCCTGAAAAATCGCTAACTTACTGAAATCAAAAAGAAAAGCAGGCCGGTTGTCGCTACTGATTATCCTGATAAACCTGACGTTTTAGGCCCGTTTTGACGAAAACCTGGAACAATTCTGGAACAAATGGTGCGATGCGGCGATGATTCTTGAATTCTCTCGTTTTTAGGTTATTATTATAAAGTGACACTTGGATCGTCAATGCCGTGTTACAAATTAGCCGATAGATAGAGCTTTCTGGAGGTCAGTAAAATGGAAGCATGGAAAGTATTTTTAATCAATGATTCTCGTCAAAAAGAAAAACGATTGGCTAAATGGCAAGAACTGGGATTCGATGTTAAGGACCAGCAACCTTTAGAAAGGTGGGAAGATATCCAGGATAAAAAACATAAGCTGGCTGAAGATAAAATTACATACCAAGAAGTGGAAGACATTGAATTTCCAGGGGAAGTAGACACAGAAGGAAACGGGGTTCCTATAGTGGAAAGCATTTATGTGCCTGATTGGAAAACAATGTTTTTTATAATCATAACGAGTAGAGAAAAAAGATGAGATTTGCCAACGAGGGAAAGTTAGAGGAGTATGTCCGCAGCCTTATAGAGGATCACGTCACTAAGGAGAATCCTCAAATATATACACTTAAGAACAAGAAGGCGGTTGATATTGTGGTTTGTAGAGATGGCATCGCGCCTGCCGTTTTCTTTATTGAGGTAAAATACCATCAAATTGCCCATGGGCGTTTGGGATTTGGACACGGCAAGGGAGGTGGATTCCAACCCGAAATAGTCATTCGTCAGCCGAAATACTTTGAACAGAATTTACGTTGGGTATTAGCGAGTGAAACGCATGTAGAAAAAGGTGTGCTCTTCGTGCCGTCACGTACTATTCGGCGGTACGTGTCAGGTGGGGCTGTGGATGAAAAGTTTAATAACATCCGTCGTAAGATATTCGATGAAGTTCCTTTACTCCAAGAGTCTTCCCTGATTTCCGCTCTTCGGGAATGGTTGGTTTATCCGCATGACAAGGCTATTAAGAGGGGCACACCGTAAGCGACTTGCTCCTTATCTTGAAAGGTCGGCAAAATCATAGGAGGAAAAAATGAGTATTGGAAATTGGTCTGCATTCTACACACCGTTCAATGAAACCATTGTAAAAAAGTACGTTCCAACCAGCGCGGGCTTATATGCTTTATGGGTTAACTACAAAAGTGGCAAGTGGGGATGTTTTTATGTCGGAAAAGCTGAGGATCTCGAAGAACGACTACTTGGCCATCTAAGCGATAAAGAACAAAATAACTGTATCAAGGAAAATGTAAAATACCGATGCGGGTTCCACTGGATAGAGGTAACGACAGAATCGGAAAGGTCGGGTGCTGAAAAATACCTCTACGACACTATAAAGCCTGATTGCAACAAAAATGATCCTGGGGGCAAACCCGTTAGGATTTCACTTCCACCTACACCGCCTCCGACATCACCCACAAAATGACAATTTGAATTTTGGAGACTGCCTATTAAATCTGATTTTCAAGGGCAGGTCAGCACGACTGCACCAATTGCGGGTCACGCGTTTCTCAACCATCTCTCGATGAGTTGATAAGACGCGGACTCTGAATCTCTCAGCGGAGAAATCGTGTCGGTCATTATCAATCTCTCCCATCGATGAGCGTCTGTCACAAAGTCCCCATAGTACTGGATATCGGTGACCTTACGGAAATGACGGAACCAGACGCCGAGTTCGGGGGCTGTCGTACGAATGTAGTTATAAGGACCAGCCACCCTAACAAGAGCAAACGGAAAGTGATGTACAATAATTAGCACCCGATCCTCCTCCGCCATTTCGTGAGCAAAGGCCCAGTAATCACGCTGTTTCTCCGGCAGAGAGTCCTGCCTCGCCTGAGGTGAGAGGAGATCACCTACATCAGGTTCATTAGTATCGAAGTCCAGCCCAATATAGCCTGCAGCAAGGCTCTGAACTGTGTACCATAGAGCCTCACCAGGCGCGGCAGGATGTAATTGCATGCGCCAATAAGTCATTTATCCTCTTCCTTTAAATCTTGGTCGGAATCATGGCTTTTATCCCCCAAGAGTCGACGAAATTCGTCTTCTAGATCAACCAATGCGCTTTGAATCTCGCCTCTAACGCGATCAAATATCTCTGTCCATTTCGCAATATTGTCCCTACCTGTGGTGTGAGCTCGCTTTTGTCTGACCTGAATTAAAGATTAACGGGGATTTCGATTGGAACTGCGATCCCGATTTTTGTTGCAACTGGAGTATAAATATCGACATCAAGTTCGGGGGTATAGATGGAAACGATGAGTGCGTAACGGCATTGCCGGTTCCAGCGGTTCAAATGATGTCTTTCTCGCCACCACCCTACTGCGGGATATACTGCGATCATATTAGATGATGCAAGGTCGGCGGCGCGGCCTTGCCAAATATCCGAATGAATAGAGCCTACGTTTCTTGCTTGACCAATAACCCAATTTTTGCCTACTCCCTCCGTGTTGATATGTTCCTCCTCATCCCGAGCTTGTTTATTAATACGTTTAATAAATTCATCCTCTGACTCTGTAGGTCCATTTACATCGAAGCGAAGCGCATGTGAGGAATATCGGTAGCGGTTTTCCCAACCAACCTCACCCGGACCGGGTTCGACAAAGTAAGAGAGTGTGATCCTCATGGTCACCTGTGTTTCGCCCAGTCCAGAAAGAATTTCAGTTGGCCAGGGAAGGTTGTAAAGATGCATATCGCGAGTTACAAACGGCCTTTGAACCGTTTTCTTCCCGTCTTCATTAACCTTTTCCTTGGTCGCCCTGTCATAGGGTTGCAATGTTGCTTGCGAGATCAAAGTGAGGGAATTCGATAGGCAATAAAGCGCATTTTCCATATTAGGCATGCCATAACCGCAAATCCGCAAGAGTCGAGCATATGAACCCTTCGTTTCATCCTTGAGAAATTGCTGCTTCATCGTATCCGTCCAATTTGCGGAATGGACTATAAGGGCCCTGACGGTTTCCGGCCACGCATCAGGATATATAGCTTGAATTTGCGCGGCCATCCAAGCAGCCTGTGCGGAAGCGGCACTTGTAGCATAGAATGGGAAAAACTGGGCAACTTGAGGATCACGATAGGTAGATAGTAATTTCAAATCTTCTGGGTCAAAAATGGAGTCATTCGGGCCCCGTGCGACGTTCCCGCCCTCAAAAAGGACTTCAGGCTTTATGGGCCATTTCCGTGGAGGCCAAGTTGTGGAAGTGGTACTGAATGGAGACAGTCCACCGGCAGGGGCAATGGCTGAATATGACTGCATCTTGCGGTTAGTTATCCGTGTTTTTTCAGTGAACGCCCCAACTGTCAGGGCATTCCATGCTTGTCCTGGATCGTGAACCTCATTTGTAAGATTATCTTTCCAATAATTACGCCAATTATTCGGATCATCCACATTCCCTGCACTAATGATGAAAAGTCGTTGCTTATCATCTTGATAGCCAGAAGTCAATTCATCCACCGCCCCAGACCACGAAGAAGGCCGACCGCGATCCCGATCATCCGTCGCAGTGATTGCCATACACGCGATTCGCTTGCGATCTGGGCCTTGGATTTCAGCACGGGCTATCCCTTGAGCCGTGAAATGACCCCACAATTCCTTGCGGTTCTGTTCAGGAGGCGGAGGCAGGATTTTCGCAGATTCTAGGCGGTGATGAATGCGCACCGGATCTCCACTGTTAAGCAGAGCAAGCAAATCGCCATAAGCAGCCGTTCCCGCCATTAAGGTTCCATGTCCTTCGTGATCGTGGACTTCCCATTCCGGTTTTACCGTATGAAGGTCATCGCTATCGAGAACAGGCTGAAGAAGCAGGTGCCCATTATTCACCCCGGTATCAAGAATGCAGATAAACACGTCATGTTCGTTTTCAAAGCTGGATCGTTCCAGCAGCTTTTGTACTTGCTCTAATTGCTCGCGGTTTCCCAGTTCGATAAAATAAGAGGCCACTTCTTTGGCTATTCTCAACTCGGCAATGTCATCCGAGATTTCGATCAATCGTTCCAATTGGTTGCGATTGGCGCGAATTAGCTTCACAGACCTTTCAGGAAACTTTAAAACACCCTCCGCGACTTCCAGGTTCGGAAGATTCGGCAGCAATGCTTCGAAACGTGATATAGTCACATCCTCGTCGCTGCTTAACCAAACCTCTACCCATTCCGGGGCATCACCAGGTATAAAAGGTTGCTCATCCGAGCGCCAAAAGGATTCAAGGACTGCCAAGTGGATATCGGAAATGCTTTCAACTAACTTGGTATGTTTTGGCTTGCCGCTTCGTTTATCGATCTCCTCTGCATAGGCCTTAACTCTGCGAAGGAAATATCCTCTTTTAGCATGTGGAACGTATACTGTAACAAGGGTTTTTTCTTGCGCTCCTTCTCCTTCTGTCCGGACATTCAGGAGACGAATTCTCGAACTTAATGCTTCAAGACTCTTTACAACCAGATCAAATCCCGGCTCGCCCACAAATTCCACGTATGCTCCATGCCTTTCGACATGGGCAACAGCTTGCCTCTGTTGGTCAAAGGCTTCCCAGGTTGCTTTAAGTCGCTCTCGTAGATATGCGCTGTGCTGGTCTCGGTTACGAGAAAGGATTTTTGGGGTCGGCCCTCTTGTTTTAGTGCTTGTAAATCCCTGAGAACGAGTTGGTCCCTTGAGAAAAATGTGTCTGTAACGCTCGCCAGCCAAAAAACATTATCCCTTTCGTCCGGCATGGGCGCTTTGCCGTTCTTTAAGCATCATACGCAATAGAGAAGCGTTAACTCTCAGCTTATCGCTTAAAATGGCCAACTTAATGGCGTCCCGACAGGCTTGATCAATTTCTGCATGGCTAAGCTTTTCGCTTTCGTTCAGAACGGCTTTCCATGGAAATTTCGGGGCCAGAAAAACTCCCAGCACGTTTTGAATCAGGCGTTTGCGCTCTTCAGGCTTGGGTTGCATATAATAGAGCACGTCATCAAAACGCCGAAAAAGTGCTCGGTCAAGAAGTTTCGGGCTATTACTGGCCGCGATGATCAAGCTGTCGGAGGCGTCCTGCTCGATGAATTGCAGAAAAGAATTCAGCACACGGCGCATTTCCCCAACATCGTTATCCAGTGAGCGCTCGCCACCGATAGCGTCGAATTCATCGAAAAGATACACGCCCTTCTCCTGCTGGATCAGGTCGAAAATTTGTCTCAGTTTGGCGCTAGTCTCACCCATAAACTTGGTAACCAGACGATCCACCTGGATGGTAAGCAGGGGCAAACGCAACTCGTGCGCCAGCACCCTGGCGGTCATTGTCTTGCCTGTACCTGGCGGTCCAACCAGCATGATCTTGCGGCGATTATTAAGGCCGTGTGTTTTAAGTTTGTTCTGTTGCCGATATTCATGAATTATCCGGTCGATCCGCTCGATTAGATCAGTGGGCATAACCAGCGCAGCTTTAGGAATATCGGGCTTTTCAGCAAGCACCAGCCCCCGCATTTCGTGCGGGAACTTGAGTATCACAGCGCCTTTTTTCTGGCGGGCCTTATCAACGATGCCACGGATTTCATGCGCGAGCGCGCCATGACCCTGCTCGGCCTCATGCGCGGCTATTTGAAGGGCGATTGTAAAGAACCGCTCCTGATCGTCGCCGAAATGGGATCGGATCAAGGATTTTATTTGCTCTGCAGTTGCCATGCGCTCCCTGGAATATAGTTAAGAATGAAGATAGCAAAACTTAAATTTTTGCCAAGAGCGATGATTCCATACATTCGAGCCTACCTGTCGTTAAACTCATTCTGATCAGGTAAAAAACGAGCGCGCTCGAATCTGAAAAACCAAAATATGAGCGCGCTCGTTTATCGCTCATTTCTTTATTCTTGGCTAAGGCGTTCTGGCAAAAAGGCAATACGTCATGGCTGTTGCGTTGCCATTTTGTCATTATTTTAGAAAAACTTATATGTGGGCCAGATTTATCGTCACCATGTCGCTTCCGATAACGATTTTTTCAACAACGGCTTCAATGATTTTCCGCTTTTTGGAATCGGGCAAGTCCGACCACTGGGAGTTGAGGTCTTTTGAATCTCTCAGGTGCTGGATTTTGAGAAAGTCTATCTCGCTTTGAAAATCCGGGATTTGTTGTTCTATCTGGAGAAGCCTGTCTTTCAAGATGGAATCGTCCTCTGTGAGGCTTGTCTTTTCTTTTTTTAACGTCCGTTGTTCTTCGATCAAAGCTTTGAGAAGTCTTTCCTTTTCCTGAATTTCCTTGTCCGTCTTAGAAAAAATGGCAGTGAGATCACTTGGTGCATATGACAAGCTCTGAAGTTCGTTGAGGAACAGGTCTTCAAGATCATTGACGCCGATCTTGTTCCGGCATTTGCGGCAGACGTATTTCGGAGAATTGGACGGGACATACATCTTATGTCCACAGTGGCAGTAGGTTAAACCGCTGAAAAGATTGATGGTTTTGCGGGCTGGCTTTCTATTTGCTATCTCTTGCTCGTCGAGAATCCGGTTGCATTTATCCCATACCTCCTCGGAAACGATGGGTTCGACTTTAACTTGAATCCACTTTTCCTTGGGTTTTGGCACCCATTTTTTCCCGGCCCCAAGGCTTTTCGTGCGATTTGCCCAGCGAATCCCTTTTGGAGTAGGGTCTCTCAGTAACCTCCCGACAGTGGTATCGCTGAATTTTGCCCCTTTCCTCGTTCTATAGCCTGCCTCGTTCAGAAGGTGGGCTACAGTCTTTTTTCTCTTATGCTCCAGAAACAATTCGTAGATCAGCTTCCTTATTGGGGCCTCTTTCCGATTGGGGACCAATTGACCATTCCTCCACTCGTATCCAAAAGTGGCTTGCCCACCTTGTGGCTTCTTCAGTTTTGCCCTGACCGAAGACGTAGCAGCTACCTTCTCTGAAATCTCTTTTTTCTCGCATTGAGCCATGACCGCTATCATGTTCAGAAGAGACGGCCTGTCGGTGTCGAGGTGTGTCAATGGCTTCTTGCAGGCTTATCAGGTCTGCGTCGAATTCCTGTAAGTAATCGGCAAATTCCAGCAGTTCCTTGGTGTTCCGGGCTTTCGCCCCGCGCTTGGTCTTCGGTGGAAACCCGAATCCAGATGCCGACTTGTTTACCTTTCACCATTGGTGTTCCCCTCTTTTAGAAATGCCCTGAGAGATATATTTTCGTCTCAACTGGAGTCCTTTTAGAGGCTACGATACCCATGTTGCGTTGCCTTGTCAAGGGGCAAGCCGATCATCATGCCGGTATTCGGGATCGAGAGCGTGCCATCAGGTAGTTGACATTTTCATATAAGGGATTAAATTGAATACCGGTATGCGAAAAAGAGAGATATTAGCAGGGAGCTAACTAGCCGGCATAACTTCCCTGATAGTCGTTGCGAAACTGCTGACTTTAATTTATTCTGTGTGAGTCAGCTAATGGCTTAAGGATTCGCGGATGAATCTCCCATTTAGCTTTGGGAGGGATGTGCCATTGCTTGGCTGTGTGACGCGTTCTTATTTTAGCCGAACCATGTTTTTGGTTCGGATTTCATAATCCGGCTTTTTATCATGGGAAAAATTAGGCGTGAAAAAGGAAACAGACATTTAAGTACCCTGATTGGCAGACTAATGAAAGGAGTTTGCATATGAAGACCATGAGAATTCTCGCACTGTCATTCTTGATTGGCGTTATTAGCCTATATTTGCTGGCTTGCGAAACTGAGAAGCCCGCGCCAATCCCCCCGGCTAAGCCACCCCTGACCATGACAGTTGCTACGTTTACCAAAGCAATTGCTCATGCCCCACTTTATGTGGCCCTTCACCACGGGTGGTTTCAGGAAGACCCCAGATTGAAAGACGTGAAGATAGAGTACAAGGTGTATAATGACCGGCCCAGCATAAGTCAAGCTTTCAGTAATGGTGACTTACAAGTGCTATTTTCAGCTGAAGCTCCTCAAATTCTATGTCGAGCACAGGGTGATGACATCCGAATAGTCATGCTAACTACATGGGCGGCTCAAGAGATTGTGGTGCAGAATGACATTCCTGCAAGTGACTTCAAAGACCTACGTGGTAGGAGCTTGGCCGTGCTTGCGGGGACTAGTTCAC
>Ga0180432_10003661_pt1 | contig 21710 bp, 14 predicted proteins | sample SS_ome_10_FD_132414 | JGI IMG/M metagenome (GOLD analysis project Ga0180432, IMG submission 132414) | Hypersaline lake sediment archaeal communities from the Salton Sea, California, USA - SS_1_MS_2 metaG | ecosystem: Environmental > Aquatic > Non-marine Saline and Alkaline > Hypersaline >...
GCCCTCTTGCATCAGGCTGATGCCGGGGGAGGAGGAGCTGGTCATGGCGCGTGCGCCGGCGGCAGAGGCCCCGAAAACCATGTTGATGGCGGCCAATTCAGATTCGCTCTGGACGAAGACACGGCCCTCTTCGGGCATGCGGCGAGACATGTACTCGGGCAGTTCGTTCTGAGGCGTAATGGGATATCCGAAGTAGGCATCGACGCCCGCTACAATTGCCGCCTCGGCCAGTGCCTCATTGCCGGACATTAGTTTTCGTTGACTCACGATGGTTCCTTGATCAACTTGCTGGGCGGCGTCTGGGGTGCAGCCTGCACTTGCCCGCCGTCGCGATACACTTCAATGGCCAAGTCTGGACACATCAAGGCGCAGATGGCGCAGCCGGTGCAGCCGGTGCCACAAGGCTCAGCGAAGAAGTAGCCCATGCGATTGCTGGCTGCTGCGATGCGGATGAGGCCTTGGGGACAGGCTTCGACACACAGGCCACAGCCTTTGCAGCGTTCTTTGTCGATATCAATCTTACCCGCCATGGTTCGTTGTGTCCTACCTGCTAGCACCTCTGGCCGGGGTAGCGTCATTGCTCAACCACTCGACCGTTGGCCCAATCTTAACACCACTGGCCGGTTACATCAAAAGTAAACACGGGAGCCGGGCAGGGCCGTCACGGGGGCTGCCGGGTCGGGGATCGCGGACGGTCCGGGGCAGAAGCGACAACGTAAAGCCTTGCACAAAAGAGACTTAGACACCTATTCACCTCTAGTCTATCTGGCCTTATCTGCCCTGTTGACGGGGGGTAGCGGGCGGTTTATCATTTTTTTTGAGTTTTTGAGATCTTTGCTTAACGTTGAGGTGCCATGGCCGACGAACCAGATTATATCGTAGACATCCAGGGCGAACACCTGGAAGGCCCCCGTTGCGGCGAACAGCCTTTCCTGGCAGGGATCAGCGTGGGTCGGGCCCGGAATCGGCCCTTTATTTCGGTGCATTTTTCGTGCTGTCAGATCTACCAGCGGGTCTACCGCAACGGCGACGGCAGCGCCTACGAAGGCCGCTGTCCCAAATGCCTGCGGCGTGTGCACGTTCGTATCGGCCCGGAAGGCAGCAGTGACCGATTTTTCACTGCGGAATAGCAAGAGACATGCCATCTGGCAGGGAAGTAGCTTAGTGAGCTGATTAAGCCAAGAGGCGGGGGGGATTTGGGAAATAGCAGCTTAGAGGCGGGACGGGCAGGTCCGGCCAGGGTTGACCAGCGGAGGTAGTGTTGGAGAGTACATCAAAGCAGCTTGACAGCAAGAAGACCATCCTGGCCTGGGCGATTTACGACTGGGCCAATTCCGCTTTTGCCACTACTGTTCTGGCTGGATTTTTTCCGCTTTTCTTCAAGCAGTACTGGTGCGCAGGGAGCGATGTAAACGTCAGCACGGCGCGTCTGGGCCTTGCCAACTCTCTGGCGGGTGTTACCGTTGCTGTCCTGGCTCCGATTTTGGGGGCGATTGCTGACAAGGGGTCGGTACGAAAGAAGTTTCTGCTGTTTTTCGCCTACCTTGGCGTGGTTATGACGACGAGCTTGTATCTGGTCGCCGAGGGAAACTGGGCTTTGGCCGTTATGCTGTTTGTGTGTGCGTCGATCGGTTTTTCCGGGGGCAACATATTCTACGCTGCTTTGATAACCCTGGTCGCTTCAGAGAAGAAGATGGACATGGTTTCGGCCTTGGGGTTTTCTTTAGGTTATCTGGGTGGCGGATGTCTATTTTCCGTGAATGTGTGGATGATGTTGTCGCCTGAGACATTCGGGCTTGCGGATAGAGTCGCGGCGTTGCGACTCTCTTTTGTGACGGTGGGAATATGGTGGGCGCTATTTACCGTGCCGCTGGCATTGATTGTCAAGGAGCCTTGCGCCGGCCCAGGCCTATCGACGCTCAAGACCATACGGGCGGGTTTGAGCCAAGTGAGAAGCACGTTTTCAGAAATACGCCACCTTAAGACCGTGTTTGTGTTTCTGCTTGCCTATTGGCTTTATATCGACGGGGTGGATACCATTGTGCGTATGGCTGTGGATTACGGTTTGTCTATTGGTTTTGCCGATAAGGATTTGATCGTAGCTCTGCTCATTGTGCAATTCGTAGGTTTTCCGTGTGCTCTGGTTTTTGGTTATCTGGGTAATCGTGTGGGACCCAAGCGTGCCATTTATATGGCGCTGGCAGTGTATATATTTGTCAGCGTATGGGCCGCATTCATGCAAAGGGCGAGCGAGTTCTATTTTATGGCGATTCTGATAGGTCTGGTGCAGGGCGGAGTACAGGCGTTGAGCCGTTCCTATTACACGCGGATAATCCCCGCAAACAAATCGGCGGAATACTTCGGTTTTTATAACATGCTGGGAAAATTCGCTGTTGTCATCGGCCCTGTTCTTGTTGGTTTGGCCGGTCTGCTGGTTAGACGGCTGGGTTTCAGTCACGAGATTGCCTCTCGGCTGAGTATCTCCTCTATCGCGATCCTTTTTATTGCGGGCGGCATATTGCTATATCATGTTGATGAAGACAAAGGCAAAGAGCAGTTGAAGTATCTTCAATGATTAACTATGTGCTTATAAAACTGGTAAGATTTCTGCTGTCGCTGCGCTACCGCGTTCGTATCCATGGTCTGGAGCAAATCAGACAGCAGGGGCAGCGGGGTATTCTGTTTCTGCCCAATCATCCCGCACTGATAGACCCCATAATCGTCATGTCTCAACTTTACGGTCCGTTCAGGCCCCGTGCTCTGGCCGATGAAGTTCAGATCGACCGTTTTCTCATTCGCCAGTTGGCCGAGCGCATACATGTGTTGCCCATTCCTGATATCGGCCGCAGTGGCACCATGGTTGCTGGTCAGGTTCGCGACATGATCGACCGGTGCGTGACAACTCTCAAGGACAACGACAACCTGTTGCTTTATCCTGCTGGTCGGGTCTATCGCAAGAACCGCGAAGACATCCGCGGCAATAGCGCGGTTGAGCGAATCATCAGCCAAATTCCGGAGATTCGCATCGTTCTGGTTCGTACGCGAGGCTTGTGGGGCAGCTCATTCAGTTGGGCCTCGGGTTCGGCTCCTTCCGTCAGCGGGGCTCTTTGGCTTGGTGTGAGGTCCTTGTTCTTGAGCGTTTTGTTTTTCGCACCGCGCCGAGACGTAGACATTGAATTTGTCGAGCCTGATGATTTTCCCCGCGCTGCAGATCGCAACACGATCAACACATATCTTGAGACATTCTACAATGCCAAGCCTCAGCCCAATACGTACGTGCCTTACACGGTTTGGGAAAGAGGCGGTATACGCACCCTGCCCGAGCCGGCAGGTGTGCACGTTGAAGGTGACAGCTGTCTGATCCCGGCCGCCACGCGAAGGCTCGTGCGAGACTATCTCAGTGACTTAACCGGTGTGGATTCTTTTAGTGATGACGCACTGTTGGCCCAGGACTTGGGCATGGATTCGCTTGCGGGTGCCGACCTGCTTATCTGGCTGCAGTCGGAGTTTGGTTTTGCGTCGGTAGACATTGATTCGGTTCGCACCGTTGGTGATGTTATGCTCGCGGCCTGTGGTGAAGCGGTATCCGTCGCTGCCCAGGAGCTCAAGACAGTCCCGGCGTCGTGGTTTGACAGTCTCTCTGAACCGGCGCGTCCGGAGAATCTCAACGACATGACGATTACGCAGGCATTCTTATACCAGGCGCGGCGCTGTCCTGATGCCGTCATTGTCGCTGATCAGAATGTGGGAGTGCGTACCTGGCGGGATGTGGTATTAGCGGTTCTGATACTGAGAGAGAAGATTGCGCCGCTGCCAGGTGAACACATAGGCATCATGATGCCGGCCTCTGTAGTCGCTAATATCCTCTACCTAGCGGTCTTATTTTCCGGCAAAACGCCCGTCATGGTCAACTGGACGCTGGGACGGAAGACTCTGCTTCATTGCGTGGACTCCTTGCACGTTAAACACATTCTGACTTCCCGGCAATTGGTCAAGCAACTTGAGTCTCAGGATGTCGACCTTGGCGATATCAGCTCGAGGCTGCTGTGCTTAGAAGATATGCGGGCGGGGATGACCTGGCTTGACAAATTGCGTGCCTACCTTCGCAGTCGCCTTTGCTGGTCACGCCTGCGCCGCGCGGAAGTTTTGCCGACTGCAGCAATCCTGTTTACGAGCGGATCGGAGAGCACGCCCAAAGCGGTGCCGCTTTCTCACAGGAACATCCTGACGAATGTTTCGGACGCCTATGAATGCTTTACCGTGACCGGCAGCGACAGCATTTTCGGCATTTTGCCGCCGTTTCACGCCTTTGGCCTGACGGTTTCGATAGTGCTTCCCATGACTCTTGGTATTCGCGCGGTTTATTACCCTAACCCCACGCAGGGCAGAATGCTGGGGCAAATGATTGATGCCTATAAAGTCAGTATTCTGGTGGGAACGCCCACCTTTTTGAGCGGTGTCGTCCGAACGTCCGGTACCGAGCAGCTGGCGTCACTGCGTCTGGTTGTCTCCGGTGCGGAGAAATGCCCCTCCCGTGTTTATGAAATGCTGGCGCGGCGATGCCCGCACACAGAAGTTCTGGAAGGTTACGGCGTGACGGAATGCTCCCCCGTGGTTTCTGTCAACCACGAGGGGGCCTCCTGCGCGGGGACGATCGGGCGGGTCATGTCCTCCCTTCATTACGCTATTGTCGACGAGAACAGTCAGCAGGCGGTGGAGACGGGAAAGACAGGCATGCTTCTGGTGCGAGGTCCGAGCGTTTTCGATGGCTATCTCAATTACGAAGGCCCCAGCCCTTTTGTCACGTTCGCGGATACCTCGTGGTATCGCACTGGCGATCTGGTTTGGGAAGACGATGGGCATGTGTTGACATTTGGCGGCCGACTCAAGCGATTTATCAAACTGGGCGGTGAAATGGTTTCTCTGCCGGCCATTGAGGCGGTTCTCGAATCGCTTTGTGCGGGCGACGAAGACGAGGGTCCTGTTTTGGCCGTCACTGCCACCGACGACGATCGCCCGGAAATCGTGCTCTTTGCCACCAAGGCTCTGGAACGCAGTGATGCCAATGCCCACATCCGGGCGGCGGGTCTGTCAGCTTTACATAATATCCGTCAGGTAATCCAAGTGGACCAGTTGCCTCTCTTAGGTACCGGCAAGGTGGACTACCGCGCCCTGGCCAAGAAGTCCAAGGGCCTGCACGGACATTCTTGAGTCACAACGCTTTGCCTTTGACGGCGGCATCCAAGCTGGTATTGCACGGGGTGTGTTCTTCTATTTCCGGCCGGTTAACCGGAAAGAATAGGAACCGGAGCCGACATCAAACGTCACATACTTGTCGTTGTTTTGAGCAGAGGCGATTCCGGCGGCGCCTTCAAGGAATTGGCCCGCATTGTAAACCGTTTTGCCGCTCTCGGAGACCGTAACATTTTGCAGGCCGATTTTCGGGACACTCACCTTGGCCGTGCTGTTAACCGGAATGGTTGTTTCCAGCAGCAGGGAATTATCCGTTCGTTTCCACGAAGAAGACACCTTGCCTCTGACGGTCTTGATGGAGGCTTCGGCGTGTTTGAGATCTCCGAGCACATGGGGCTTGATATGGAAATGGCTGTACGCCAGTCCGAATTGGCGGGTACCATAGAAGGACGGTTCCTGGATGCCGGCGATACTCTCGTAGAAGAGCCTGCCGACGCCGGCGAGCATGGTCATGCTCTCTTCGGCTCTATAGCCGCTATCATTGAGGCACCAGCCTTCCCAGACGGTGGTCGCGCCCTGAGAAATCATGAATCCCCAGCCGGGAAACTCAGTATGATTGACCGCATTGTAGACGATTTCGCCAAGACCGTTCTCGACCAGCGACTCCATAAAGCCGGGCAGGCCCACGTGTCCGACCCGCAACTTGCCGCCATCCGTCTCCGTGATTCTCTTGGCGATGTTGTCGATAAGCTGCTGCTTGTTCTTTTGAGGCACAATATCGATTGCCAAGGGCAGAATCTCGGACGTTTGTGACTTGGTGGCATAGTGGCCGGTTGTGGGGTCGAGCCAAGTCTTGTTAATCACGGTCTTTATCTCTTGGGCCAGTTTAGCGTAATGTTCCGCTTGCTCTTTCTTTCTGAGCACCTGGCACATGCCCGCCAGTGTTCGCGCATTGTGATAATAGAAACAGGTCCAGATAAAATCCTTGGGAGTTTCCTTGCTGATAAATTCGATACCCACCGTGTCCCGCTTTGGCCACATGTGTTCGCCGAGCCAGCCTTTCGTCACGATGTGGTCGTCACGAGCCATTTCGCGACTGATGAAATCCACCCAGGCCTTGACGCGGTCGCAATGCTGTTTGAGCAAACGTTCGTCACCGTGGCATTGGTAGAGATACCATACGAGCATCGGATAGGCGGCGTTTTGAGAGACGTCACTGCGTCGATTCATCCCCGGCAAGCGGGGCACGATATCAGACAGGTCGCCGTTATTGGAACCGGCCAGCGTAATGCCCCACGCGAGTTCGGTCCACAGATTGGGCATAGATTTGCGAGCCGAGAGGCTTCCGGAAAAGGTAGCCGGCTCATTATAATAGATCGGCTCGCGGTGCAGGCAGTCCAGCATGAACCCCTTGAGCGCCACCTTGAGCGTACGTTCGATGTTTGCGTGAATCTGGTTGAGAAGATCGTTGGAGCAGCTGAACCGGCCGTACATATCCACATCGCTATAGACTTCCCGCCCCAGTATGGTATCAGGTGTGGGCTCTTCTTCGAGGCCCTCCACTCGGACGTAGCGGACAGGGTGAAACGTAAAACGCGGTTCATATGTTTCGCCGTCCGGATTGCCGTTGAGGATGTAGGTGTCCTTCTCGCCCAACTCATAGTGAATTGTGATCTGATTGCCTGCTTTGCCCTTGGTTTTGAGAAGCACCCAACCGCCAAAATACCGGTCGAATTCAAACAGCCATCCGCCACTTTCATGCTGGGTTATCTTGATCGGGCGCAACGTGTCCTGGACCTTCATGGGCGAGACGGTTTGACTTTTCAACCGGCCCCTGGGCGCCGGAAGAACCGCGACATCGGTCCACTGGCTGTCGTCATAGCCGACCTTGTTCCAATGCGGCTTTTCGAGTCTGGCGTCATACGTTTCGCCGGGTTTTATGTCGTTTGTCCCGATGGCTCCGCTGCCCCCCCTCCAGGTTTCATCGGTCACGAAGTGCTTTTCGGTTCCATCCTCGCAGGTAACCGTCAACTGCAGCATGGCCTGGGCCATCTGTGCCCACGGCCTGCCGAGCCACATTACCTTGGCACCGCAATACCAGCCGTTACCCAGCATCAGGCCCATGGCATTCGAACCGGGCTTGAGCAAATCGGTGACATCGTAGGTGCGGTAGAGAACCTCCTGGGAATAATCTGTCAGATTGGGTGAAAGCACATCTTCCGAGACCTTCTTGCCGTTGATGTAGAGTTCACTCCACCCCAAGCCGGAGACATACACTCTGGCGCGTTCGACCTTCTTGTCAATTTCGAATTCCTTGCGCAAGAGCGGGGAAGAGACTTTGCCCCCCATCATTTTGCCGCTTGGGCCGCCGGCGCTGCTGGTTAGATCGCCATCCAATTTCCACCAGCCTGCAAGATTGCGGCCGGCGGTTTTCGGCGTTTCGCTGAGCCGTTGCTTTACCTCGGCGGCCGATAAGGCACGATCGTAGATGCGAACGTCGTCGATGCCGCCGGGGAAGAACTCGGCCCCGCCGTGCGATGAACCGATGTAGGCCGGCTTCGAACCTGTGGTGTCCATTGGCCCATGCATCGGCGTGCTTGCGATTTGCTTGCCGTCGGCATAGAGGCTGACGGACTTGCCATCATAGGTGGCAGCAACCAGGTGCCACTTACCGTCGGTCAGGTACGAAGGTTCCAGGGGAGCCCCTCGCTCAACGTAGGCCCCGCCAATGCCCAGGCCGACCCAAAGGCCAAACACTTCTCCGGTCTTGCCGATTGCAAGGACGTGTCGCGAGCTCCCATCTTCTTTCCGGTAGATCACGCGCCACCGGGGTGTACATTCCGTTGGTTTGATCCACGCGCTGATCGTGATTTCGCCGGCAGGCTTCAACTTCGCATGGTGGGGAATCTTTATCGACTGACGTCTTCCATCCAGAGGGACCGCCTGGTTGAACTTGCCCGTAATGAAATTCACCGCCTCGTTGGAATGAACTCCAATCCATTTGCCCTTCCAATCGCTTTGGGTCAGAAGCCCCATCTCGAAAGTCGCCGAACTGCTGTAGTCGCCCGCCTTGCCGTGCTTGTCCCAGACGCGAACCTTCCACCAGCATTTTTCGCGGCTGGCAAGTGGCTTTCCTAGATACTCGATATTTACCGAGCGGTCGGACTCTACCTTTCCACTGTCCCATTTGTCGCCAATGTTGTCTTTCAGCTTCTGTTCACTACTGGCCACTAGGATATGATAGGCCGATTGCGTCTGGCCACGCTGACTGGATTCCAGGAGCCAGCTAAACCGTGGCGCGGGGGTATCGATCCCCAAGGGATTGTGCGCATACTCACACGTCAACTGCCTTGCGCTGATTCCCCTGTCCGTCACAGCAGTGCAAGAGGTCAAGGCCAGGCACGAAATCACCAACATCATCATAGCCGTCTGTTTTTTCACTGGGCAATGGCTCATCTTAGGCTTGCTCCGTTAGATATTGCAGAGACTGCGGCTTGACCCTCCAAGCGTCAAGCGTAAAGTGCACCACGCTTCGTGGCTGAAGCTTACCATGTCGAATGTTATCCAGGCAAGATATTTTCGCCGCCTGGTGCGGAGTCGCTGCAGAACGAAGGTCGTCTCATCAACGGCAATGTCGACGAACGACACATTCTTCGGGAAATAGTGCCGAATCAGACTATTGATGTTCTCGTTTGCCCCGCGTTCTCAATTGGGGTACGGCTTGGCAAGAAAGCACAGGCAACCACGTGTAATGGCGGTCTGCTCGGACGGCCATGGCTTGCGAAGTCTTGCCTCGACGCGCGCGATGACTTTGGGGTTCATTTAAGAAGGTGGACATTCTTAGCCCTCCGCAGCCAGGTAGACTGCTGAGCCGGACGCGGCTGAAAGCGTCATTGGCCGATGTTGCGAGACAACTCGTGGCAAAGGGTGGTTCGCGAGCGGGCGAGTGGTATTGCAATTGCTGAGGTGGGCGTCTTGGGTTTGCCCAACACGTTACATTGGCTACGCTCACGGGCGGCGAGTTGGCTGTAGTCCTGCCCCAACAAGTGCTACGGTGAGTGCTGACATGTTTTTGGCAAGGAGCACCCAGGAAGACAGAAACCCTTGCAGAACAAGGGTTTACAGTCACTCGGGGCGACAGGACTTGAACCTGCGACCTCTTGACCCCCAGTCAAGCGCGCTAGCCAAACTGCGCCACGCCCCGTCCGCCGAGCCTCAAGAGCCCGACCGGAAGCCAGTTTAGCAGCAAAGACCGGCCAGGTCAAATGTACTTGCTGCATTTTCTTGGTATATCATCCCACCGGCGAAATTGCCCCTGCCATCGCCATCGCGTCGCACACCGGGGCGAGCCCCCCCTCCGGTCAGATACCCCGCCACCAGCCTTTCTGCACCAAGCCACCGCCAAAACGCAAGTCAACCGTTGACATTCGACTGCCCAGGAAGTATAAGAATCGGTCGAGCTCCTTATGTAGCCTTGGGCGAGTTCGCTCCAGGGCCCGACTGAGCAGACCGGCAAAAAGCGTTTTTGGCGTAATTCGTTACGTAAAAACAACTTATACATTCCGGCGGCGTAGCCAAGTGGATTAAGGCAACGGATTGCAAATCCGTCATGCGTGGGTTCGAATCCCACCGCCGCCTTTCGTTAAGTCTTTGTCAAAAAAGATTTATAGCTCAATTCCGTCCCACGATCGCTTCCCCCCCTGCACCTCGCAGTGGGTTTGCCTCCACACGATTGTCCCCTCGCACTCTGGCACGGTCACTTGCCTGAATCACGCACCGCAGCATGCCCCAAGCTGCCAACTTGGGCGTCTCAGGCGATTTTTTCCCAGAGCGTCACTTCCAAAGGCTCCGCCAGCAGATCGCCGGCTTTCTCAGCAAACGACGTCAAGTGCTCGCTCTTAAGATGCTTATCCAGGGCCGCTTGGCTTGCCCAGGTCTCATGAAACATGAACTGCGACTCGTCATCGCAGGACCGATGCAAATCGTAATTGATACAGCCCGCTTCCGCCCGCGTCGGCGCGATTAACGCCTCGGCCGCCACCCGCAAGCCATCGCTCTGTCCCGCTTTTGCCTTTAGCCGCGCCACTACCGTCACTGCACTCGTACCTGCCATGTTTGTCTCCTTTCCTGAACACAGCAATTTCACATATCTACTCTCTGCGATTAGCTGCCATCGCCGCTCCTGTCAACACTGAAAATCACCGCCCCTTACACGCACCCTCCATTTCCCGGTCAAAACCAATGCGTGCGGCCAATACTTGGCACAGGTTACTTGACACCTACGGCCGAAAATCCTACACTGAAATATGGTCACATTTGTTGACTTCTACCGCAGTACTCTGGAACGCAAGAACTCTTTGGACATACGATCCTCGCTTGTTCTGTGCAGCGTGCTCTGCACCGGACCAGCGTAAACCGGTTCATCAATGAAATCAGTCTGTATCGCCTTTGCCTCGGGCTGTCCCCGCAGCCGTGTCGATCTCGCCAAGCTCTTTCCTTACTTCCAGGCCAACGGCTGGCGTATCGAGAAACACATCAACCACGCCGCTCTGGTCATTGTCTCCGCTTGCGGGGTCGACATCTCCAGCGAAAGCCAAAGCCTCCGCCTGATCCAGTTCGCCCACGACCAACGCACCTCCCAGAGCCAACTCGTCGTCATGGGCTGTCTTGCCGGCATCGATGAGCCCACCCTTCGCCAACGTTTTGACGCCATTCCTATCAGCGGCCCCAACCTCCACCAACTCGACCAACTCATTAACGCCCGCGTCAGACTTCAGGACATTGCAGATCCCCACGACCTGGCCCAACCCACCCGCGCCGCGCAGGCCTGCTTCTCGGCATATCAGCGTTTCCGTGCCGCCGACAAACCCTTGGCCGCCAAGCTCACTACCTCCCTGCGCCGCTTGGGAGAACGCGCAAGTGTGATTCGCCCAGAAAGACCCTTCCGCCGCGGACGCAATAGGCTCTTCAGCCTGCGCCTGGGACGGGGCTGCCTTGAGGAATGCTCCTACTGCGCCCTCAGACTCGCTTGCGGACCGCTCCACTCCAAACCCCTGGCCCAAGTCCTCAACGAATTCGACCGAGGCCTCCAGCAAGGTTACCAGGACTACGAGCTCCTGCTGGAGGACGTCGGCGCCTATGGACAAGACATCAACACCAACATCATCGAATTACTGGACAACCTGCTTGACAAGTCCGCCACCGTCCGCCTGAAACTGCCCGACATTGGCCCCCACTGGCTCATGGCCTACTTCGACGACTGGCGACGACTGCTCCTTCAGACGCCCCGACAACTCCCCTATCTGCTTGCCCCCATTCAGTCCGGCTCCCAGCGCATCCTCCAGCTGATGCGCCGACGCTACCGTGCCGCCGATGCCTGCCACGCCTTGCGCCGCCTCCGCCACGACAGAAACGACCTCTATTTGGCCACTCACGTTATCGTCGGCTTTCCCGGAGAATCCGACGACGATTTCGAAGCCACACGTACAATGCTAAAACACATCCAGTTTAACGAGGTCGGCGTCTACATGTATGGTGACCGCCCCCGAACCGAGGCCTCTCTCATACCCAACAAACTTCCTACGGCTATAGTCAGACAACGTTACAGGCAACTCCGGCGTGAATATGGCCGCCCCGTACAGCCCCCACCGCTCTCACCAGACAACCGCCAGGACCAGCAGCCTGTGCCTGTAGGCTAAGCAACGCTAGACCCAACACTCAGCCCCAAAAGCGGACTTCAGTGATCGGCCTGCCTGCTCAGCACTAGAGCACCATCCCCTTACCGCCAACGCCTGACGGGCGGGTCACGCTCGTGACGCGGCAAGCGATCCCCACGTCCTCGAACGGTGCAACAGACTGGGCCTGCACGTCTCGGCGTAACTTTCTGCATCGTCTTGTCCTTTGTGTAACTCATCGCTTCACACTCACCCTCTTAAATGCCCATGTTCACGCAATTCGGCTCATCGGCTTTGACTCCGGCGAGAGCCAGCCGAACTGAGCGGCCACGCTGATCATCTGCCCCACATTCGCGCGCTTGCCCGAACGCATAAGGGCCTCATGAATCTCACGCCGAGCTTGCTCTGCCAACAGCTGGGCCTCCCGACGTTGACGTTGATTCAGCTTGTCGTTGCGCCGTAACATCTGCATGACATTCCTCCTGGTCTGCGCGAAACCCAACCACCGGGCCGCACGCGACCTCTCTAAGAGTTTATAAAAACCGAACATAAAAAAAGCCGCCGCCAGTTTCCTCTGGCAGCGGCTGAAACGTTTCACTATGTTATCTCGTGTCAGCCGTTCGCCAGAGGCGCCTCCGTATAAAACCAGCACGTACTAAACGTGCACTTACCGGCGGCGCGCACCGACTGCGACATAATAACATCGGGGATCCTGGGGACGACTCGGATGAGATTGTCATTGTGCATAACGTACTCCTCAATTAAAACATAGCACAATTGAACCACCAAGTCAAGCTGTTTTCATAAATAACCGCCCCCGCCCCCCAGGTGCGACGCGACGCACCGATCCCCTGCTAAAAAACGTGAAAAATCCCCCGCCCCATAAAGCCCCCTCACCCGACACGCCTGACTCGTCCATATAAAATAAAGTGGGACCCCGGCCTGTAGGAGGCAGCCAGGCCAGGGTCCCGATCCAGGGCAGAATAACACCTTCTCAAATCCAACCCCTCTCGCCGAGTCCTGCTCAGCATCGGGGCTTTTCTCCCTCCGGTCAAACACTTCTATCGTTGCCGTCTCTGGTTCAACTCTCTCGTGTATGGCTCGGCACTTCATTCTGCATCCATTGAATAATAAGAAATGCAAACCCCCAAGGCAAATCAGGTCGCACTAATTTTCCTAAACTTTCACATCCCCCTCCAGAATAGCAACGCTCTGTGCCGACGGTAACGACTGTAAGGTTCGTGCCGACAATGCTTTCCAACAAGAAAGACTTGGCCCTGCCAGAGGTGTCACAGCAGCCCCTCCAGCACGCCGCACCACCAAACCGCCCGGAAAAACCGTACCCGCTGCTGCTTAACTGCACAAAAAAAATCGGCCAGCTGGCGTTAACCAACCGACCGATTCCTCTCCAATTTGTCTCTCACACCCATTGCTAGGTCGTCTGAGATACCTCCGCTATTTCGTCGTGACCCGTATCTGGGCCGTCCTTATCCGCCGGTACAAAGTCCAGGTGGTTGTCCTTCATCCCCACGCGAATCTTATGAACCCCCTTGAGCTCGCCTCGCAACAGATTCTCACTCAGCGGGTCCTCCACGTAACGCTCGATCGCACGACGCAAGGGCCTCGCTCCAAACTCAGGGTCGTACCCCTTGTCCATCAGGAATTCCTTCGCATCGTCGCTCACTTCCAACTCAAAGCCCCGCTCCGTCACCCGGCTGAACACCTTGCGAAGCTCGTAATCAACAATCTCACGCAATTCCGCACGGTTCAGCGACTTGAACACGATCAGATCGTCCAGGCGATTCAAGAACTCCGGCCGGAAGTAACGATCTACTTCCTTCTTCAAGAGGTCCTTCATCTTGTCGTAATTCGCCTCTTCCGTACGCTTACCAAAACCGAAACCGCCCTGGTTCCGAATCAGGTCCGCCCCGATGTTCGACGTCATAATCAAAATCACATTGCGAAAATCAACGTGACGACCAAAACTGTCCGTCAGCCGACCCTCTTCCATGATCTGCAACAGCATGTTGAACACGTCCGGGTGCGCCTTCTCGATCTCATCCAAAAGCACCACCGCGTAAGGCCGACGCCGGATCCGCTCGGTCAACTGGCCGCCTTCCTCGTAACCCACATACCCGGGAGGCGCCCCGATCAGACGCGACACATTATGCTTCTCCATGTATTCACTCATGTCGATCTGCATCAATGCATCTTCATCACCAAACATAAACTCCGCCAACGCCCGCGCCAGCAGCGTCTTACCAACACCCGACGGCCCGATAAAAATAAACGATCCCATCGGCCGATTCGGATCCTTCAAGCCGCTACGCGAACGACGCACACTCTTGGATACCACGCTGATCGCCTCGTCCTGGCTGACCACTCGCTTGTGCAGCTCGTTCTCCAACTCCAGAAGACGCGCCGCCTCTTCCTTCTCCAAACGTGTCAGAGGCACCCCGCTGATCTTCGATACCACCTCCGCAATCACTTCCTCGTCCACCACCCCGTCCACTTCGTTGGACTTCTCTCGCCATTTCTGCTGCATCTCCGTCTTGCGTTCCATCACCTGCTGCGCCTCGTCACGCAAATGCGCCGCACGTTCATAGTCCGCATTCTTGACCGCTTCGTCCTTCTCGATCTGCAGCCGCTCCACCTCCACCTCCAGCTCCGTCAGGTCCGGCGGCTTCGTCATCGACTTGAGCCTTATCCGTGCACCCGCTTCGTCTATCACGTCGATGGCCTTGTCCGGCATGCACCGCCCCGTGATGTAACGCCCCGCCAGCTCCACCGCACGTTCCATCGCCTCATCCGTAATCCGTACCCGGTGGTGAGCCTCGTAACGATCACGCAGCCCCTTCAATATCTCCAGCGTCTCGCTGCGATTCGGCGGCTCCACGATAATCGTCTGAAAACGACGCTCCAACGCACTGTCCTTCTCGATGTACTTGCGATACTCGTCCATCGTCGTCGCACCGATACACTGTATCTCACCACGCGACAACGCCGGCTTGAGCACGTTCGACGCGTCGATCGCACCTTCGGCCCCACCGGCCCCCACCAGCGTATGCAGCTCGTCAATGAACAATATCACGTTCTTCGCCCGACGCACCTCGTTCATTACCGCCTTGATACGCTCTTCGAACTGGCCCCGATACTTCGTCCCCGCCACCATCATCGCCAGATCCAGCACCACGATCCGTTTGTCCGCCAGCAGCTCAGGAACCTCGTGTTTCACGATCTGCTGCGCCAAACCCTCCACGATCGCCGTCTTACCTACCCCCGCCTCTCCCAGCAGCACCGGGTTGTTCTTCGTCCGACGACAGAGAATCTGTACCACACGCTCAATCTCGTTCGTGCGACCAATCACCGGGTCCAGCTGACCTTGACCAGCCAGGTCCGTCAAATCCCGCCCGAAACTGTCCAACGCCGGCGTCTTGCTCTTGCCTTTACTACGCTCTGGCCGGCCCGGACCACCCGCCGCCTCCGCCGCGTCCATACCCGCCCCCAGAAGATTCAACACCTCCTCGCGAACCTCTTCCAGCTTCAGACCCAGGTTCATCAACACCTGAGCCGCCACACCGTCATGTTCACGAAGCAGACCCAACAGCAAATGTTCCGTCCCCACATAATTATGATTCAGCGAACGGGCCTCCTCGATCGCATACTCGATCACCTTCTTCGCACGAGGCGTCTGAGGCAGCTTGCCCATCGTCACCATGTCCGGGCCGCTCTTGACCAGCTTCTCCACCTCCAGACGAACCTTACGCAAATCCACGTCCAGGTTCTTCAGCACGTTCGCACCCACCCCACTGCCTTCCTTAACCAGGCCCAGCAGAATGTGCTCCGTACCGATATATTCGTGATTGAAACGCTGCGCTTCCTGGTTGGCCAGCGCCATCACTTTTCTCGCCCGATCTGTAAAACGCTCAAACATGCTTGTCTCCAACAAGTCGCTCGTGCCCGTCCTTCAAGGCCTTGACTCACACTCCCTCAACAACCAACCCTACCGCAAAAGCCGCTCCAAACTCAGCAAAATCCCCAGGTTTTTCTTTCTGGCACATGATCTCATTGCCCCTGGCTTCCACCATCCTATTCTACTCGCCCCAACGCTCAACATCAAGCCGACCCTGGCCACACCTCACTTATCGGGCCACTGAATCACCCTCTCAACGTGCCAAACCTATAATACGGGCCGTCCTGACTATCCTATCGGCCAAATAACCCTCCCAATTTCGGCCAATTAACCCGATCTCCCCGACCACGATGATACCCCCTCGCACCTTGCCGAAAATACCAACAATCTCACAACCAATCCGCCCTCCGCCGCCCACCCTCAGCCGGCTCGCCCACCACCCCATCCCTGACAAACTGCCCCGCAACATGCCAATCTGGCACCCCCGTAAAACCGCCCTGGTGCCACTGCAGACCTTGCCGAGTCCACCCAAACCTCACCACCGCACCTTAAAGCCCCCGCGACGCCCCCCAGAATTGACAGTTTTTTACCCCTCACCGGTTGAAATAACGTAAGTACGTGAATATAGAGTGTGGTGTTTACGGGGTAATGGGTGCCCCGACAAACGAAGATCAACATGGCAGGGCAAAGCACCATCGGCGGGGCCCTGAAAAAAACATTGCAAGACATCGATATGGATCAACAGGTTCAGCCACCACAATCTAAAAACCAAGTGGCTTGGCAAGAAAGGCAACCCGACGCCTCCTTTCCCCCGTCGCCCGCCCCGCCAACCGAAAACCTGCAAACACGCTCCGTCACGACCGAGACCTTCCCGGACCATACCCCAAAGAGCCCCACCTCCGAAACATTCTGCAAAAGTGTCGAACAGCCACTCCAAACCGAAATACTGCAAACCATCATCGATCGCGTCCCCGTCATGCTCGTCTTCTACGACACCGACACCAACGCCACCTTCTTCAACCACGAATTCAAACGCCTCACGGGCTACTCCCCCCAACACACCGACGATTTCGACCTCATGGCCGCCTGTTACCCCAACGAAGTCTACCGAAAAGAAGCCTGCCAATTCATGCACCGCGCCGAACCCGTCTGGCGCGACTTCGAAGTCACCACCCGATGGAACACCACCCTCCACACCGCCTGGACCCACGTCCGACTCTCCGATGGATTCTACATGGCCATCGGCATCGACGTCGGCCAACGCAAACACCTCGAATCCGATCTCGACCAACGTACCCGACTGGCTGAAAGACGCAGCGAGCAGCTACGCGACTTGTGGCTCGACCTGGCCGAAAACGCCCAACACCAGAAACGTCAACTCGCCCTCTTCTTACACGAAGACCTCCAACAGGTCCTGGTCGCCGCCCGAATGCACGCCGAAACCGTCAAGGCCGCCTCCAACGACCCCTCCACCAAAGAAGGCCTTACCGAACTACAGAACCTACTCCATCAGGCCGTCGGCGCCTCCCGGACGTGTACCTGCGATATCCACCCGCCCGTCATCTACGCCGGCGGCCTCCACGACGCCTTGACCTGGCTCACCAAAAAAATGCTCCAACAGCATGGACTCCATGTCGAACTCCACGTCCAGGACCAGGCCAACACGAACAACGAAACCGTCAAAAACCTCCTCTTCAACGCTATCCAGGAACTCCTACGAAACATCGTTCAACATGCCGGCGTCACCCACGCCCATGTCAACGTCACAAGGAAAAACCAACAACTCCACGTCGAAGTCTGCGACCAGGGCAACGGCTTCGACCCCGCTCACCTCAAAAGCAAAGGAGGCTGCGCCCAAGGCTTCGGACTCTTCGGCATCCAGGAAAAACTAGAGTTCCTCAATGGACAACTCGAAATCAACAGCTCCCCCGGCCAAGGCAGCCGCTTCGTCCTGAGAGCCCCCTTGGGCACCCTCGCCGACCTCGACACAAACACGTCCCACCTCAACCAACAGAACGACCCCCGACACATCTCCGCACCCGACACCCTGCCCCATAACGAACCCCTCAAACACACACCCCAGGCCATTCGCGTCCTCCTCGTCGATGACCACCGCATCGTCTTAAGAGGCCTCGAAGCCCTCCTCCGAAACGAACCCGACCTCCGCGTCGTCGGACAAGCCTCCAACGGCCGCGAAGCCCTCGAATTGGCAAGACAAATCAAACCCCAGGTCATCCTCATGGATGTCGCCATGCCACAAATGAACGGCATCGAAGCCACCCGCGCCATCAAGACTGAAATGCCCGACATCCGCATCGTCGGCCTGTCCATGTTCGAAGACAACGAAATGGGATCCCAAATGAGACAAGCCGGCGCCAACGCCTTCCTCAACAAGGCCGGCCCCACCGAAGCTCTCCTCGCCGCCATCCGAGACGCCCACAACGACCTCCCCCACCACCAAGACCAAACAGACCTTTAACTTGTAAAAAACACAAAGTCTTGGCGCAGTGCCCCCCCAAAAAAACCGCCGGCAAACCAACACCCGCGAAATATGCCACGTATCGACCCCTTCGATACGCTGATACACCCAACACCCCCCCACGCAACAGACGCTCACTCACCCCCCCGGCCAAACTCAAAAGGCCTGACCGTCAAACGATGAGAACGGTGCCGCGCCACATTGAACAACAAACCCAACGCCAGAAAATTCACCACCATGCTCGAGCCCCCATAACTCACAAAAGGCAACGTCATTCCCGTCACCGGCATCAACCCCATCGTCATCCCCATGTTCACGCACGCCTGCGCCCCCAGCAACGCCGCCACCCCCACCGCGATCAAACGCCCAAAAGGCTCAGGCTGCTCCGCCGCGATCTCTATCGCGCTCAACAACAACAGCACGAAAAAAAACGCCAGCACCACCACACCCACAAACCCCCACTGGTGCGCAATCATCGCAAATATAAAATCATTGTAATAAAATGGCGGCGGCTCCGCGGACTCCTCGTCCAACCCAAGCCCCTCACCCATCAAACCTCCCGACCCGATCGACACCTTCGACTTGTAAAGCTGATACCCCGGCCCACGAAGCCACTCCACATCATCCGAATCCTGACGCAACAACACCCGCACACGCGTCCGCTGATAGTCCTCCATCAAAAAGAAATAAAACACCGGCATGAACACCACACCCAACCCGATCACCACCACAAGATGCTTCAAACGCGCTCCCGCCGCAAACAGCACCGCAAAAAGCACCGGCAAAAACAACAGCGTCGTCCCCAAATCAGGCTCCAGCACTATCAACGCCATCGGCACCAACGCCAACGCAAAAGGCCCGATCAACCCACCCAACGTCCGGTAGCTACGACGCTGACGCAAGTACCACGCCAACGCCGCAATATACGCCACCTTCGCCACCTCCGACGGCTGTACCGTCGGCGACGACCCATGGTACGGAATCAACTTAATCCACCGCGCCGCACCATACTTCACCTCCACAAACCCATGCAGCCCCAGATGCTTGCCCACCAGCACAAACACCAACAACCCCAACGCCAACCCATATAACAGATAGCTAAATCGCCCCCACGTCCGATAAGGCACCACGTTGACCCCCACAAACACCAACAACCCCAACCCGATCCACACCAGGTGCCTCTGCGTAAAACCCGCCCCGCTCGTCGTCACCCCTATACTCACCAAACCTATCAACAACAGCCCCGCCACCGCGCACGCCAGCACCACCCGCACCCCACGCAACCGTCCGTGCCAGATAATCGACAACATCCCTTACGCCCTATCCTTATTCCAAATGCCTGATCCCGCTTCCGCCGCACCATCGCGCCGACGGCCAACGCCAAGCCACCTGCAGTATAACCCCACCCGCCACCTTTACCAGCCTATCCACCCTCACCCATCTGCACCTGCCAGCCCATGAACTCAAGCAACAGAGCGCCCCCCAAAAAGACATGGCACACCACCACACCACCGCACACCACCTAAACCATTGCTATAAAAACAGATACGACACCAACACCCGACACCCCCACGCGGGCTCAACCGCAACCTGTCATGCTCAAAAAAACACTCGTAACACTCCTGCACCTCGCCCGATTCTCTTGCCCGCTCACTACAGACTTGCTCGCCACCTCAACTTCCCCCACTCGCTCGACGATAGAAATAACGGACCGCCCACACGAACCGTACCGTCCGATAAACCACGGAGAATGCCCGACCGATGCCCATACTCCTGCCCGTCACACAACTCCAACCCGGCATGACCCTCGCCGCCAATGTCACCAGCGACAACGCCATCCTCCTCGCCTACCGCCGACAGATCACCCAGGACGACATCGACTCCCTCCGGGACAAATTCCCCCACCTGCTCCTCCAGATCCTCCACCCCATACTCGACCAGAACGTCGAGTTCCAGGACGACTCCCGCGACGCCGACACCGCACACCAGGTCCGCGCCAGCGTCGCCAACGCCGCCCAAAAAGTCAACGCCACCCTCCGCTCCGGCACCGCCCTCACCGCCCAGACCCTCGCCCCCATCCAGGACACCATCCACCAAATGCTCCAATACCTCCAGGACAACCCCGTCAACGCCGCACTCCTCGAACAAACCGCCACCTGCGACGACTACCTCCAGCAGCACGCCGCCAACGTCTTCTACCTCAGCATGCTCATCGGCAACACCCTGCGCAACTACGTCAAACAGGAACGCGAACGACTCAGCTCCGCCAAGTCCCTCTCCAACGCCCTCAACCTCAACCCCCTCGCGCTCGCCGCACTCCTCCACGACGTCGGCATGGTCCCCCTCGAAAAACTCTACCGAAAAAACGCTCCCCTCGACCCCGATCAAATCGCCGCCGTCCGACAGCACCCCCTCAAAGGCGCCGCCCTCCTGCCACAAAAAGTCGACGCCATGGTCCGACTCGTCATCCGCTCCCACCACGAAAACTACTGCGGCACAGGCTACCCCCGAAAACTCGCCGGCGACCGCATCACCATCTTCGCCCGCATCATCCGCGTCGCCGACGCCTACGCCGCCGCCATCGCCCGCAAACAATACAAAAACGCCAAATCGCCCGCCCGCGCCCTACACGAAATGACCAAAGGCCCCTACCAAACCCTCTACGACCCCAACATCCTCAACGTCTTCGCCCGCCTCATCCAACCCTTCCCCATCGGCGCCAAACTCAAACTAAACTCAGGCCAAACCGCCGTCGTCACCAAACACGACCCCAGACACCCCTTCGCACCCCACGTCATCATCGCCTTCGACCAGCACGACAAACCCCTCACCCAAGACCAGCTCCAACCCCCCTTCGCCCTCTGCGACCAAAAACAACTCTGGCCCACCCAATTCGCCGGCGAAGACCTCACCTTCCTCCGCGAATCACCCAACGACCCACCGCCCCCCTCGCCCCCCCAGCCCGACCAACCCACCGAACTGCTCACCCTCCTCTACCCCTGACACTCCGCCAGCAGACCCCGCCACCGACTCACGTGCCCCCCTTCGTCCGCCTGATCCTTCTCAACGACCACACGCGTAGCGTCATCCCACCCTACCAGATCCAAAAGCTCCGCATAATGCCTCACCGCCTTCTCCTCCACCCAGATCGCCGTCCGCAAAATACGCTCCCGCCCCAAAAGCCGCGAACCATACCCGAACACAAACCCCACCAACCAGTACGCCCACCGCCACACGCTAGGCCTAAACCCATACTCCAACAGCTTCACCTGAAAATCCTGATAGTGGACCATCTCATTGCACATCGCCGCGATCAACTGCCGATTCAACTCACTCCGCTCCGCCGTAATCTGAAACCGATAGATCGTCACCGCCATCAACTCCAGCGTGTGCAGCGCCCGCAACCCCCGCCTTATCCCCCGCAACCGCAACGCCTCCATCCCCTCCCCCC
>Ga0180432_10003662_pt1 | contig 21707 bp, 14 predicted proteins | sample SS_ome_10_FD_132414 | JGI IMG/M metagenome (GOLD analysis project Ga0180432, IMG submission 132414) | Hypersaline lake sediment archaeal communities from the Salton Sea, California, USA - SS_1_MS_2 metaG | ecosystem: Environmental > Aquatic > Non-marine Saline and Alkaline > Hypersaline >...
CCGGCAGCCGGCCACGGATACAGACGGTTGATGAGCCCCGGCAGCCAGCTACGGATACAGACGGTTGATGAGCCGCGGGAACGGGATGGCCTCCCGCAGGTGCTTGATCCCGCAAATCCAAGCCACCGTTCTCTCCAATCCGATTCCATAGCCGGAATGGGGCACCGTACCGTACCTGCGCAAGTCAAGATACCACTCGAATGCTTCCTTGGGAAGATCGTGTTTGGCGATCCGATCTTCCAGAGTTGCAAGATCGTCCAGGCGTTGACTTCCGCCGATGATCTCTCCATAGCCTTCCGGGGCCAACACATCCACGCACAGAGCAAGCCGTTCGTCCTCGGGATCCTGGGTCATGTAGAACGCCTTGCACTCCAGTGGGTATCGATGGACCATCACCGGTTTCTCGAACTGGCTCGCGAGAACCGTCTCCTCATCCCCCCCGAAGTCTCTTCCCCATTCGAAGTCATGACCCGCCGCCCGGAGCCGCTCCACCGCCTCCGTATAGGTGATCCGTGGAAACGGAGCGGTCACTCTCTCCAGGGCCGCCGTGTCTCTTCCCAGGATATCCAGATCCTGTCTCCGCGTTTCAAGAACGCGCGAGACCACGGCTGCGACCATCTCTTCCGCCAGGACCATGATGTCGTCCAGATCGGCGTAGGCGACCTCGGGTTCCAGCATCCAGAATTCCGTCAGATGCCGGCGGGTCTTGGACTTCTCCGCCCGAAACGTCGGCCCGAAGCAGTACACCTTACCGAAGGCCATGATCCCCGCCTCCTGGTACAGCTGGCCGCTCTGCGTGAGATAGGCTTTCTCCCCGAAGTACTCCGTGCCAAACAGCGTGCTCGTGCCCTCGCACGCGGCGCCGCTCAGGATGGGCGCGTCCAGAAGGGTGAACTCCCGTGAGTCGAAGAAATCTCGCAGTGCTCGAATCACCTCGGCTCGAATCTTCAGGATGGCCCGCTGCTTCGAGGAACGGAGCCACAGATGCCGGTGATCCAGGAGAAATGGACTCTTGTGCTCTTTGGGCGTGATCGGATAGCCCTGCGCGTTCTGGATGACCTCCACCCCGGTGGCCGTCATCTCGAACCCCCCGGGCGCCCGCCGGTCCCCTCGGACCGTTCCCGTGACGATGAGTGAAGATTCCTGCCCGAGATGATCGACGATCTCCAGAACGTCTTTTCCGACTTCCGCCTCCGACACCACGACCTGAATCACGCCCGTCCCGTCGCGCACCATCAGGAACTGGAGCTTACCCACGGCTCGCCGGTTCTGGAGCCATCCCTTGATGGTCACGCCCTGTCCTTCGTATTCGGCGATCTGACTCAAATACACCTGACGCATGCACCCCTCCACAGGACGTTATCGAGCAACCCCTGCCGCCTGCACCCCCCACAGAACGTCATCGAGCAACCACCGATTCGGTCGGCGGCCGATACGGGTCCCTCGTATCTTTGAGCGACGGATAGTCCACGCCGAAACGCGACCGATAGTACCACTTCGTGGCTCCGTAGACAATGACCAACCACAGCAAGAAATGGGGAAAGCGAAATCCCTGGAGCAGGACAAACGCCCTGCCCGACAGCTGATTCACCGTCACCGATCGACCGGCCTTCGCTCCCCACGCGGCCCAGGCAAAACCGACTGCGGAAGCCCCGGCCCAGAAAAGCGTGATCGTTTCACCCAGAGCAAGAGCCGCCAACAGCGACCCGCACGCAAGAGCCGTCCCGAGCCAGAGGGTCCGCCTGAGTCCCAAGCGGACGGCGATGGTTTCGTCTCCCGCCGCTCGATCGCCCTCGAGGTCCAGGACCGTGGCATTCGTGTGTATGGCGCCCACGGCCAGGACATACGGGAGCGTCCGAACGATCGCCACCGGATGCAGGGGCGCGCCGGTGAGCCACCCCATGACAAAGGCGATGCCTCCGAAGCCGACTCCGTTGGCCACGATGTCCCAGCCGGCCCGGGCCTTGAGACGAGCCGGCCGCACCGAGTATGCGACGCCGCTCAGTACGGACACAACGGCCAGCGCCCCATAGGCGGGCGGGAAGAAGGCCCACGCCAGCAGAACGGCCGCGCCGTTCAAGATCACGAGTTCCGATGCCGCCGCGGCCGGCGAAATGCGCCCTTCCGAAATCAGGAACAGCTTCCGGTTCAGGCGATCGGTCTCCCGATCGCAGATCTGGTTGAGGATGTATATCGCGCCCATGATCGCCGTGAAGACAACCAGACTCAGCAGCAGCCTCCCCGAGGGATACCAAGAGGGGGCCGGCTCCCCCACCCACGCGCGACCCGAATGGTACCCCAGCAGCAGGAACACCCAGCCGGGAACCAGGATGACGGGCCTCAGAAGGAACACGTAATCCAACAGGGCGAGCCTTCGGGGATTCATGCCGCATCCTCCTGCCGGTCGTATCGGCGACGCGCGATCAGGGAACTTCGGTTGCAGGCCGAGAGGAAACCCTCCTTCCAGTCCTGGAAGAGGCCCGGACCGCCGGGCCGAACCTTCGCCCGAAAGTCCCAAAGGCTGTCGATGGATCGGATGCAGAATCGTTTGAGAGAGAGGGGATCGTCCGCTCGATCACCCCGGCGAGGTCGGATGGTGCAGGCCAGGCGGAACCCGGCGCTCGATGCGGCGGCTTTCACCTGGTCATTGTACTGTCCGAAGGGATACGACAGCAGGGCCACCTGCTTTCCCAGAACATCTTCCAGCTCCGCCTTCGACTCCCGAAACTCGCGGTCCACCCTCGCCGCATCCACGCCCACCAGATTCGGGTGCGTTGCCGTGTGAGATCCGATATCGATCCCGGCTTGATCCAGGTTGCGAACCGCGGCCCAATCCATGTGTCGTCCGCCCAACCACCTCAGGTTCAGATCCCAGCGACTTGCCCGGCCGACGAAACCGGTCACGATGAACACGGTGGCCGAGAATCCGTATCGGGTCAGAACGGGAAGCGCGTACCGCCCGAGACCGTCGTAGCCATCGTCAAAGGTGAGAGCGACCGAGCGTTCTCCGGCCCGTCCCTCCACCGCTTCCGCAAGGGACACGGTGCGGAACCCCTCCGCCTTCAGATACCGCATCTGAGATTCGAATTGCCGGATCGTGGGATTCAACGAGCCCCATCGGAACGCCGCGTCGATATCGTGGTATGCAAGGATCGGAACCATGGATCCACCCACCGCAGCAGGGTTCGCACCTGCCGCGCACCCGGACGGTTCACACGCTTTCCGGCCGCGGGCCGGGTCCGGCATTTCGGGATCCGCCGCATTCTCAGAACGACGGTTGTGAATCACCCGAACTAGCAGACCAGATCAATGTCGCTTACGGAGCGCTCGTCGACCGGGCCCATACCGACGAGACAGACTCGGCCCGGTCGCATCTGTTGCGCCAACACTCGAACGATGTCATCCGCCGTCACTTCGCGAATGGCCGCGATCACATCGTCGATGTCCTCGACGGCGCATCCGTTCGTCTCCGCCTTCGCCAGCCGGCTCATCCGGTGGTTCATACCCTCCATCCCGATCACGAGCCCCCCGACGGTCTGGGCTTTCACGCTCTCCAGTTCTTCCTCCCCCACGCCTTCGGACTTGAGCCGCCCAATTTCCTGCAGAATCAGGCGAATGGCCGCCGGAGCCTGACCCGGGCTCACCGCGACGTAGGAACCGAAGAGTCCCGAATCGGTCAGGAACTCCGCGTACGAAGAAACCGAATAGGCAAGCCCCGAGCGCTCACGCACCGACTGATAGAGCCTCGAACTCATGCCGCCCCCGAGGATGGATGCCATCAGCAGAACGGCATACCGGTCGGGGTGCGTGTACGACACGCCCCGGGACCCGATATAGACATGCTCTTGGTTGAGATCCCGCACGTTCATCACGACGGGTTTGAACGCTTCCACCTGGGCCGGAGGATTCTCACGCGGCCGTCGAAACACGGACCCCAGACACTGCCTGACCCCATCCACGATCTCGTCGTGATCCAGATCACCGGCGGCCGTCACGACGATCCTGTCGGTCGTGTAGCGACCTTCCAGGTAGGCCCTCACCTTCTCCGATGTGAGAGAACCGACGCTCTGTTCGCTTCCGAGAATGGAGTTCTTCAGTGCGTGATCGTGCCAAACACACCGGGCGAATTGGTCGTGAACCAGCTCGTCCGGAAGATCCTCGAGGCTTCGAATCTCTTCGACGACCACCTGCTTCTCCAGCTCCACGTCGTCGGGAGTCAGTGACGGACCGCCCACCAGGTCGGCGATGAGATCAATGGCCAGTGAAACGTCTTCGCCGAGGACGCGGGCCAGGAAACAGGTGTGCTCACGGGACGTGAAGGCATCCAGACCACCGCCCACAGACTCCAGAGTCTGAGCGATCTCGAGGGCCGAGCGCCGACCCGTTCCTTTGAACACCATGTGCTCCAGGAAATGGGAGATCCCGGATTCTTCGAGTGTTTCGTCCCGGGATCCGGCCCGGATCCAGACTCCCAAGGACACCGATCGCACATAGTCCACCTTCTCCGTCAGAATTCGAATCCCGTTGTCCAGGACCGTCCGACGAACCCCTCTACCGGTCGGTGATTGCGTCATTCTCTCAGGTTCCTCCCCGAGGAGATATCACTCTGTATCAAACGAGTAAGCACGGCGACCCGGCCTGCCGCCGGGGAGCCGTGCCTCCCACCGAGCCTGAGCGTTCCCGCCGTTGCATGCTCTCTGCGGCTAGTGAGAACGCTTCCTGTTTCCGACGGGCTTGCCGGACTGCCTGCCGTGATCACTGGTCTTGCCGTCGGTCAGGACCGCTTTACGGGACAGCTTGATCTTTCCCTCCCGGTCGATGTTGATCACCTTCACGTCGAGCTGGTCTCCCTCACGAACGACGTCCTCCACCTTTGCCACGCGTCGGACGTCCAGCTCGGAGATATGCACGAGTCCGTCGCGCCCAGGCAGAATCTCCACGAAAGCCCCGAAGTCGACGACTCGTTTGACCGTTCCCGAGTAGATCTTGCCGATTTCCGGATCATCCGTAATGAGGCGCACCATTCGAAGCGCGTTCTGACCATCTTCCTCGCCCATCGAGGTGATCTTCACTACGCCGTCGTCGTTGATATCGACCTTGGCTCCCGTCTCTTCCGTGATCCGTCGAATCGTCCGCCCCCCCGGACCTATGACATCCCCGATCTTCTCTCTCGGAATAGCGATCGAGATGATCCGAGGAGCGTAGGCGGAGAGTTCCGGGCGGGCCCGGGCAAGCACTCTTTCCATTTCGCCCAGGATGTGGTCGAGTGCCTGCCTCGCCTGGCTCGCCGCCCGCCGCAGCATATCGATCTCGAGTCCCTTGATCTTGCTGTCCAGCTGGAAGGCGGTGACCCCCTTGCCGGTGCCTGCGATCTTGAAGTCCATGTCCCCGAGATGATCCTCCAGTCCCAGGATATCCGTCAGAATCGCGGTTTTCTCGTTCTTCGTGACAACCCCCATGGCCACCCCCGCCACCGCGCGGGTCACCGGCACTCCGGCGTCCATCAGAGACAACGAACTGCTACAGACGGTAGCCATCGAGGATGAACCGTTGGACTCCAGGATGTCCGACACGACACGAACCGTGTAGGGGAACACGTCGTCCGCCGGGATCACCGGCACCAGCGCGCGCTCCGCGAGCATCCCGTGACCGATCTCTCGGCGGCCCGGACCTCGAATGGGCCGGACTTCTCCCACGCTGAAGGGCGGGAAGTTGTAGTGCAGCATGTAGGACTTCCAGCTCTCCTCTTCAAGATCATCGATCCGTTGTTCGTCCGTCGTCGTCCCCAACGTCGTCACCGCCAGGGCCTGTGTTTGCCCTCGCGTGAAGATCGCGGAACCGTGCGTGCGCGGGAGTACACCGACTTCGCACGAGATCGGGCGAACGGTCGTCATGGACCGCCCGTCCACGCGCCGGCCATCCTCGAGGATCAACCTCCGGACCTCTTCCCGCTCGAGCTGATAGAACATCTGTTTGACCGCCGATGCCTCCTCCTCGGGAAACTTCTCGGCCGCCTCTTCAAGAACCCGATCGAGACAGGCATCGAGAATTGCCTTGCGCTCGTTCTTCTCCTGGATGGCGTTGGCCTTTCGAATATCCTCCAGACAGAAGGTGTGAACCAGACCGGCAAGATCTTCCTTGTCCTCGGGCGTGGCGAACTCACGGTTGGGCTTCCCGACGCGAGCCACCATGGCCTTCTGAACCTCCACGATTTCGCGTATGCTGGAACGAGCGAAATCCAGGGCGTCGATAAACTCGTCCTCCGACACTTCCCGGGCGCTTCCCTCCACCATGACGATGGACTCCCCGTCACCGGCAACCACGGCCTCCAACGAGGCTTCGTTTCGCTGGGAGAAGGTCGGGTTCAAAACGAACTCATCACCCACCTTCGCCACCCGCACCGCTCCAATAGGCCCGATGAAGGGGATGTCCGAGAGACTCAGAGCCGCCGAAGCGCCCACAATCCCCAGGATGTCGGATGCGTGCTCCCGATCCGTCGAAAGCACCATCACCATGATTTGGACTTCTTCTCGATACGCGTCCGGAAAGAGCGGCCGAATGGGCCGATCGATCATTCGCGCCGAGAGCGTTTCTTTGTCCTGCGGACGGCCCTCTCTCTTGAAAAAACCGCCCGGGATCTTACCGGCCGCGTAGGATTTCTCCCGATAGTCCACGACCAGAGGAAAGAAATCCCGGGGGATAGCCATCGGTTTCGCCACAACCGAGGCCAGAATCACCGTATCCCCATATCGAACCGTCACTGCTCCGTCGGCCTGCCTGGCTACCCTTCCGGTCTCGATAACCAGTTCCTTGCCCTGGATCGTTGCCGATCCCCGATCAATCATTGATGGATTTTCCAATTCTCCTCCCACAATCGTCTACTCACCGGATTATCTCCGGAGTCCCAAGTCTTTCACAATGGCGCGGTATCGTTCCACTTTGTTGTTCCGCAAGTAGTCCAACAGTCTCCTGCGCTGACCCACCAGCTTCAGAAGACCCCGCCTCGAATGATGGTCTTTCTTGTGGACCTTGAAGTGTTCGGTAAGGTACTTGATTCGCTCCGTGAGAAGGGCAATCTGGACTTCCGGAGATCCCGAATCGCTATCATGCGTCTTGTGCTTGTCGATGACTCCTTGTTTCTCTTCCTTCGTCAACGTCATGATTCAAGCGCCTCCTCCGATTCCGCACCCAGGGCGCGGCGCCCAGGGCGGTGGGATCACCCTACGGGCAATCCCGAGTCGTTGTTCTTCTGTCGAGCAACTGCCGCGCGATCTCGACATCGTGGCCGATCTGGATTCTCAGCTGAACCTCATCGGCAAACCGTTCTTCTTTTCTCAGGCGATCGACGATTTCGACCGTCAACACATCGCCATACATGTCGCCGCGGAAGTCCATCACGTGGACTTCCACCGATCGTCCCTCCGCTCCAAACGTGGGTCTGCGCCCGACGTTCATGATCCCCGCCAGCCGCTCGCCCCGACGCACGGTCCAGACCGCGTACACGCCGTCGGCCGGGAGCAGCTTTCGCTCGTCATCGAGAGCCAGATTCGCCGTCGGGTATCCAAGAGAGCGACCCCGGCCGCTTCCCTCAACCACTCGCCCGTGCATGGCATACGCGTGGCCCAGCATCTCGTTGGCCGAATCGATCCCGCCGTCCCTGACCCGGCCGCGAATTCGAGTGCTGCTGATCGGCGATCCCTCATGAAGCACGGGCGAGACGATTCTAACATCAAACCCCAGGTCTTTGCCAATCCTCCGGAGGGTCTCAAGGTCACCCCCGCGCTCCCGCCCCACCGTGAAATTGTATCCCACAAAAAGCGATTTCATTCCCAGGTGCCCGAGCACGGTTCGAAAGAACCCGGCCGCGTCCATCGCCGCCATCCGTCGATCGAACCGAAGAGCAACGGTCGCATCCACGCCCATCGAACCGAGCAGGACCCGTTTCTCTTCGGGGGTCGTGAGTCGGGCGGGGCTCCGCTCGGGCGACAGAATCTCCTGTGGATAAGGCTCAAACGTGACGACGACGGCCGAACCCCCGGAGCTCTTCTGTAGATCCAGAACCTCCCGGATCACGGCCCGGTGGCCCAGATGGAGCCCGTCAAACGTCCCCATGGCCACCCGGGGCGTCGGCATGTCCCCGGGGTGAATCTCCTCGACCCCCTCAACCCACCTCACGCGACGCTCCCGCCTGCCGGCCCTTCCCATGTGGCGTCCGTCCCGTCCTCCACGCCATGTGAGAAACGCCGCCTAGCCCAACGGGCTCAGCACCCGAGTCGGTGTGATCGTCACCCGTCCGTCCGAAACACCCTCCGATACGGAACCAACGGCCACGAATTCTCCGGACGGGTCCCGAAGGCGCACCCAGCCGGTCCCCTGCCTCCCCACCCCGTTCGCCACAAGACGAATTCCCAACCCGGTTCGAATACGCCGGCTGTCCCTCTCGTCCATCGTGAGGGCAGGCAAGAACTCCAGCGCGGCATCCGCAGACAGGACGGCCTCCCGAATTCGATCCCTCGATTCCTCCCGCAGGAGGTCGGTCCACCGGAGACACTCCTCGAGTCCGACGACCCCGACCCTGGTTCTGCGAAGTGTAAAGACGTGCGCGCCGCACCCCAACGCATCCCCGATATCTTCGCCAAGAACCCGGATGTACGTTCCGCTTCCGCAGCGCACCCGAAGCGTAACGAACGGGAGGCACACGCGCAGGACTTCGATGGCTGAGATGCGAACCCGCCTCGCCCGGCGCGGGATGTCCACTCCCGCCCTTGCCAGCTTGTACAGCCGAACGCCTCCCTGCTTCACCGCGGACACCATGGGAGGCACCTGCTCGACATCGCCCACCCATCTCCGGCACGCCGCATGAATGTCGTTCGCCCCCACGCTCACGCTGCGTACAGGGCCGACGCGGTCTCCGGTCCGGTCTCCGGTGCGAGTTCTGTACCCCAAACGCAGAGTGGTCCGGTATTCTTTGTCCCCTTCCATCAGGAAGCGGGAAACTCTGGTCGCCTGTCCAAGGCACAGAACCAGAACGCCGGTGGCGTCCGGGTCCAGTGTCCCGGCGTGACCCACCCGCCGAACGGACAGGCACCGTCTCACGCGTTGGACCACATCGTGAGACGTCGGGCCTCGCGCTTTGTCGACTCCCAGGACACCGTCCATCGCCCGCCTAACGCTGCCCGTCCCGCAGGTGCAGCAGGCGCAGCACCTCGCCGATCACCCGCTCCCGAACCTCCTCGATCGCACCCTCCACGACACAGCCGGCGGATGTCGGATGCCCGCCACCTCCAAAGATCCGAGCGACTCGCTCGACGTCCACGCCGGAGTCCGATCGAAGGCTCACCCGCACCCCGTCCCCGTCCAGCTGACGAAACAACAAACCGACCTTCACGCCCGTGATGACCTTGGTGTAGCTGGCGAAGCCGTCGCTGTCCGACGCCGAGGCTTGCGCCTTTCTGCTCATTTCACGGCTGACCACCATGGAGGCGATCCTGCCGCCGTCAATGATCTCCAGCGACGAGAGGGCCATTCCCAGAAGGTGGGTCGATTCGGGAGTCTTCTCCCAGAAGACCTTCCTGGCGATCTCGGCCGCCGGAATTCCCTGATCGACCAGATCCGCGGCAACCCGAAGACATCGGGATGTCGTGTTGGGAAAACGGAACGCGCCGGTGTCGGTCAGGATGCCTACATACAGGTTAGCCGCTTCATCAACCGTAAGCTCGACGCCGAGTTCGAGAATCACGCTGTACACTTGCTCGGCACAGGCGCAGGCTTCGGGATCCACATAGTTCCATCGCCCGAATTCCGTGTTGCTCCTGTGATGATCCACATTCAGGATTGGGCGTTCCCGACCTCCGATAGAGTCCAGCCCGCTCACGCGCTGAAGATTGCTCGAGTCCACCACCACGACCACGTCCGCCGTCGCCCCGGCCGACGGAGGCTCTACGTGGACCGAGCCCTCCAGGAAGCGATAGATCACCGGTGTCCTGTCGTCCGCGACCGCCTTGGCCGTCTTCCCGATGCGGCCGAGCGCCGACGCCAGGGCCAGCTGCGAGCCAATGGAGTCACCGTCCGGATCGGAATGCGACATGATCACGAAGCTCTCGTGATCCTTCAAGACTTGAGCGACCTCCCTAGCGTTCACTTCCTTCACCGTCCTTGCCGGACACGTCGAGCGCCCTCAGTTCCTGCTCGATGCGCGCGCCTCGCTCGATGGAGTCATCCAGCCGGAAGATGATCTCGGGAGTCTTGCGCAATCGAATTCGCTTGCCCAGTTCCGATCGGATGAAGGCTCGCGCCCGGTCGAGCCCCTTCCAGCTGGCGTCCCGCTCAGCTTTGGGGCCGAACAGACTGACGTAGACCGCAGCAACATCATAGTCCTTCGAAACCTTCACTCCGGTGATCGTCACAAACCCGACGCGGGGATCCCGCACGCGGCGGAAAAGGATATCCGAAATTTCCCGTTGGATCTGAACGTTCACCCTCTCCAGCCGACGCGAACCCACGGTCACCTCTCATCGCATTTCGATTCGAACATCGATGACTTCGAAGGTTCCTCCGGCTTCGATGTCCCGAATGACCTTCGCTAGAACCTGATCTGCGAACCGCACTTCGTTCGAGATGATCCCGATCCCCAAGGTACTGCGCTGCCACTTGTCGAGATACCCGACTTCCGCGGCGGACACGTTGAACTTCCGGCGAACTCTCTGCAGGAGCGGCTTGATGATACCCCGTTTCGCCTTGAGAGAACCGCTGTCGGGCAGGAAGATCTCAACCGTGGCGGTACCGACAATCATGGGTTCCAACCCCACCGTCCGGGATCATGCACCACGCGAAAGCCCCGGCGTCCACGATTCGGGCGGAACCATCGGCCATCCGAACAATTCTCTTGAGACGGGGGGCTCGAATCTAGATGAGCCTGCCAACTTCCTCGAGGCGGAACGCGCGAATCACGTCTCCCTCCCGAACATCTCCAAACCCCTCAATCCCGATTCCGCATTCGAATCCCGAGGAAACCTCGCGGACATCTTCCTTAAATCGCTTCAACGAAGAGACTCTTCCTTCGAAGACTCCCTCCCCGTCCCGGATGATCCGGGCCTTGGAGTTCCGTGTGATCGTTCCCGACTGAACGAGAGAACCGGCCACGACCCCCACACGCTGCACCCGAAAGACCTGCCTCACGACGGCTTCGCCCAGAACCTGTTCCCTGAACTCTGGTTCCAGCAGACCGCTCATCGCTTTCCGGATGTCCTCGACCGCCTCGTAAATCACATCGTAGGATCGGGCGTCGACCCCTTCCTTTCGCGCGGCCTCCAAAGCCTTCGCGTCCGCCTGAACGTGGAACCCGATCACAATCGCGCTGGAGGCGGCCGCCAGGATGACATCCGAGAACGTCACCGCGCCCACACCCCGCCGAATGACCTTGACCGCTATTTCGTCCGTGGTCAGTTTCTGCAGTGCATCACTCAGGGCCCCCACGGAACCATCCGTGTCGCCCTTGATCACCAGGTACAGATCCTTAACCTGGCCCTCCAGAATCTGAGCGTGGAAATCCGCCAGCGTGACGCGGGGACGAAGCCTCAGGCGGCGTTCCCGTTCCAATCGACTTCGCTTCGCAGCGATATCCCGGGCATCGCGCTCCTCATCCAGGACCACCATGGAATCCCCGGCCTGCGGCACGGCCTGCGCGCCCAGTACCTCCACCGGCGTGGAGGGCCCCGCCGAAGTCACCGAGCTCCCCCGGTCATTCTTCATCGCCCGGACTTTTCCGGAAGTACTTCCGACCACAAAGGCGTCCCCGAGTTCGAGCGTACCGTTCTCAACGAGAACCGTGCATACCGGCCCGCGGCCCGGATCCAAACGAGATTCGATGACCACGCCTTCGGCGCGCTTTTCCTTCGGCGCTTTCAGCTCCAGAAGATCGGCCTCGAGCAGCAACATCTCCAGCAATCGGTCAATTCCGTCTCCTGTCTTCGCCGAGACGTGCACGCCCACCACTTTCCCACCGAACTCCTCCAGGACCAAACCGTGGCTCATGAGCTCCTGCGAAACCCGAGAGGGATTCGCGTCCTGGAGATCCATCTTGTTGATTGCCACGACGATGGGAACGCCCGCCGCCTTGGCGTGGTCGATGGCCTCGACCGTTTGCGGCATGACCCTTTCATCCGCCGCCACGACGAGAATGACGATGTCTGTCACCTGAGCGCCGCGGGCCCGCATCGCGCTGAAGGCTTCGTGGCCGGGCGTGTCGAGGAACGTAACCCGCCCCCCGTCCCGATCCACGGTATAGGCCCCGATGTGCTGCGTGATCCCCCCGGACTCCCCACCCACCACGTTGGTCTTTCGGATGAAATCCAGGAGAGACGTTTTTCCGTGATCCACATGACCCATGACCGTCACGACCGGAGCGCGAGGCACGCGCTCGGCCGTATCTTCGGTCTCGATCTTGGGAATTTCGAACTCCTCGACGAACTGCACTCCGTAGCCATACTCGTCCGCAACCATGGCGACCGTCTCCCCATCCAACCGTTGGTTGATGGTCACCATCAGTCCCATCTCAAGACACTTCTTGATCAGGTCAATGGGTTTCACGCCCATTGAATCCGCAAGCTCTTGAGTGGAGATGAACTCCGGGACCCGAACGATCTTCGCTTCCTCGACGACTCCCTTTTCCGCGCCGGCCGCCCTCTTCCGCTTTCGAGGCTTGCGCGATACCCCCAGCTCCGCCAGGGTCTTGCGGACGCTCTCCTTGATGGCTTTTGTGTCCACCACCCGGCGACGTCTTCTCCCCGGCCGGACCTTCCCCTTGGGTTTCATACCCGGCGCCACGCGGGCCGGCGCCGCGGGCTTAACGACCCTCGGAGGCACCTTCGCCCTCTTCTGCGCTTCCTTGATCTTCTCTCGCCGGGCAATCTCTTCACGAGCGGTCTGTTTTTCGGATTCGATTTGCGAGCGGATGACCCCAAGCGTCCCGGCCTCGATCGAACTCATGTGACCCTTGACCTGAATTCCCATCGTGCGAAGCAGCTCGACCAGCGCGTCGCTCGAAAGTCCCAGTTCTTTTGCCGCTTCGTAGACGCGAATCTTCTTGGGCGCCGGCGCCTTCACCTGGGGTTCCGGCTTGGCGCGGGTCTTGGGGGCAACCTCCACCTTCGGCTTTGGGGCCGCCTCGGGAGCCATCTCCCGCGTCGTCTCGGAGGGAGGCGCTTTCGGCGTTGGGGCTTCTGCGACTTCCGGAGCCGCCGGGGCCGCCTGCACCGGAACGGCGGCCGCCTTCTTGGCCTTCACCACGACTTTGGCCTTCGGTTTGGCCTTCACCTTTCGCTTGGCCTTTGCCTTGGGTCGAGCCTTGGGGCGCGCTTTGGGGCGCGCCTTGGGACGCGCCTTGGGACGCGCTTTGGAACGCGCCTTGGCTCCGGTCGTCTTCTTCGCTTTCGTATCAGCCATAGGTCTCCAACCGTCCTCCGTTCAATTCCCCATCCGAGCCCGTAAAGCCGCCGCTATGCACCCCGCGCATCGGGTTTCGGCTCCTCGTCCTCCCCGTCCTCTGCCTCCTCCGCCTCCCCCCCATCCTCGGCCTCATCATCATCGGACCCGGCGTCTCCCGGCTCCATCTCTAATTCGGCCGCCTCATCATCCGCATCTGATTCCTTCTCTCCATCCGGATCCCGGCCGTCGACCTCATCCTCTTCGCCGTCTTCTGCTTCCTCGTCAGCGACCGCCTCGGCTTCTTCCTCCGCCTGCTCGGCCAGGGCCTCACGGACCGCCTCGGCCGCGGCCATCACCTTATCCGCCGTCTTCTCGCCCACACCGGGGATGGCGAGGAGGGCGTCTTCGCCAACGCGCAGGATGTCCTCAACCGTTTCAAGCCCCTCGGAGATCAGTTTCTCCGCAAGCTTCGGACCCACACCGGGGAGATTCTCAACATCCACCAGTGCCTCGCCTGAAACCTCCTGCCGCTTCGAGTACTCCCCCTCACTCAGAAGATCGATCCTCCAGCCGGTGAGCTTCGCCGCCAGGCGGGCGTTCTGCCCGCCCTTGCCGATGGCCAGGGAGAGTTGATCATCCGGGACAACCACGACCATCGATCGTTCTTCATCGTTGGCTTCGAGATGAACCACACGCGCCGGGCTGAGCGCCCGACTCACGAAGGACGTCGGTTCGGTCGAGTAGGTGACGACATCGATCCGCTCCCCGTTTAGCTCCCTCACCACGGCCTGGACCCGGCAACCCTTCATTCCCACACAGGCGCCCACAGGATCCACCCGGGGATCCGACGAGCAGACGGCCACCTTGGTCCGGCCGCCCGGCTCACGGGCGATCTCGCGGATTTCGACGACCCCCTCGCTGATCTCCGGGACCTCCACATCGAACAGGTGCTTGACGAAATCCGGGTGCGCTCTCGAGAGAATCACCTGCGGCCCCTTGGACACCTTCTGAACGTCCAGTACAAGCGCCCGGATGGTGTTGCCCTGATGCAGCTGCTCCCTCGGGATCTTCTCGCGCGCAGGAAGAATTGCCTCGGTCCTGCCCAGGTTCACCAGAATATTGCCGTGGTCGATTTGCTGGACCAACCCCGACACGACCGTCCCCACTTTCTCGGAGTAATCCTCGTGGACCTTCTCCCGCTCGGCCTCCCGCACGCGCTGAACCACAACCTGTTTTGCCGCCTGAATGGCCCCGCGGCCGAAATCCTCCAGGGCGAGCTCGATCTTCACCTGTTCGCCGACGGTCGCCTTCTTGTTGATGTCCTGGGCCTCGTCCAGCATGATTTCCGTCACGGGATCGGTGACTTCCTCGACAACATTCTTGACGAGCGCAAGTTCCAGATTTCCCTCTTCGTCATCGATCTTGACCTCCACCATCGCTCCGGAACCGAATTTCTTCCGGGCGGCGGAAACCAGTCCGGCCTCGAGGGTCTCCAGAACGACCTCCCGATCGACGTTCTTCTCGCGCGCAATTCGACCGAGCGCTTCAATGATTTCGTAGTTCATCTTCCCGTCTCCAAGGGGGCGGGCGGGTTTCCCTAGAGTGCAACCTCCAACCTCGCTGTGGAGATGTCCTTGAGAGGAATCCACACGTTCTTGCCGGAATCCAGCGTCATCGAAAGCCGCCCCTCTCGGACCTCTCCGAGGATTCCTTGCAGGAATTCCTGCCCCTCGACCGGATGTCGAGTGGTCACCCTCACCCTCTCTCCCTGAAATCGAACAAAATCTTTCTCTCCCCTAAGAACCCGATCGAGTCCCGGTGAAGAAACCTCCAACACGTAACGTCCCTCGATCAGGTTGCCGCAGTCGAAAGCATCCTCGACCGCCCGGCTGACCCGAGCGCAATCGTCGAGGGAAACCGACCCGTCGGGCCGATCGATAAACAGAGCGATCGTCCGCCGGCGACCCTTCAGGCTGATCTTCGTCTCGACCAGCTCGAACCCCTCGGCGGCTACGGTCTCTTGGGCAACGTCTTCAATGTTCTCCCTGGCGTCCCACATGCCGTACCCCACCACCCCGACCGTCTCGCCGAGCGGCCACAAAACACCTCCATACGTGAAAGAGTGGGAAGCCCCACTCGCACTCAAACTTACAAGAACCCCAGGTTTTGTGCAAGCGCTTTTTTGGACCCCGGCCCCGGATCCGGGTCAACGGCCGCGGGCTCCGGTCGGGCCGGTTCCGGAAGCGTTCGCCCCCCCGCCGGGGAAACGGCGTCAGAAGAGGAATCCTGCAGCCCGCGGACCGGAACCGCAGCCGGGGCGGAGGCCCTGAATCACTCGGGCTAGAACTTGATGGAGAGCTCGACCCCCAGGCCTATTGTGCGCGTGGTCTGGCCCCGCTTGGCGTCGGAGTCCTGAGCGAACTTGGCGTTGAGGTTGCCGTTCATATTGCGGCTGAAAGTGTAGGTAGCCTTGGGGATGATGGACAATCGACTCCGCTCGGCGGTCACGTTGCCCGTGCCCAAGTTTTCACTCTTGTCGGTTGAATAGGTCACGTCCAGATTGAGCGCGACTTTCCCGCCTCCGCCGCCCGAGCTGCCGATTCGCTTCAGCGGCATGCCGACTCCCTCCGGCAGCGTAAACGAATACTTGAGGCTGAGTTGATAATTCCCTCGCACGGAACGCGTTTGGACGCCGGCTCCGGTCAGGTCATCGGACTCTTCCGTACTGCGGCCCACGGAGATCGTCGATGAGACCCCCCCCCTCACCGTGGCGTTCACGGAGAGGAGCGGCGACCACTCCGTCCGGACCTTCGTCTGCTCCTCCCTGCCCAGGGGTCCGGACGAGCTTCGATTCCGCACATAGCCGGATTGGACGCTGGCCCGCGTCACGACCTTGTTGATGAACGCGAATTGCTCGAGCCCGCTGTACGACCAACCGAGATCCGGCCAGGTCCGGGATTTGCTCTCCCTGGCCCCGGCCGCAACCCACCGCGTGTCCTCGGTCGATTGGTACTTGCTCGAAATCACGATGTCAAAGATCGGCACCACGCTCCCCTGGAGGCTCGTCGAGCGCTTTTCGCTCCGGGTATCCTGTCCCTGAGACAGAGACCGCGCGGCCAGATCCGACGACAACCCCGAGGCCAGCCCGAACTGGTACTTCCAGTCGGGCCTCTCCGGAATCCGCTGGTAGGCCGAATTCCTCTGGATGCTGAAGGTCGCGTTCAGCTGCTCCATTCTCGATGCCATCAGATCGATGGGGATCAACCACAGGTCCCGCTTCTGCTCGTCCTCCTCCGCTTCCGGTTCGTTGCCCTCTTCGGGGACGGGTGGTTCCGTCTTCGAAACCGGCTTGCCGCGTCCCTTACCCCTCCCCCCACCGAGGCGCTCCTGGAGCATCGACATCTTCAGGTTGAACGTCCAGCGGATCGTGCTGCTTGCCGTGGCCTTGCGCGTGCCCACCGGATCTCCGGGCTGTCGAATCGAGGGGCTTTGATCCTCCTGGTATGAGGTGTCGTAGCTCAGGGTGGGCGAAAGAAAACTCAGGATGGTCGGCTTGTAGGTGATTTTCGTCGTGTGGCTCCTCTGCACTTCGTTTCCGAAGCCCAGGCCATCCTCAAAACCCACGTTCTTGTTCGGCAGCAAATCGCGAACCGTGCGGAACGTGTAGTCGCTGTTGAGCGTCTTCGAAATCACGGGACTCACGTTCATCTCGCCTGTCCCCGACGCGGTCCGGACCACCCGATCGTACCGGAGCTCCTCCCGTGTCCGGTTGTCAAGAACGTCCCAGGACCGGCTGATCTGACGTCTTCCGTCGATCGACAACCGGAGCGCTTTCGGCAGATACGCGATTTCAACATCGCGGAACACGCGCAGGCCCGGTCTCTGCGTCGTCAGCCGGTAGGCGGCGCTCGCCGACGTATTCTCGCTGTACTCCCTGCGCACCGGCGACGAGCTTTTTTGTTCGCTCCGGCTCGCGGAGACGGACCACCCGTCGATCAGGACCCGCACCAGAGGATTCGTTGACGCCCGCGGCTTCGACACCGAGATGCCCAGCGCCGATGAACGGGACTCTGTTTTCTCGGCCTCCGAACTCTTGGCGTCCAGAATGATGTCCGAGCCGGTGAGCAGCTGCGGTGCGTCCTCGCTCTTGCGATAGCTGGTGGTCACCGGAATCTTCAGCCCCAGCGGTCTAACCAACTTCCCCATTTCCGTTTTCGCCTCGACGGAGTACTCCGTCTGATCGCGCCCGGTGCGATTCTTGCCGAGAGAGGCAAAATCCCCTTCCACCTGTCTCAGATCGCCGCTCAGACTGATGAAGTCGGAGAACTGCGCCGAAGCCGTGACGCGCCGCGCGACCCCGACGTCCTTCTTGATTTCCCGAAGCCGAATCTCGTTGAACCACACCTCCCCCGTCACTGAAACACCCCGGTCGTTCATGATTCCGCCCGTAATCTGGACGATCTTCGTCAGAGACGGTTGACCGTAGACCGCGTACGCCTCGGTCGCTTGACCGAGGACACTGTCCTGGAGCGCGGGATTGATGGCGAGGATTTCCTGGCCCTCATACATCACCGAAGTGGTATCCGACTGCAGCTTCACCCGCGGAAGCCTCTCCAGATCCAGGCGAATTTGCCTCCATCCGCCCGTCAAGCGAACGCGATACTCGTAGAAGTTCCTCCGGTCGGAGGCCAGCCGGAGGAAGAACACGGGTTGTTCATCCGTCGGCGATATCGAATAGCCCTTCAGCCAGAAATCCAGCGCGGCGTACCGCGTATAGTCGTTGAGGCTCGGATTTCCCTTGACCTCGTGGATTTCCTTCCGAGCGGATACCAGGTGCCCGGGGGTCAGCTCGTCGAACGCGAACACGAGCGACTGTTCCCTCTGGCCGCGCTTGCCCACGCTTCCGCGCTCCTCGCCCGGATCGAAGGGCGGGTCATACTCGGGGTTTTCCTTGTTGTTGACGACCTTGAGGGTGAAAGACTCGCCCGGACTCAATCCCGACGGATCCACGCTGTCGCCGTCCGCTATCGAACGGATCCCGCGCTCAAGCCACCGGTTGCCCACCGCCTCCATCGAGAGAATCTGGAACTTCTTCCACCAGGCCAGGCCCTCGCACCAGATCCGGGCATACCGGATCGACTCCCACATGGGATCCCCGACTCGTTCGTCGCCGAAGTCCGCCAGGGGAATCTGCAGAACACGCCAGGTCCCGAGCAGCGAATCGCCGGCCACGAGTGCGGGATCGAGGTTCGACAGATCGACCGTCTTGGAGAAGTAAGAATCGACCCCCAGCCCTCCGTCGCGGTCCAGATCTTCGGTGTCCAGAAGCGTGTTCTTCTCGGTCCCGTTGATCTGCCGGTACCCTCCGGGGTCATCCGCGTTTGCCGTGCTGAAGTCGTAGTTGTCGTCTCCGTCGTCGGGGCGCGAGGCGCTGGCGTCCTCGTCGGAGACACCGTCCAGTCCGGTGTCCTCGTCGGCATCCAGAATTCCGTCACTGTTCGCGTCTTCCGTATTCAACTCGTCCTTGTTCGGTTCGTAGAAATCCTCATTGATCGAGCCGAGATCGATGTGCAGTTTTCCCCGGTTCTCGCCCCCGTCGTTGTACACGATTTGGAGGAATTTGGACTCGGACAAATCTGTGCCGGATTTGGAGATCAGGCGCATCAGGCCGATCCAGTTGTTGGTGGAGTCGAGTTCCGCCCACGATGCGTCCAGCTCCAGGATGGTGAGCGATTCGTCCCCCTCCTGTTCGGACAACCCGGGATACACGTCCTTGCGCTTGACCCGGTTCCGAGGGTTGTACCAGTCGAAGTCCAGGTGTTCCGTGGTCCCCATGGCCGGGGGGATGCTTGCGGGAACCCAGCCGCGGCGCGTGATCGAGAACACGCGGGAGTCCTCGGTCCCCTCCATGTCGTCGACGTATACCTCGTTCTTCGTGTTGGGGTTGGGGAACGACGCCGCTATCTCGCCCGACAGTTTGAGCGAGGATTGCGCGTCCGCCTGGACCAGGGGCAGGGCGTCCACCAGGCGCGTCATGAAGGACGGGTTGAATTCAAAGCGGCCGTTCAGGTCCCCGACCTGATACCGGGAGGGCTCCTGACCCAGCCGAGGGCGCTCCTCGGGCGTGGACTTGCTCTCGTAGAGCCAGGCGAATCCGAGGCTCTTCTTGTCCGAGATCGTGTAGCGCCCCGAGGCGCCCACCAGACTCTGCTGCGCCAGAGAAAGGAAGGGAGCGTACTCGAAATCGATGGAGATGTTCGCCTCGGGCTTCTGGGCCTCTTCGGCGGCGGCGCCCAGCAGGTCCACCCGCCCGATTTCATAGATGATACTGTAATCGCTTCCCCGCTGAAGCTGTCGGCCGTTGAGAATCACCTTTTCGCTTCCCTCGAGGATGTTGATCTGATTGAGGGAATACGACGTCTGCGGGGTCCGGTACTTCACCTCGATATAGTACTTCTGGTAATCCTGCGGGCGCTGCAGGATCTTGTCTTCGTAGAGCTCGTAGAGCTCCGGGTTGGTTTCCTCGAGCGGGTACTCCGACGGGTTCGGGTCGAAGGGCCTGAGGTCGGGAAACTGGAGCACGCCCAGATTGTAGTCGACGTACTCCGGATCGACCTTGCCGTCGGGCTCCGACGTTCCCCTCAGGTTATCACGCCGGTCCAATCCGAGAATGTCGGTGAAGAAGCGGTCCCCCTGCCGATCGGGATCGATGCTCTCCGACCCGGTCCGCTTCCTCCGAATGACCAGGTCGAAATCATCCGCGAGGATGTTGCGACTGCCCAGGAAGTAGAACTGCTTGAATTCGTAGCCCCGAGTGTAAGCCCATCGCTCGTTCTGGATGAGCTCTTTGCGCGGTTTGAGCATCTTGAGAAGTAGCGTGTCGGGAAGATCGACTCCGGGCGGTGCGTTCCCGATGACCGTGGTGCCCGAATCCGCGTAAGACACCGCGACCGTGTACTCGGCCCGGAGAGGCTGGTAAAAGGTGACCATCCCCGAACCCGGATCCATATAGTAGTCCTCGGTCTCGATGAGCTGCGTGAACTTGCCCACGGTGTACACCGAATCGACAAACGTTTCTTCGTCCGGCGCCATGAGATAGGCGTATCCGGGCACGGCGCCTTCCAGGTCGTCGTTGGTCACGTCGTGGTCGTCCACCCAGATCGAGACCCTCACCGGCAGGTCGGAGATGGAATCGAAAACGTACGCGTGAGGGTCCACCGACATCCTCAGGGCATAGTATTTCCGTTTCTGGTACTCGATGTCGTAGATGGTGAGACTGTCCTTGGCGGCCTTTCCAACGAAGGTCGACCGGGCCGATTTGCCCTCCCGCTTCGAGGCGATCACGGACAGATCCAGCGCGCCCACCTGCGCCAGCATCTTGGCACCGAAAAGTCCCTGGTGGGTTCCCCGGTAGCTGACGAATTGGGCGCCCGTGATCGAGAGGTCCGTGTTCCCCATCTCGATGCTCTTGACGATTTCGTCCTCGCGCCCGTCGTAGCGGAGCTTGATCCGGTTCTCCAACGCCGACTGCACTTCGCTGTCGTGGTTGACGAGAACATGGACTTTCTCACCGATGGTTCCATCCAGGTTCACTCGAAGACGCTGCTTCATGTCGAGCTGGGGGAACTTGGACCGCCGGCCGAATTCCGTTTCCAGCTCGTCGACTCGGTAGGTCGATTCGCCCCGGAAAGAAATGGTCTCCGAACCGGTGACGTCCAGATTCGCCCCCTGACCGATGATGGCCTCGACCTGGCGCGGAAAGGTCACCGGGATATCGAAGGACATACCCGTTTTCCCGGCCTCTTCGGGTCGATCCCGGAGATGGCTACGGAGTGCTTCGACCCACGCCTCCCGCGCGCGGCGCTTCCACTCGCGGTGGACATATTCCGACAGCGGAACGGACCAGCCAAACAGCCGGGTCTCGTCGCTGGTCCAGACCATCTCCATCCGCCGATTCTTGAAATCGAGGGTCGTCGTTTTCTCGACGGGGCTGGTGGTGATCAGGAGAATCCCGAGAGGATGCTGCCCGAGGCGTTCGGCCGGCGCCGTCCCCCTCATTACCCACCAGGCGTCTGGAGGATGCGGCGGCTCCGACAGAGGCCGGTTCCCGACCGCCACGCCGCTCGCCACCGACGGTAAGAACAGAACAAGAAGCCACACGGCCGCAGATGGCCAGGCAGGAAACACACGGGATACGCTACCGACCGCAGATCGCCAGGCAGGAAACACACGGGATACGCTACCGACCGCAGATGGCCAGGCAGGAAACACACGGGATTTCC
>Ga0180432_10003664_pt1 | contig 21694 bp, 19 predicted proteins | sample SS_ome_10_FD_132414 | JGI IMG/M metagenome (GOLD analysis project Ga0180432, IMG submission 132414) | Hypersaline lake sediment archaeal communities from the Salton Sea, California, USA - SS_1_MS_2 metaG | ecosystem: Environmental > Aquatic > Non-marine Saline and Alkaline > Hypersaline >...
GCCCCCCGATCACCCCTTTTTGGTTTTCATTCCAATGGCCGGCCGCGCCCTCCAAAAATCCGCCCTGCCAGGTCATAAGGACAAACTCAGTATGCTCTTCCGGCGATGGGTCGCTGGCCAGACGTATTCTTGAAATCGGATCAAGGAAGGCCTGTCTCAATCCCTCCAAGGTGACGTTCGACATTTTAATCCAGCAGGAAGCGCCGGGTTTTTCCAAATCCTCCGGGCTCGAGACATCTTGGGCGTTGATGACCGCCACCGGCCGAATGCGATAATAGTCCGGATTTTTGTTTTGGATGATCGCCCGAACGCTGTCCGGCGCATCACTGACCGGCCCCGGCAAAGCACAGGAAAGGAGGTGGGGCCATGTCCATGCATTTATCCTCGGTTGACCCGACAACCGATGCAACAGCCCGCCCTCACTTGCCACATGGACCGCGATGCAGATGCTCCCCCAGTTGCCTTGAGATTCTTTTAGAAACTCAACCGCATCGTATTTTCCAGTGGGAGACGCGCTTTCATCTTCATGGATGCCGCAATCACCAAGGATACGTTCCAAAGAGCGCTCATCCTTTTCCGGGTCGAACAAGCACAGCAAATGCACACCATCCTTGCTCACCGCTTCGAAGCCAGGGAAGACGATGATTCCAGCAGCCTGCGCCGCCTGCCGTAGTGACCGTGAGGATCGCACACGATAGTGATCGGTGATTCCGATGACTTCGATGCCGATTCGCTGACACGTCTCCACTATCGCTGTATTGTAATCCGCTTCATTGCTGAATGCCGTCGTTTTACTGTGGCGCACGAGGTACTCATAGGGATTGACCTGAAGTGCGCAGCGATAGAATCGAGCGCCGGAAGGTAAGTTTTGGGCAACCTGAATTGCATCCAAACTGCTCATTATAAAGCCTCCTCGTAAGTAACGCCAAAAATCGTATCCGAAAGCCATTTCTTGAAACTGGGATTGTCGCTGAACTGCTTGAACAGCTCCGTATGGTCGGAGAGCATTTCGATGACCACCTTCTGCAAGGCCCGATCGTGCTCAAGTCTCGCCGCCGACTTGCTGCTGTTCTTCATCGCGTTCTGGTATGCCTGATCCGCTTTCACCTTGGCAGGGATTTCTTCGGTGATCACCTTGCGGATACGATCCGAGTCCTCCCAATCGATGTTCCCGAAGCGGTCGTTGAACGATTTGATGATGTTGCTCAAATAGTCCAGTTGCGGCTCAGCCACCCGGCCGCCTCTACTCGTAGGCAGCGGATAGATGGTCGCGTCCTCGTCGGGCAGCGTGAGTTTCATCGTCTGTTGCATCTCCGCCCGGTAGCTGTCCATATCGATGGATTCGAGAATGCCTTTGGACAGGTCCTGCTCAACCGGTGCCGGAAGTTTGGGTACGAGGAAGTTCAGGAAAATCGACAGCTTCTCCCATTCCGCGTTGGTGTAGGGAAGGATGGATGCCAGAAACTGGTAGGTTCGATTGAACGCCTTGGCTTTGCCCTTGAAATCGACCTGTCCGTCTTCATCCAGATCTTCGTTGTACACCCCCACGCACGCGTCCAGGATCGGGTCGAGTCTGTCACGGTCCTCTCCGTCAAGGAAACGCCTGACCAATTCATCAATCTGCACGTTATTGTAAACCTGATACCCGTCTATGGTCGCTTTCAGATCATGGAGCTTGTTCGGATCTGTCTCTTCGCTTAGGACGGTAGTGCGATAATAGTCGGCAAAGGCCATCGTGATCGTGTCTGCGTCGTTCATGAAGTCCAGCACGAATGTATCGGTTTTCAGGGGATGGGCCCGGTTCAGCCGGGATAAAGTCTGCACAGCCTTAATGCCGGATAAAATCTTGTCCACGTACATTGTGTGAAGCAACGGCTCGTCATAGCCGGTCTGGAACTTGTCGGCTACGATAAGAAAACGGTACGGTGCCTTGACAGGAACATCCTTGATTTCATCCGCTTTGAAATAGGCCTCGATCTTGCTGCTTGGGAACCCATTTAGTGAGGCCTCGGTGATCTTTTTGCCGTTCTCTTCAAAATCCGAGAAAGCGACAATAGCGCGGTATGGACTTTTTCGTTCCTTAAGATACGATGAAATCGCCTCAAAATACTGGATCGCCCGCTTGATGCCACTGCATATCACCATCGCCCGAGCCTTCCCGCCGATCTTCCGCCGCGCAACCACCTGCTCATGGAAGTGGTCGACCATAATCTCAGCTTTTTGCCGGATCGCATGGTCATGGGACTCAACATACCGCCGGAGCTTCTTTTTGGCCTTATTCTTATCAAGCTCCGGGTCATCTTCAACGGTCTTCATAAGCCGATAGTAGCTCTCCACGGGCGTATAATTGGCCAACACATCCAGAATAAATCCTTCCTGGATCGCCTGCTTCATGGTGTAACTGTGGAACGGCCGGTGGGGCACCTTTCCGTCTACAGGCTCGCAGGGGATGCCGAAGATTTCCAATGTCTTGTTCTTGGGCGTAGCCGTAAAAGCGAAGTAGCTGGCGTTGGCCAACATTTTCCGCGAATCCATAATCTTATTGATCTTATCCTCGAAGGTCTCCTCTTCTTCACCCTCGCCACCTTGTTCCGAAAGGGCCATGTGCATCTTGGCGGAGGTTTTGCCGCCCTGGCTTGAGTGGGCTTCGTCGATGATAATGGCAAACTTCTTTCCACGATGTTCGTCGCCGATTTCATCAAGGATGAATGGAAAAGTCTGCACAGTGGAGATGATAATTTTCTTACCTGACCTCAGAAATCCGCTGAGCTGCTGCGTCTTGCTGCCCGAGTCGCCGGTCACCGCCCCAACTACCGATGACACCTGCGCGAACTGCCGAATCGTATTACGGATTTGCTTGTCCAGCACCCGCCGATCGGTAATGACCACGACCGAATCAAATGTAGGTTTTCCGCTATCCCCAAGGCCGATCAACTGATGGGCCAGCCAAGCTATGGAGTTGCTCTTGCCGCTCCCTGCGGAATGCTGGACGAGGTATCTTTCACCTACGCCTTTAGCTGCTGCATCGGCCAAAAGATTACGCACAACATCGAGCTGATGAAAGCGGGGAAATATCTGCTTGGGGTGTTTCTTTCGACCTCGTTCATCTTTCTCTTCGACGATCTCAGCATAGTTTTCCAGAATGTCGGTCAGGCCGGGCTTGGTTAATATTCGCTTCCACAGATAGTCGGTCTTGAGCCCTTGTGGGTTGGGCGGGTTCCCGGCTCCGTTGTTCCACCCCTGGTTAAAAGGGAGGAACCACGAGTCCTTACCCTTGAGGCGGGTGCACATCCGCACCTCGTGGTCATCCACGGCAAAGTGCACAACACAGCGGCCGAACTTGAATAACGGCTCGTCCGGGCTGCGGTCCCGCTTGTATTGCCGCACGGCGTCATCGACCGTTTGCTTGGTCAAGGAGTTCTTCAACTCGAATGTCGCAACTGGAAGCCCGTTGATGAAAATGCCCAGATCCAGGGCAAGCCGAGTCTCGTCCTGGCTGTAGCGGAGCTGCCGCGTCACGCTGAAGATGTTCGCCATGTGCAATTCGGCCGCCTTAATGTTGCCCGGCGAGGGTGTGCCGTAGAACAGGTCCAGACTCGCCGGCCCATGCTTGACGCCCTTGCGCAGCGCGTCGATCACGCCGCGCTTGGCGATCTCCGCGTCGAGGCGGTGCAGGAACTGCGTGCGCTTCGGGCAGTCCTGATCCAGGGCCAGGGCTTCGGCCGTTTCAGGTTGAGTGTCCTCCAGGAACGCCCGCAACTTCGCCAGGTCGATCACGTGCTCGCGGCTGTAGTCGTCGTTGCTGCCCTGCACATAGCCCGCTTCATTGACGAGGGATTCGACAATCAGGGTTTCGAGGCCCTTTTCGCTTGTGTCGGTCGGATTCATAAATCCTCCATCAGGTGGGCGATCTCTTTCGGTGACGGCAGTTGGCCTTTCAACGATTTCGGCAGCGTTCTGGTGATTTCGTAGGTCGCCACGCCGATGGGCTTTCGGGCGTCGTGCAGGGCATATTCCACAATGGTGCGATTCTTTTCCTTGCAGAGGATGATGCCGATGGAGGGGTTTTCATTCTCCTGCCGGACCTGCCGGTCCAGCGCCGTCAGATAGAACTGCATCTTACCGACGAACTCCGGCAGAAATTCGCCGATTTTCAGTTCGATGGCGACAAGACAACGCAAGCGCCGGTGAAAAAGGAGGAGGTCGATGAAAAACTCTTTTCCTTCCACCTCCAGCCGATACTGACTGCCCATGAAGGCAAACATCCCGCCCATGCTTCGCAGAAAATCCTCGATCCGGGCGATGAGAGATCGCTCCAGCTCACGCTCGCTGTGATCTTCACCCAGCTCCAGAAAATCGAATGTGTACTCGTCTCTCACGGCCAGCCGGGCCTGAGCGCGCAACTCCGGCGTCAGCTCCCGGTCAAAATTGGTCTGGCCCAGCAGCGATTTTTCATAGCTCTGGTTCTCGATCTGGTGAATAAGCACGTTCTTCGACCAGCCAAACTTGCGGGTCATGCGGATATAGAATTCCCGTGCCAGGGGGTCCTTGCATCTGCTCATGATAACAAGATTATGCGCCCAGGCTATTTCTCCAACCAGTGGTTGGAGTCTTTCGTTGCCGTGGTACTCCGAATAGAACTGGCGCATGTACCAGAGGTTTTGAACTGAAAAACCGCTCACACCGGGAAATTCCTCCCGCAGATCGGCAGATAAACGCTTTACCACAGATTTGCCCCACCCCTCGGTCTCTTGACGTTCCACGATAATCCGCCCGATGTCCCAGTACAAGCCGACTAGCTCCTTGTTGACCGCCTTGAGGGCTTCATACTGGGCAGACCGGATCCGCTCCTTGATTTCGCTCAGCAGCCGCGGGTAACCCCCTTGTTTGCCGAGACTGTTTTCGTGGGAGGCATCAATCGGCTTCATGGATGGGCTCCTCGTCAGCCACCACGCCATCAGCGAGGTCTTCTTCCAACGGTTCAAGCGCTTCAACCGTCTCTTCCAGGTCTTCACCGCCCGGCGCCGGGGTCAGATGCCGGACATCCACTTTGCCGGTGACCACGTCAGAGATCAAACGGGTTCGGTATTCTACTATCGTATCTATTTCTTGCTTGGCTTGGGAGGTAGCAGTATTAATGACAGCAGTAGCCCTTTTCAAGTGATCGACAATCGCTATTTGTTCTGTGTCTGGCGGGATTAAGATGTGTTGATTTTTGATATCTTCAGCATGCACATTTCGATTTACTCCACCATGTATTGAGCTTTGTATTCCATTCTGAAATAAATGCGATTGAAGAAACAACTCCATGTAACTTGGCGCAATCCGCTCATTGAAACGAAAGCGGATTAAATAAGAAGCAAAAGCAGATCGTAACGGCGCAATAACCCTCGCAAAAAGTCCAGCACCTCCGGTTCTAGCAAATAGGAAATCATCTTCCATCACGCGGAATAATTTTTCATCATTAGCCGAAATCGAGACATACGGCATTCCTTCCCAGTTAATCCTTGTTCCTAAAATATCGGTAATTCGGACAAGTCTAACGCCTGAATTTATGTAAGCTTTTGTGGTGTAAAACCCCTGTTTATGATGTTTAGTAATTCTCCTAATCTTGAGAGGTTCCCAATGCGCTGGAATATCCTCAATCGAATCAATGCCGGAAGGTTTGAGGGGCGCGTCGGGATTGAGGCCGCGGGTCACGGCCTGGTTGATAATGGCCTGCTTCTGCTCGTTCAACACCTCGATCAACCGTCGCCGGTTGCGGATAAACCTCTTAACCTGGATGGTTTTCCAGTTTAGAAAACGGGCGATTGCGGTTTGCTCTTCGGGTGTTGGAAGAGGAAGCGAAATCGTTTTGAGGTCGTCCGAAGAGATCTTCATTCGGATTGTGTTCAGTTTTCCGGAATCGCCCTCTTTGATTAGAATGCCTTTGCCATAGATTAAAAGATAGCGTTGAAAGGTGTGGTTGCTAAAAACCGCGTCATAGTAATGTATATTCACATTATCGGACAGCGGATAAAGGGCATAGTAAACTGGGCTAATCGCTCCTGTATACTTGGACAACCCGACAGCTCCGACAACGACGTTCATACTGTTCAGGACAATGTCACCCTTTCGGGCAATTTTATAGGCTGTGAGATCGCTCTTGGATTTGTTCCCACCTCTACCTTCGTGCGAATACAGCGTGACGCCATGTGCTATCGAAAGGGAAAGTATTTGCCTTGTCTTGAGGGGGCGGTTTTTCTCGTTTCTTTGTTTCAGCAATGTTCTTAGAGGCCGAACTTCCCAATGGGAAGGGATGTCTCCGAGCCACAGCAGCCCGCTGTCCTTGTATTCGGGATAGGGTTGCAATTTCATACCATCCACCCCTCGTCGTGAGACGACGACGCAACATATCCGTATATCGCCGATGGTTCGCGAATACCCGTCGGGGCACGGCGCGCCGTGCCCCGACCATCCCGCATTAATTGGCGCGGATGCAATTTATCCGATTCCCATTGGTTCGGGTTGTTCTGAATATATTCGCGGATGCGGTTCAATTCGGATTCGTTGCGAACGACGTGTTCCCAATAATTGCGTTGCCATAATTTTGCGCCGGGCGTTTTGCGCATTTCATTGATACGTTTGGTTGCGGCCGATTTGAATGACCGGATAACGGTCGGCATCGACCCTGCCACGGGTTTTCCGAATCGTTCCATCGTGGTGGTGGTAGGGGCGCGGCGCGCCGTGCCCATTACCCCATGGTCATCATTCCGGGCACGGCGCGCCGTGCCCCTACGATCGTAAATTACCAATATCCCGTGAAAATGGTTGGGCATTACCACCCATTCATCCAATTCGATTTCATTTCGGATTTCGGCGGTTTTTACCCATTCATTGGCAACGATATGCCCAATGGCATTCAACCGCATTTCCCCATCCGCGATATCACCGAACAGGCATTCCCGATACCGGGTGCAGATGGTCACGAAATACGCCCCGGCCCGGGAATAATCGTATCCCTGCAACCGGATCGATCGGCGATGATGAATTTTCGGGTTGCATTTCATACCTCAGAATCCCCCACGATCTCTTCCAGCAGGCCTTCGCCTTCCTTCTGCAATTTGAGCAGATCGGCCTTGATCTCTTCCAGCGGCCGCAGCTCCGGCGGCTTGTAGAAATGCCGCGTAAACGATATCTCGTAGCCGAGCTTCGTGGCCGACTCGTCGATCCAGGCGTCCGGGACATGGGGCAGAACCTCGCGGCGAAAAAACGCCTCGATACTTCCTTCCTCCAGTAGCGGCACTTGCTCGCTGTCGCGCAGTTCGCTGTCGGGTTCATATTCCAGTACCAGCCCCGGGTCACCGACGGGGTTGGCATACAAGCCATGAAGCGGGTCGACTTCGGCCTTGCCCGGCTTGTGGACCTTCTTGATGACCGGGGGCGCATCCTCCACTCGCCAACTCGCGCTATTCAGAATGATCTTCTGCTCACCGGCGGACAGCTTGATGCCGAGCTTCTTGAGCGCATCGCTGACGGCGTCGCGGAAGATGTTGTGGTCGGTGAAGAGGTCCTCGCCAAGTTCATCCCGCAGGGCGCGGGCAGCGTCGTAGAGCTTCTTGTCGCGCTTCCAGGTGTCGGCCTTGAGCAGTTTCTTACGCTTCTTCTCCGGGATGGGCGTTCGCCTGGTCGCGTCGCTATCCTCGTCCGCCTCGGAGTCCTCATCGCCGTTGCCGCCCCAGTCGCGGAGAGTCTGCTCGACCTGCTTGCGCACCGACGAGAAGTTGTCGAATAGTGCATCACCGAATTCTTCGTGCAGGGCCAAGCGGATGTCCTCATCACCAGAGGCATAGCGCAGGCCCTGGATCGCCTTGCGGCTCAACTGGCTGTGCAGACGCAGCGGACGTTCGACGCGAATCTTCCAGTAACCGAAGGCGGCGTTGGGGAAGATCTTCGACTGCTCGTTCTCTTCGAAGGCGAGGAACATCTCGCAGATCTGCTTAATCTGCTCGTCAGAAAGCTCGCAGTTCTTCGCGCCCATGTTCTTGCGGAGCGGCTGGTAGATTTCGGTGGCGTCGATGAGCTGGACCTTGCCCTTCCGATCTTCGGGCTTGGCGTTGGTGAGCACCCAGATGTAGGTGGCGATGCCGGTGTTGTAGAACATGTTCAGCGGCAGCGCGATGATGGCTTCCAGCCAGTCGTTTTCGATAATCCAGCGGCGGATGTTGGACTCGCCGGAGCCCGCGTCGCCGGTGAACAGGGACGAGCCGTTGTGTACCTCGGCGATGCGGCTCCCAAGCGGGCTGCGACCGGTGGGGTCGACCATCTTGGTCAGCTTGTTGACGAGGAACAGGAGCTGGCCGTCGCTGGAGCGGGTGATGAGTGACAGCTCGTCGCCGTCGTGCTGGACGACGAAGCGGTGGTCAGACATGTCCTTCTTGCCACCCATGCGGTCAAGGTCCATCTTCCAGCTTTTACCGTACGGCGGATTGGAGAGCATGAAATCGAACTCGCCGGAGGGGAAGGCGTCGCGGGAGAGCGTCGAACCGAACTTCATATTCTCGGCCCCCTGGCCCTCACCCTTGAGCAGCAGGTCGGCCTTGCTGATGGCGTAGGTCTCGGGGTTGACCTCCTGGCCGAACAGGTGGATGGAGACGTCCTTGCCGCGACTGTTGGCGAGGTCGCGGAGGGTATCCTCGGCGACGGTCAGCATGCCGCCGGTACCGCACGCGCCGTCATAGACGCGATAGGTGGCGGACTGGATGTCATCGGCGATCGGCCAGAAGATCAGGTTGGCCATCAGCTTGACGACATCGCGGGGCGTGAAGTGCTCGCCCGCCTCCTCGTTGTTCTCCTCGTTGAAACGGCGGATCAACTCCTCGAAGATCGTGCCCATGGCGTGGTTGTCCAGACCGGGCAGGCGGACGTTGCCCTCGGCGTCGCGGACAGGATGCGGGCTGAGGTTGATGTCCGGATTGAGGAACTTCTCGATGAGCGGGCCAAGCGCGTCGGCGTCGAGGAGCGTGGGAATCTGGTTGCGGAACTTGAATTTCTCCAGAATCTCCTGAACGTTCGGGCTGAAGCCGTCGAGGTAGGCCTCGAAATCGGCCTTGAGCTGCTGCTCTTTTCCCCGTGACTGGAGGTCGCGAAGCGTAAACGGGGAGTCGTTGTAAAAGGCGTGATTGGCATCCGGACCGGCAGCCTGGCAAAGTGCGGCATCTTTATTGGCGACGCCTGCCTTGTCGAGCTGCTCGCTCATCTTGAGCACGTCCTGCTTCGTCGACTCCAGGCAGGCATCAAGCCGGCGGATGACCGTCATAGGTAAAACCACATCGCGGTACTTGCCTCGAACGTAAACGTCTCGCAGGACGTCGTCGGCGATGCCCCAGATGAAGTTAGCGATCCAGTTAAGGTCTCCGTTAGGCATGCATATCTCCGTTCTGATTCAAATTCCTTAATGTGTCAGCCGCTTCCCGAGTGGGATTGACAGTGCGGTCTATTGAGCTGCCGATGGCCGAACTCATTTATCGCCTCCGGTCAGCTTCAGTTTCCCTTGCTGGGTCATCTTGGCGCAGAAATTGTCCAACTGCGCTTTGGCCAGCTTCGACGGCTTCACCAGACCGTTTTCCCACCGGTTCACGGTGGCAAAGCTGATACCGAGCGCACGGGCCAGGTCTTCCTGGCTCAGGGACAACTGCCTCCGGATTTCCTTCACCAATTCGGGAAGGTTCTGAACGTCTAATGCCATCATTTCTTCCTTTGCTATCAACCGGTGTTCACCGCCTTTAATCACGAATGAATGATTATAGCATATGCAACAACAGGTGCAAATGAATTCTTGACCCGTTATGATCGTTTTGAGGCAGATCAACCCTGCTATTCGTTATACTTAGGAACGGCATCACCTCAATAATGATGAATCGGCTACCAAAAGGATATTCGGCTATTTTAGGACTACTGTAATAAAGGGGGGACGATGATATAAAAGTAAAATTCTCTAAAACACTTTGAATACATAGCGAATAATGTGTGGAGCGTTGATACTAAAAATAAAAAAGAGGCTGAAGCGATGATAATCGGTTCAGCCTTTGCGTCCATTCGAGAGTTTAGAGTTCGGCTAAATGAAAGGTGGTCAACCGGAACGGGGTTTGGGCCTGCCGTTCTGGTTGATAAATCGGGGTGTCCTGCGTAAATCCGGGTAGGAAGTGGCCGTTTGTGGCCACCCCCTCCCGACAGAACGGCTCGTACCGGCCAGGTAAGCCGCTCCTCGATCAGCAACTGAACAACCTTGGTTCAGGATTCGGCTGGGTGAAGTCGTGCAGAAAAATCAAGCCCTGGCTTCTGAACCACTGGAGATTCAAAAGGAAGCGAACCTCTTTCCGGCTCACCGATTGCCATTTGTTCATTCTAACCCAGACCCTCCGAGCACACTGTGGCTTAAACCCTGCTTTGATCATGACCCGTTGAAACTTCCGTGGCTTCTTCCACTTCTTCAACTGCATAGATCGCAGGCGGCTGCGAATCCAGCTGTCCCAGTCCCTGAACAGGGTCCGGAACTCCTGAATCCTAAAATAGGCCAGCCAGCCCCTTGTGTATTGGTTGAGCTCTTCGATAATTTGATACATGGATAAGGGGTTGTTCCTTCGGGTCAACTCTCGGACTTTATCCTTGAATTTGGCCCGGGCCTTGTCACTTACCCGGATCTTTCCCCGGAGGATCTGAAAGCCCAGAAAAGGAATATCTTTAATCGGGGCTACCCGGCTCTTCTCTTTGTTTACCGGAAGTGCCAAGTCCCTTTCCAGATACTGTACAATCCCTTCCATGACCCGATTGGCTGCCCTTTCCGATTTTACCAAAACCAGAAAGTCATCAGCCCAGCGAGCATATCGATGGCCCCTGCTCTCAAGCTCGTGGTCCAGTTCGTTGAGCACGATGTTCGAAAGCATCGGTGAGAGCGGAGAGCCCTGGGGGCATCCTTTTGTCGTCTTCTCGAAGTTCCCATCTACTATGACCCCGGCTTTTAACGCTCTCGCGACCAGCGTTACAAACCGTTCATCTGCAACCTTTCTGCGAATAAGCTTTAGGATCAAATCATGCGGGATCTGGTCAAAGAAACTTTTCAGATCAATGGACACACCCCATTCGCATCCTTTTCTCACTATGCTTTGAACGTGCCGAATGGCCCGGTGTTGGCTCCTCCCTCTGCGAAACCCAAAGTTGGACTCCGTAAAATCCGGATCAAATAGGCCTTCACAGACCAAATTCATGCTCTGGCCCACGATTCGATCCATGACCACCGGAATTCCCAACTTCCGCTTCTTGGAGGCGCCTTCCTTTTCAATGAGGACCCTTCGTGCAGGCTTGAAACGGTAGGTGCCCGCTTTGAGCTTCGTATGGATCAACTCTATCAGCTCGTCCTCTCGTCGCTCAAAGTCTTCTACCGTCATTCGGTCTATCCCCGCTGCCCCAGCGTTCTTCCTGATCTGCTGCCACGCTGCGCGCAGTCGCCACGGGTTGTAGACCCTTTCCATTATCTTCTCGTCTTTCACCCTCCTTCCTCCGTGATGCTTCTTACACTCAAGGATTGCCGGGTTGCGAGTGGTTTTACACCTGGAACCGGACCCCTTATGGCCTTCGAGACATCCCATCTGGTCGGCATCCTCCTTCTTCGGGTGGATTCGGGTATCCCCCACAGGCTTTCTGGTTCCTTCCTTTTTCTCTCAACACTAAATCGACTCCTCCGTGCTGTCACTGTCGCCTCTCGTCCACGATTTCCCATGCCCCAGCGACGACGTTTGGGACATCCAGGCTTTCCCTGGTCTTCAGGGTTTTATCCTCCGCTCTGTTACCAGGCTTCCCAGGCCCTGAGTCATCAGTACTTCCCGTGAATCTGCCACCCTCTGACCCCTCACCGCTTCGGGATCTCCTTATCGGTCTTGGTTTTATGGCCTCTATAGCAGCCCTTGAGGCCAGGTCAGGAGGGCTTCCCTGGGTAAGACGCAACACCTCCCCATATCCCGTCCAACTTCACTTCGGTTCGGTCCACCGGATATTAGGCCTCGCTCTCCCATGCCTGCTTGGCCTCCTCCCCGCTGCCATTTAGTTGGTTCGCTGTTCGCTACGTACACGGGTTCTGCCTCATGCTTCCTCCGGACATCCCATTTCCGCAAATGCCCTTGCCTTGTTGGCGTTGCCCTTCCGTCCGGTAACGGCGGGCGATTTTACTTCCAGCTCCTCAGCCAGAAGGGTAGCGTCTGCGTCATGCCAGGCACACATAAAAAAGGCCCAGCAAAAATTGCTGGGCCGTGATTGTTTGGTGGCGTCCCCAAGGGGATTTGAACCCCTGTCGCAGGCGTGAAAGGCCTGTGTCCTGGACCTGGCTAGACGATGGGGACGTTATTGGACAAACAACGTGAAAATGGTCATCGTCGGGGACTCTGCCCCGGATGTGGTCCTTTGCTTACTCTATTGTTTTTCCTGCCCACCCTGTTTGAGTACGGGCCGGCTCAAAAAATAAACTCTTTTTATATAGTCTGCTTTGGATTTTTGCAATACCTTTTTTCGATCACCCTGACGGGGACCTTCCTTGATATTTCTTGGTCCCCTAAGGCTTCTGGGTCTGGGCCTGATCTAAGAGCTTTTTAAAAAGCGCTTCAATTTCCGCCTGGCTTTTCCCTTCAAAAGGATTCACAGGGAGGGAAGTGCCCAGTTGGGCGAAGGGATTGTCTATGGAGATACCCGGGAACTGAGCAAAGGGGTTATTAGAGGGATCCCCCTGCAACTGTGCCAAGGGATTGGAAACATTTGATCCGCCCATCTGGTTGAAGGGGTTGGCAGTAGGTGAATCGCCCTCACTTCCTGTAGCCGGATTGGTAACCGCGTTTTCCTCTTGCTGGGTCAAAAGACCGGTGCCAGCCCCGGGCGCCTTTTGTTCGGATGAGCCACCGGCTCCTTGACCGGGTACCGAAAAGGGATTATTGGCCAAAAGGGAACTGAATCGGGCAAAGGCGTTCGCGGCAGGGGCTTGTGAGCCTTGCTGACGGCTTGCGCCCTCGTCAGGTAAAGGTGATGCCTGCCCCTCTTCCTGTCCTGCATCCTCCCTCGTCTCCTCTTCCACCGGACCCTCCTCATCGGACCGGAGTTCTTCACGCAGGGCCTTGGCCCTTTCCAACACTTCCGAGAGCCGTCGGTTTTTGGAGTGTCTTACCCCTGGGAGAGGTCTCTTCCCCCCCGTCCCGGCCTTGTCGAAAAGATACAGCCCCACCACCTTGTTGTAGCCGTCAAAAACAAGGGCATGATTCACAGAAGACAGAATCCGTCTGAAACCCTCATTGAAGGGCAAGTTCTTAAATCGGACAGAGACAGGCTCGTCCAAAAGCGACCCGGAGCCCTGATACCAGATACCCTCTTCATTCTTGAGTTTTTGGAGAACAGCCCTCAAAGGGACTCCCTCAAGGTCGGCCGATAAGGTCTGATCCCTGACCACCAGGCCTATTTCCGCCCGGGCTGCGGCAGGAGGCAGCAGGGCGGCCAGGAAAAAGAAGAGGCCTATCAAAGGAACCATAATGCCGAGGCTGGTCAATTTTTTCATTTCCCTCTTACCCCCTGCTGAAACGGGTTGCCTGATTGAGGTGTAACGCCTTGAAACAGATTTTTGACCTCGGGGGACACCTTGCCCCCTATAAAAGGGATTTGTATAAGCGGCTGATCCGCCCTGTCTGTGTGGACCTCAATAACCCCCAGAAACGCCCCCTTGGGAGGCGTTTTCAGCTTTGCTATCAGTGTATACTTGCGGCCTTCTTCCTCGGACTGGATAGAGACATTTAACTGCCCACTCGGCTCCTTTACCTGAGTGATGCGAAAGGGCTTATCACATTCAAAGGTAACCGCCCGGAAATCATCATCTTTTCCCTTTTCCGCAAAAAAGACCAATTTCTCGGGACTAAACTGGATGTCGCCCAGCTTTTGCCCGAACAGGAGCAGTTGTGCCCTGCCAGGGGGGTCTTTTGATTCAAGGGCGATGAACTCCTTGAAACTACCGGGTTTCATATCCGGCAGGATAACCACCTCCAGGATCAGGGCACCGCTCTTGGCGTCTCTCCCCGTAATTTCGGCCGCAATACTCGGAGAAGAGGCCTTTATCTCGAGGGCATCCGCCTTGCCTTCCTCGACCAGTTTGCCTGAAACCCGCACCTTCCCTGAATAAGAAGCATCTTTCTTGATTTGGCCCGCAAAGAGAAAGGGCGGCTTCAGGGAAAGAAAGGGTACAACGTGTCCCCCCACATGAAGGGACACCCGGGGTTGAACCTTATCATTGGTAAAAAGGGATATCTCAGCAGCAACATGGCCCCGCAACCTGGTCGCATCCAGACTGACTTCAATGGCCCCCTCCTGGCCCGGGCCAAGGGCCGTATCCGAGGCCTTGGCCGTGACCCTGTTGTGGTCTGACACCAGGCGCTCAATTTTCAGCGTTTCATCACCCGTGTTTTGGAAGGTGAAAGCAGCGCCCACCTTCTCGCCTTGTACGATCTCCCCGAAATCATGGACATTGTTTTCAACGGAAATCCTGGGCCCCTTTTTTCCCGGTGGTGTGGCGGCGCTTTGATCCGCCCTCGCCCAGCCACCGACTGCCAAAAGAGCAGGGACCCACAGCAAGGTGATGATGAAGGTTGATATCGTTTTTTGGTGCATTGAAGGCTCCTCCGCCCCCTCTTTTTTTAAAGGCCATCGGCTTCGACTGTCGTAAACATCACTCAAATAAATATTATAACCCAATCAGCTCGTCTCGTCCACCTCAATCCCTTCCCGCCACCGCGGGGGCTGTTCATTCTCAGGCATCCCGAAAAAAATAATAAAAAGGAGGGCAACACCCTGAGACCCCCGTGTGTTGCCCTCCTGGGGAAGCGACCTTAAAGGTTAATAACTGCTTCCGTCGTCCGCTTTATCTCCCTTGACCAGGAGGTCCGCCGTGACGGCCGGTCCCAGATACCATCGGCCGGGCTCAGTAGTGGCGCCTTGGCTCCCGTCCGTACATTTCATGAACCCATACAATGGGCCCGCATACATGGGGGCACAACCTGTATGATAGACCAAGGCGATACATCCGCCCAGGAGCTTCACTTCTCCCGTGGCCCCGCTCCCGCTCTGAAAGGTAAAACCGGGGGTAGTGATAGCCAGGGGGGTGCTTGAAAAGCCGCTCCCGTCCCAGTCAAAGTACAAAGTAAGGTTGAGTGTGGCCGCATGGGCCGCTGTTCCAAAGACCAGCATACAGCCCATGATTAAACCCAATACCCAAAGCTTTTTTGTCTTCTTCATTTTAACTCCTTAATGATTTAGGGTTAACCAGGTTTTCTGACTCCCAGCCTCGTGCGGTCGGTCTCACCTCCCTTCGCTCTCAAAATTATCAGCCCGATGTGAGCATAATCTCTTATGGTGGGCTGTGGCAATGAAAAACTTCACACCTTACCTACCGCCGCTTAAGGCACTCATACAACTTATAGATATTAAGAGGGATTGCTCAAAAACGGAATGTGAGGGCCACCCCGATCCCCTGCCGTCCAGAGGAAAAGAGATGGAGGTTGAGGTCTTTCTTGAGGGAGTCCCTGAAATCGTCTTGCACTTTGCGGTTGTATTTGTGAGCCCCGTTCACGGCGCTGTAAATGTTGCCCGAGTACCACCCTATCTCCAGAAAGGTGAGGATACCGCCGAGCACGTCATGGTCTTCATGAAAGGATTCAACAGCCGCCCATGCGAAAAGCCCGTTCAGGAGAAAGGCCACCGCAGCGGATTTATACCTGGAGAGATAGGCGTGGCCCAACCCTGGTAGCAGGGCCGCCAGGACCCCGGCGGAAGCCGGGTCCTTGTAAGGCAGGTCCCGCCCTTTCAGGCTTTCAAGGGCCAGTCCCTGGGCCCTGTCATAGAAAGGACTCCCTTGTTCCACTTTCTGAAAGGCCTCGGAGGCCTCCAGCCAGTTGTTTTGAGCCAGCTTCCCCCATCCGAGACGGTACAGGGCGGCATCCTTCAGGTGTGGATACTCTGCAATCACCTGTCTAAAATAAATTTCCCCCTCCCCCGCAAGGCCCTGTTCATAATAACTTTCCCCGATCATCAGGAGGGCCTTTCCAGCCAAAGGCCCTTTGGGATCTGCCTGCATAACCCCGGCGAAGGCCTCCTTGGCAGCTTTGTAATGCCCCTGTTTCAGGTGACAGACGCCTATGAGGTATCGGGCCTCCTCCACCTCTGGATCATCGGGGAAGAAGTGGATAAAACGTTCAAACTCGCCCACGGCCCGGTCATACTGGCCCTTTATCATGTAGGAACGGGCGAAATCCATTTGTTCCCCGCTCCTGATAACAATTTCCCCGGCCAGGACAGGGGTCCACACAAACAACAAGAGGCCCCCGGCCAAAAACAGCAACCAAAAGGCCCTAAGGCCTTTCTCTCTCTTGGGGAAACCACCAGAAGTCATTGTTTTCAACCGGATCAAGGATCTTGACCTTGCCATAATGATAGACCAGAGGAGAAACAGAGTCCTCGTCGGCCTCGTGTATGAGGCGATCCACCGTCATGACCCACCCTATGAAAAAGCCGTGCTTTTTAAAAACCTCGACACTATAGGCCGAACAAGAAGGAAGGCTTGGGCACCGGTCACCGTCTACCTCCGAGATGTGATCCCGGAAAAGGGTGGCCAGCCAGGCCCCAAGGTTTGTGCCGTCCTCTTGCCCCGAATCCGGCTCCCTTGTGGTCTCCGGGAGGAGTTCTGGGGGCCCGGCATGGAGGCCACCCGGTATGCCCGGGCAAATGCCGAGCAGACCCAGGAGGAGTATCAATCCGAGGCACCTGGGGCTGCCCCAGGTGCCCCTGTATGTCTTCCTTTTTCCCATCCCTCACGCAAAAACCCGGCCCGCCCGGTTGAACATCAAACCCCGTTCAAGGAGCCAGGCCCGGCAATCAAAGATTTTCCTGAAGGCCTTTTAAGCCACTCAGTACTGAACTGGACCCAAGAAGTCAAGGGGCGGCTTAGAGAATACATTTTGGATAAAATCGTCAGCATCAAGCTGTAATTGACAGGGGTTGCGGGTATTGCTAACATATCTTCGATTAAAACGTGCGGGTCCCGCATCCTAGATAAGCAAAGCATTTCCGCCAGTTAGTGGGCCTGGGCTTTCCCCGGGCTTCTGTGAAAACAGGTTTCCGTGCCCGGGTTTCGACCGAAACCAAGACCCTTTGGATTAATGCGCTGAAAAGAACACCAAGTCTTTTGGATTATGCCCGTCTATGAATACACCGCCCTTGACAGGGCCGGAAAAAACTTAAACGGCATTATTGATGCCGACAGTGCCGTAGCCGCCCGGCAGAAGCTCAGGGGCTCCGGGTTATTTCCCGTGGAGGTAAAAGAGACCTCCTCTAAACGCAAGGAGGCGACTCCCGGCCCTGTAACGCTCTCCACCCTGTTTAAACGGGTCAAGCCGGCCGAGCTATCGGCGACCACACGGCAGCTCTCCATCCTGTTGGGGGCGGGCGTCACCCTCGTGGCGGCCCTGGATGTCTTAATATCCCAGATGACCAATCCTCTTTTAAAAAAGATCATGGCCCAGGTGAAGGAATCTGTAAATGAGGGTAACAGCCTGGCCTTCTCTCTCTCCCAGCACCCCAAGGTGTTTTCCCAGATCTATGTCAATATGGTGCGTGCGGGTGAAGCCTCGGGGTCTCTTGACCTGGTTCTGGACCGGTTGGCGGAATTCAGCGAAAACCAGCAGGCCTTGAGAGGACGCTTTAAGGCCGCCCTGGCCTATCCGGTATTCATGTCGTGTATCGGGACCTTGATTCTCTTTTTCCTGATCACCTTTGTCGTCCCCAACATGACAAGCATTTTTGAGGAAATGCATCAGACCCTCCCTCTCCCCACTCTGGCCCTGATGGGTATAAGCGGCTTTCTGAAAACCTTTTGGTGGGTCTTTCTGCTCGCATTCCTGGGTGCGGTCTTTCTGGCCAGAAAATTCATAAACACCCCCCGGGGGAGACACGTCTGGGATGAAATCAAGCTCCGCACCCCGGTGGTCGGGCCCATTCATATTAAGATGACCATGTCCCGGTTCGGGAGAACCCTGGGGAGTCTTCTCAAGAGTGGTGTGCCCCTGCTCTCCGCTCTGCAAATCGTGCGTAACATTGTGAACAATACCCTTATTGCCGATGTCATCGACAGGGCGGTGGAAGAAATTGAAGCGGGTAAAGGCCTTGCCAGCCCCCTTTCCCGGAGCCGATGGTTTCCTCCCATTGCGGTACAAATGATCTCTGTGGGGGAGCAGAGCGGGGAAGTAGAGAATATGCTTGAAAAGATCGCGGACATCTACGAAAAAGAGGCGGAGTCCCAGATTATGGCCATGACTTCAATGCTTGAACCGGTCATGATCCTGTTTATGGGGCTTATTGTGGCCTTTATCGTGGTATCGGTCCTGCTTCCCATTTTCGAAATGAACCAGATGATACGATGACTTCACAAGGGGAAAAACAACCTGAATCATTTTATGAGGGGGAAGAAAGATGAAGGAGAAACAAGGCAAGGAGGGTGGGTTCACGCTCATTGAATTGATGGTCGTCATTGTCATCCTGGGCATCCTGGCAGGACTCATTGTCCCTCGGATCATGGGAAGACCGGAAGAGGCCAGACGCATGAAAGCCCGGGTTCAGATAGAAAACATCGAGACCGCTTTGAAGCTTTATAAACTGGATAACGGCTCCTATCCAACCACCGAACAGGGCCTTCAAGCCCTGGTGGAGCCACCCCAGGTGGGCAAACTTGCCAAGCGCTGGCGGGAGGGCGGATACCTCGAAAAAGGCAAGGTGCCCGAGGACCCTTGGGGGTACGAATATGTCTACCTCTGTCCCGGACTCCATGGTGATTTTGATCTCATATCCTATGGGCCGGATGGAGAGCCGGGTGGCGAAGGAAAAAACCAAGACATTAACAACTGGGAAGTGGAGTAGCCTTCCCTCTCCCGGGGACCCTTAAGGCAATGCGTGGTGACGCAAAAGGATATACCCTCATTGAACTTTTGGTGGTTATGGCCCTTATCGGCCTTATGATGACGGTCACCACCCCCCGTTTTCGATACGCCCTGTTCACCGACAACCTCAAGACCGCCACCCGCGAACTTACAGGCATGATCCAGAACACAAGGAGCGAGGCCCTTCGAGAACAAAAAGACTTTTTTCTTTGCTTTGATCTGGATTCCGGCTTGATCTGGGTGGTCTCCTCTGACATGACCGAAGAAGGGCGGGCCCTGGCCCGGGAACGTGCCTCCTCCTTGCCTGAAGGGGTCCGGGTGCTGGACGTGTGGTTTGCAGGCAAGGGTAAGACCTCGACCGGGGATACGGCCATCCGGTTTGATAAGAGAGGATACGTGCAACCCTCCGCTGTCCACCTGAGCTCAGAAGATAAAGAGTTCACCCTTGTCCTGAGCCCTTTTTTGGAAAAGGTAAAGGTCCTTGACAACTACGTAGATATTGAGGACATGGGATGAAAGACCCTTTCCCCCGACAATGTCTCCCCCCGGGCTTTACCTTGCTCGAAGTCATGGTGGCCATGTCCATCATAGCCATTGCCTTTACGGCCGTTCTGGGATCCCAGGCCCAGAGCGTTTCCCTGGCCAACGAAGCGAAATTTAATACCACCGCCCCCCTTCTCGCCCAAACCAAGATGGCGGAAATCACCCTGGAAGACGTGGATGACCTTATGGCTGATTCAGGCGATTTTGGCGACGACTTTCCTGGTTACACCTGGGAACTCTCTGTTCAACGTCTCCCCTTGGGGGGGCTTCAGGAAACCAGGGAGCACCTCAGGCGGATCGATCTGAGCGTGTCCTGGGGAGAAGAGGAAAAATACCGGTATAATGTCAGGTTCTACCGTTTCTTTCCCACGGCCCGGTAGAGGAAGAAAGGACCTGGGGCAAACACCGGTGTAAAAAGGTATGGGGCCATGGTGCCGAAACTGGACAACAAGGGATTCACCCTGCTCGAAATTCTGGTTACCCTTTTCATCTTTGGGATTATTCTTTCCGTAATCTTTAGCACTTACACGGGTGGGCTCAGCCTCATGGAAGAGACCGAGTCCCGGTCACGCATTTATGCCATGGCCCGGATAGCCCTTCAAAGGATCCACCAAGACCTCGAGGCCTGTTACGCGACCAGATCGGGGACCGCACCCTCCACCCAAGAAGAAAAGGATGCACTCCTTTTTGTAGGAGAAGACAGAGACATTAACGGACGGCCCGCCGATACGCTCCGTTTCCTCTCTCTTTCCCATCTGCTTTTTGATGAAGAAGAGGAAAATCCCGGTATCGGTGAAATCACCTTTTTTGTTCGGGAAAAGGATGAAGAAAAGGGACTCCTCCTCTACCGCTCGGACAAGGGCCTCTTTTCCGAAAGGGTTGAGGAAGAAAAGAGAGGACACATCCTTTGTGAGGGGCTTTATTCGGTGGACCTTACCTATTGCGACTCAAGTGGAGAGCTGTATCAGAACTGGGACTCCACACAAGGGGAATTCAAGGGAAAATTGCCGGCCCGGATCATCATTGCATTAGAGTTCCTGGATGAGACCCAGCCTGAAACGCCCCTCAGATTCATCACGGCCGTGGCCCTCCCCTTGGCAAGAGGCGAATATGGTAAGGCTTCTTAAGGACAACCGGGGATTTGCCTTGATCTTGACCATTTTGATCACAAGCCTTCTGGTATTCTTGACCCTTCAATTCAATATTTCTATGCGCTCTGACCTTTTCGGCGCCGCGCGTTTGCGCAAGGGCACCATGCTCAGCTATGTCGCCCGGTCCGGCTTCGAGTCAGCCCTGGCCCTTCTTTATCAAGACGCCCAGGACACCGAATATGACTCCCTTGATGAGGAGTGGGCGAATTCCAGGGTGCTCTCCGAGTATTCGGGAGAGATGTTCGAGCAGGGGCGTTTTGAGGTGCAAATCAATGATCAATCCGGGAAAATACAAATCAACGCCTTGGTGGACAAGAACGGCAAGGTCGATTCCAGGCAACAGGACGTCCTCACCCGTTTCCTGGGCTCTGAGGTCTTTGGTCTCGATCCCGAGGAGGTGGGCAATCTCATAGACGCCATCACGGATTGGATGGATCCGGATAACGAGGTCACCCGATTCGGTGCGGAGGATTCCTATTACCGGTCTCTGCCCCAGCCTTACCCGTGCAAAAACGGCCCCCTGGAGGTCCTTGAAGAACTTCTCCTCGTAAGGGGCATGACCCGGACCCTTTTTTACGGCGGAGAGCAAAGGCCCGGCCTCTCTGATTACCTGACCGTTTACGGTAACGGGGAAGTCAATATCAATACGGCCCCTCCACTGGTGTTAAAGGCCCTTTCGGAACAAATAGAACCCTATATGGTCCAAAGCATGGTCCAGTACAGGAAAGAGGAGCCGGATAAGCTGGCAGACCCCAAATGGTATAAGCAGGTTACAGGAATGGACAATGTAAGTATCGAGCCCGAAATCATCACCACCAAAAGCACCACCTTTGAAATCCTCTCAAAGGGCCTGGAAGCGCCCATGACTGTGGAAATTGCAGCAGTGGTGGAGAGGAAGGAAAAGAGTCTCAAACTCCTCTCGTGGAAAACACAGTAGGGTTTAGATCCTTGTGCCGGGTGAGCGTATTGTGATAAAAGCCTACAGTTTCTGAGGATCTTTAAAGGGAAAAGGGA
>Ga0180432_10003665_pt1 | contig 21692 bp, 16 predicted proteins | sample SS_ome_10_FD_132414 | JGI IMG/M metagenome (GOLD analysis project Ga0180432, IMG submission 132414) | Hypersaline lake sediment archaeal communities from the Salton Sea, California, USA - SS_1_MS_2 metaG | ecosystem: Environmental > Aquatic > Non-marine Saline and Alkaline > Hypersaline >...
CATGCCTTAACCCGCGGAAAAAGGCGAACCTGTTTCGCCTGATAGTTACGCGTTACTATGCATAACTTACGACCACGGGGCCGGTCGTTCCATATTGTCTATGGGGATGATCCACCGGAAGACCTTGGCTCCATTGCCGTCTTCGACCGATATGCCGCTCGGCTGTCCTTGACGGATGAGCAGGAAGTGGCCTACCTGCCATACGGCCTCGATATCGTGGAGACGCTTGCCAATACGGTCCTACCAGAGCTCGACCGCCGGCTTGAGGCCGATCTCGCGGCCATCGACACGGGCAGTGAGCAGTTCTCGCACCTGATAGGAGATACCGATGTCGGCAAGCTGGTCGCCACGCTGAGTCACAAGACCGATCTGGATTACGTAAGGAAACTGGGCACGTTGTCGGAGCCCGAACTTGAGAAACTTGAGCAACTTAACCGCACTCTCGAAGAAGCTGACCCAGCTGCGAAAGCGAGGGAACTCCGTCTTTCAGCGGCGCGACTGAAGGAACTCGCAGGGCGCGTGGGCTCCTCGGTTGCTCACCTCGACGACGAGGCCGTAAAGCGTATCAGGGAAGTTGTTCAGGAAGCGACCAAGGCCAGAGAAGCGGAGGCGGCTGCCGTCGCTACGCTCCACACCGGAGATGCTCTGCTGCCAGGAACCGGGGAAGCGGTCTGGAAGGCTCTCTACGCAGCGGCCAGGAAGTTCTCGGTCGAGCAGGCATACTCAGGGGCAGATTTCCCGAACACCGAGGACGGTGCCGTGTGTGTATTCTGCCAGCAGCCCCTGGGAGACGCCGCGGAGAGGCTCAAACGGTTTGAGACGTATGTTCAGGACGATGTCGCCAAGACTGTCACCGCCAAGCAGATGCTACTGGATCAGGCCATCGATTCGCTCAGGAGTGCCGACCTCACGATGGGGATTGAGGGAGCTGTCGCCGGGGAACTCGATCTGTTGGACGAGACGGTGTGCTCAACTATCGAGGCTTTTGAGAAGGGCCTAGATGCCAGACGGGCTGCGGTGCTTGAGGCTGTTGACACGGTGTCCTGGGAAGCCGTGCCTGAGATGCCTCTCACGCCTCGCAAGGTGATCCGTGACCTTGCTGCGAAGCAACTCAAGAGCGCTCGAGCATACGGAAAGGTGTTGAGTAAAGATGAGAGCCCGGCTCTGCGGAAAGAACGCGAGTGTCTCGCTGCCCGCAAGGCCCTGTCTCTATGCCTGACGCCGTTCTTCGAACTGCTCGGCAGGAAGAAGCGGAAGCATGCTCTGTCAACATGCAAGGGCGATCTCAACACGAGACCCATTTCGATGAAATCTAGGGAACTCGCCAGCGAAGCGGTTACCAGCGCATTGAGGGACGCTTTGGACGAAGAGCTTAGGGGCCTCGGCATGGGTCACATTAACACGGCACTGAAGAGCCGGAACGTCAAGGGCAAGATCCTGCACCGGCTGGTGCTGGATATCCCGACGAGTGACGCGATCAAGGACATCCTCAGCGAGGGGGAGCAACGCGCCATAGCCCTCGGAGCGTTCCTGGCGGAACTCCGCCTTGCAGAGCATTCGGCAGCCATAGTTCTTGATGATCCAGTGTCATCTCTCGACCACAAGTGCCGCGCCCGTCTTGCGAAGCGTCTGGCAATGGAGTCACGCAATAGGCAGGTGATCGTGTTCACCCACGAGATACACTTCCTATGCCAACTCCAGAACCAATGCGCGAATCTTGGGCCTCCTCCTGGCCTCCGGTTCCTTGAGAGAATCGGTGTGCATTGCGGTTTTGTGGCAGACGGTTTGCCCTGGGGCCGCAAGTCCTATAAGGAGAGAATCCATCACTTGGAGCAAGCTCAGAAACGGTTTGAGAGGCTTCCGTGGCCTGCGGAGCCATCCGAAGTCCTCGCCCGGGAAATGATACAGCAATACAGCTTCCTACGGGCCACAATCGAGCGTGTTGTGCAGGATTTCGTTCTGAATCGCACGGTGATGCGGTTCGATGACTACATTCGAATCAAGAACCTCGATAGGGTCGTTGGGCTTCAGGAATCAGAGGTAGCAGAGATACAACGGCAGTACCAGCGCTGCCACGGTATCGTTGAGGCCCATGATCCTGCTTCGGATGATCCCCCACCCTCGGCCGAGGAGTTCGGCGAGGATATCGATGCGCTTAGAGCCATTATCCAGACGATCAGAGACCGAAGAAGGGCTTGATCGAGTGTGATCGGGATGGTGGGGCTGTTGAGAAGGTCCGTTTCTCGTGGCACGGGCATCTTGCCCGTGTGTCCCGGGGCCATCTTGACTCTGGAAACAAGGGACTTACACGGCCAGGAGGAACAGTGGGGACGCTACCCGTGTCTTCCTTTCACCGAGACGTGCCGGCTCTTGCGGCGAGCCGTTGGCGCTTGCCGTTCAGGGTGATGCTGCCCCCGACGGCGGCCTTGCCGAACGTGATCTTGGCCTTGCCGACGGCTATGTGCACTTCGGCATCGCCGGTCGTAACACGCGCCTCGTCCGGGGCGCCGGCCGAGGCGTCGGTCGCGGTCAGCACGTGCAGGAAGTAGTCCACCTTTGCCAGCCTTGCCGGAGAGACCTCCATGCGGCACTCGGGCGCCGGACCCGTGTTGCGCCGCGGCGGGTAGTTCCGGCCGCCGTAACGGTACAATTCGTCCCCGCTGAACAGCTTCACACCCACCCCGGCCGGGAGCAGTGTCTGGATGAACAGGCGGCCTTTCCCATTGGTAATGGTCCACATGGCTCCTTTGCCCTGCGGTCGTTTCATGGCCTGAAGTGTCCAGGTCTTCTTGAGGTCCGCACGCCTGGCGGCCACGCGATCGAATATCACGAACGTGCCCGGGCGAAGGTAGACGATCTGACGCGTGAAGTAATCGAGCTTCTTGGGCGAGTAGGCCCGGCTGCAGTCGCCGGCGACGTACAGCCAGTCGCCGTGGTCCTCGAAGGCCAGCATGTCCGCGATGTCGTACAGCCGCCGGCCCTTCGTCCACGTCGCCGCGTCGGTCACGGCCCCGTTGTGATGTGGCCAGTTGTGGTGCTGCCCGCCGTCGTTGCCCGTGGCGCGGCCGGCACGGATATTCGGCCAGGTCTCCGACGGGGCGTATACTCGAATCGTGTTGTGGGCGATCGTGCGGAGGTGGTAGTTGACGTCGTGGGGCGTGCCGAAGCCGTCGTAGTGGCCGCCGTCGCCGACGAGTTCGCCATGGCGGTAGATCAGGAAATGGCCCACGTCGAGATGCTGGTGCGCGGTGAAGCGGTCGCCGCACGTGAAGAAGAAGTGCGTGGCGGACTCGTCCCACGCGCTTCGGGCGTATACGTAGCCGGGCCCGGGGCTGAAGTGAGACCGTTTGAATGACGCCAGATCGCCTCGCTTGACCGTCGTGTCGCGCCACAGGAAGTCCTTGTAAGCGTACACGCCCACCGAGAACCGCGGGGTAGTCTCGTTGAAGGCGTGGACGACCTGGTGGGCCGGGTCGTCGCGGTAGAGGCTTGCCAGGATGCGCCGGGCGGCCAGCGCCTTGTCGCGGTCGCCCCCGAACACGCGCCCCCCGCCGTCGCCCATCGGGATCGGCCGCCGGGAACCGTAGGTGCTGATGCCCGGGTACATCTCGAACATGCCGGCGACGGCCCGGCTGCGGAAGAACTTCGGCGCCATCGCGTAGTAGTCCGTCCCGTCGCACAGCCGCGCGATCTCACAGAAGAACAGCCATTCGTACAGCCAGTAGTGGATGTAGTACCCTTCGCCCCACCCGCCGCCGGCGCCGGCCAGTTCGAGCGCCGGAGCGGCTCGCGTGCGGAACTCGTTTTCCACGGCGTCGAGGATCGCCGCGGCGCGCGGGTTCTCGTAGTACGTGGCGTAGCACGCGGTGCCGATGCCCCACGTCTTGTACCCGTACCAGCCGTTGTGGAACACGTGCGTCTCGGACCGCACGTTGGCGTCGACCGTCCGGTTCATGAACGTGTGAAATTGCTTCCTCTCGGCAGCCGTCCAGTGCTCGTGGCACAGGTCGTAGACGATCGCGCACCGCCCCAGCGTGTGAGCGAAAGGCACGTGCCCCCTGGGAATCGGACCGGCAATCGCCTTGAGGACCTTCGCAATCGCCTGGCGCCCCAATGCCCGGTCCTCCTCAATCGCACAGACCAGCGCCATGGAGACCAGCTTGGAGTGATCGTCGGCCTTCCGCTTGCGGGCGACGCTCACCACCCGCTGATACGCCTTGGCCCGCTGCCTGGCCAGCTTCTGCAGACGCTCGCGTGAGCCGAGCAGTCGTGGGTGCTCCTTTGGTACGGCGCGGCACCGCGGCTGCGCCCTTACGAGCGCAGGTCCGCAGAAAGCGGCACCAACGGCGGCCGTCGCGACCAATGTGGCCAGTCGAATGAGTCTCATGGCATTGGTCCTGCAATCGGGGCGCGGGTAGAGGCACCAGTGCCTCGGATAAGAAGTGTCGCACAAGGCGACACGGGGGGCAAGCAGACCCTCAAGCCGGCACGGTTAGAAAACGAACAGGTCGAGGGGCTTGTACTTCTGGCCGAGTACGGGGCGGCTGTCGAGGCCGAGCCAGGTCGACAGGATGGTGGCGTAGACGCGGCGGTAGTCGGTGTGGAACCTGGGGGCGTCGTTGTCCAGGTCGTCCAGGCTGGGGTGCCTGCCGACGACTGGCGCCCGCAGGCGCCCGCCCACGAGGAAGACCGGCGCCGCGGCCCCGTGCCCGGTGCCGCGCCGGCCGTTCTCCGTGAGCGTGCGCCCGAACTCGGAGAAGGTCATCAGGCAGACGCGGTCCAGCGTCTTGTCGCGGGCCAGGTCGTCGGCGAAGGCCGCCACGGAGTCCGACAACTGCTTGAGCACGGCGGCGTGGTTGTCGCGCTGGATGGCGTGGTTGTCGAACCCGCCGATCCCCCCGCCGCCGAGTTCGACGAGGTATATCCGGATCCCGACGTCGGCGCGGATGAGTTCGGCGACGGTCTTGAGGTTCGCCGCCAGGCCCTGGTTGGGGTAGCGGTGCGCCCCGGGCGCCGAGTCGAGCACGGCCTTGATCTGCCGGCTGGTCGCCCGGGCGGTGCGCCCGGTGCGGCGGACGTAGCCGGCCAGCGGGTTGTCCTCGCGGCCGCGGCCGGGCTCGGCCGAGACGCCGCTGGTCTCCGGCATCGCGTGCAGCGTCAGGTCGCGGGCGGTGCGGATGGACGGCACGCACGCCTTGCGAGCCCTCATAGCGAACGGCGTGGAGATAGGCCCGACAAACACGCCCGGCGCGCGGGACCCGTCGCCCCGGCTGGCGCCGTCGACGGCCCGACCCAGCCAGCCGGTCGGACACTGGGCCTTGCCCGGCATGGCCGTGTGCCAGTCGCGCATCGCCCCCGGATGAGACCGGTTCGACTTGGGGTAGCCCACGCCCTGGACGATGCTGAGCCGGCCGGCCTTCAGCAGCCGGGCAAAGCCCTGCATCTTCGGGTGGAACCCCATGTAGTTGTCGATCTTGTGCACGTCCCTGCCGGTGAGCCTCAGCGTGCGCCGTTTGCGCCCGTAGGCATCGTCTGCGTAGGGCGCCACGGTGTTGAGCCCGTCGTTGCCCCCGGACAGTTGCAGGACGACCAGGACGGTGTTCCTGTGATCGGTCGGCACGGCGGCGGCCGCGCGCGACAGGAAGGCCGGAACCACCGGCGCCAGCGACAGCAGCGCCGGGGCGCCGACGGTGGACGTGAGGAACTGGCGGCGTGAGAAGGCCATGGCGATTCTCCGGAAACTAGGCTAGCTGGAACTCCGGCTGCGTGACAATGGTATGGGCGAACTTCCTCATACGGCCGGCCAACCCGCCGCCGCGCGGTGCGCTCCGCCAGAGCCTCTCGAACGTGCCGTCGTTCGGCCCCGGCTGGAGGAAGAGGTTCACCAGGAACCGACAGGCCGCCTTGGGGCTGGTGTGCCCGTGCCGCCGGGCCACGGCGGCCGGGTCGAGCTTGCCGTTGTACGCCCCCGACGGCGCCAGCAGGGCCGCGGCCAGGTTGCTTCGCGCGATCAGCGTGGCGCTGGTGATCCACGACCGTCCCCCCGCCCAGCCGTGCCGTGTAGGCGGGTAATACAGGTTCTCGCCCAGCCGGGCCAGGTCCACCGCCAGCCGGGTCGTCGGCGCCGTGGTCGCCAGGGCGCGAATGATGCCCACGGCAAACTCCACCGGTCGCTTCACACGCCGACCCAGCGCCCGCGCGGAGAAGAACAGCCTGCTCCGCAGCATGGTCTCGACCAGGCGGCCCACGTCGAGGTCCCTGGCGAACGCCTCGGCCAGCGGGGCCACCAGCGCATCGCCCGGTGAGTCGGTCTCGCTGATGAACCAGCGGTAGAGCCTGCGCACGACGTTCCGGGCGGTGGCCGGATGCTCGGCCGCAATCTTCACGACGTCCTCGGCGCTGAACCTGCCGCTCTTGCCCAGGACGGTCTTGGCCCCGCCGTCGTGCTCGCGGGCGATGTAGCGCAGTTGGCCCCTGAGGACGAACCATCCGGTCATGGCCCGTGCGGCCTCGCGGACGTCCTTATCCGAATAGCTGCCCTCGCCGACGGTGTAGCGATCGAGCAGTTGGCGTGCGAAGGTGTCGGTGGGCTGGGCCTTGCGGTTGGCCTTTGCCCCGAGCGACAGCAGGACGGCCGGATCGCGGGCGAGCCGCCCCAGCAGGGCGGGCAGCTTGCCCATCGCGGCGGCGCGGAGGCCCTGCACGTGCCGACGCATCAGCGAGGCGCTTTCCACCCGGGCGGCACTGGCGGCGACGAGGTCATGCCAGAACAGCGCCAGCTTCTCCAACAGCGGGTGCGGCGTCAGGATCATCCGCCGAAGCCACCATGCCCGAAGCGCCCCGGGCTCGGTCGCCGCCTGGGCGTAGTCGTCGCACGTCCGGTTGAACGCCTCGACGTCGCCTTGGCCGGTCAGCAGCAGGTCCACCGTCCGCTGCGGGCCGGCCTCGAGCGACTGCCGGAGCCGGCCCCACGTCGCGCCGAACCCCGCGCGCCGCCACAGGTGCGCCGCCCGGGCCAACGTCCACGGGCATTTCGGCGAGGGCGCATACCGCGCCCACGCGCGATCGGCGGTCAGGGTCTCTGCTGAGGCGGGCATCACGTGCCTCCCTTGGCCCCGGCCGGGAGGTTCAGGTGAATCGTCAGGGACGTCTTCGACAGGCCCTTGTCGGCCCCGAAGGCGAGTTCCAGCCGCTTGACCGTCTTGACCACGGTCAGCAGCGTGTTGATGTCGCTTTCGGCCTGCTCGCGCGTGTTGCCCTTGTCGACCATGTTCCCGCGAATCATGGTCTCACCGTTGGCCGACAGGATCGACGCCAACTGGGTCCCGTCGATCTCGAGGAGGCTGTGTGCGGCGGCCAGAGGCTTGACGGACCCGGCCGCCTCGGCGCCCAGGGCGTCCATCACGTCCCGGGTCAGCCCGTCTGTCGAGCTGAGGATCAGGTGCCCGTGCGCCACGGCGATGGCCGGACTGAAGTTGAACCGCATGTCGACCACCTTCTCCTTGTCCGTCGGCGGGCCGAAGGCCGCCACCGTGTACTTCACGCCGCCGTGCACCGGGCGGTCGATGATCAGCCCGGGCTCGGCCTTCTGACCGCGGGTGAAGTTGACCAGCCCGACGGCCTTTTGCCAGGCCTCCTCCACCACCGGCGCGAACCGCTTGGGGTTCTTCAGCGGGACGACCAGCGCGAAGGCCGGCAACTGCACCGCCGGCGTCCCGACCGCCGCGTCGTACTTCTGCCCGGCCACCACCAGCCGAACCGTCGGGCCCATCTCGGCCAGGACCTCGTCGGCCAGGTCGCGCCCGGTGAAGAAGATGCCCATCATGTTCTCGAAGAAGATCAGCCCGCTGGTCCGCTCGGGAAACAACGTGTCCTTGGCGGCGTAGAAGCCTCTCAGGTCGCGATAGAGGCTCATGGCGGCGATGCGCCGCGGGACGCGGAGGTTGGGCATGGCCCCGTCGCCGCTCTTGGCGGCCAGGGCGAACTTGGCCACCCCCGAGGTGGCCACCGCCCCGTCGGAAATCGCCTCGATCGTCACCGCCTGCTTGCCCGTCTTCACCGCCACCGTCAGCCACGACGACTTGCTCAACGCCTCCGTGACCGGGGCCGCCAGCAGCGCCACCAGCGGGTTCGTCTTCGAAGACAGCGCCTTGGCGACCTTCGGCAGTTGCTTGAGGATGGCGGTGTTGAGGTAGAGCGCCGCCGCCGCGTCGGTGCCCGCGGCTTCAAGAGCCTGCGTGTAGCCCGGCACCGACGTGATGGGCTTGCCCGACGATCCGTCGCGAAGGTTCAACGCCGTCTTGAGCACGTCCAGGTGATTGGCGACGATCCATCGCTTGCCGATCACCGCGTGGGCCTCGTTGGGCCCGAACGACCAGATCGTCACGTCCCCGTGCTTTTCCGAGCGGATGCGGTCGGTCTGCTGCTTCTTCTTGGCGTCGGCCTCGACCATGACCTGAAGGAACTCGTGCAGCCCCTTGGGGGCCTCGGCGTCGAGGGCGTCGACGACGAGCAGGCTGGTGCCGCCCGGTCCGACGGCCCAGGTCAGCCGGCCCCCCACCAGCCGGCGGACGATCGTCTTCCAGTTCGCCCCGAACCGGGCCTCCAGGAGCTTGATCACCGTCTGAAACTGGCCGAAGCCCGGCTTGGCGGCGGCGGCCTTGTATGCCGGGGAGGCCTCGACGGCCTCGATGAGCTTGGGCTGCAGGAACGTGTCCAGCAGGGCCCTGGGTTGGGTGATGTTCAGGACGAGCACCGCCTGGGCGGGCACGAGTTCGTCCGCGGCGGGGGCGGCGCCCTCGGCCCGAGCCGCAGGCTGCGCCGCCATGGCCAACAGCAACACCCAAACGGCCAACAGCGTCTGTTTTCGGATCATGTGTCCATCCTTTCCGTGCGGAGCTGTGTCATTCGTCAATACGCCGCATCGCCCCGGGGCGTTACAGGCATTCCAGGGCCGCGGGACAGGCCGGTGCTGCCTTCGCCCGTCCCGTCGCGTCAAACGTATAATGGGTGCGGGCCGATCCGGTCGATACGGCCCGAGGGAGATAACGGTATGTCAGGCAGAGGACATTGGGTGGTGCTCGCCCTGGCGGCGATTGCCATTGGATATGGCGTGTTCGGCATGGGGTCCGGGGGCGGTGCCCGGGTGCAGTTCGGCGACCGCAGCACAGCCCGCGGCGAGGACATCGCCACGCCGCTGGTCGGCAGTGTCGGCGTGCACAAGCGCCGCGGACGCGTCACGCTGTACCTCGCGCTTCAGGACGCTGACGGCAAGCGTATTCGTGCCGTCCGACTGCCGAACGGCAGGCGCCCGGCCGCCCCGAGGGTCGAGATCTTCGACGCTGACGGCCAGCGGGTCTACGCCTGCACGCTGCGGTATGGGTGAGGCGGCACCTGCGCGCACTCGTGGCGAGTGCCAAGCCGACTCACAGGACACTTCGCAGCCGTCCTGACCTACGACACCGATCCGCTGCCGATTGAGCTGGAAGAGACCATCTTCATGCTCCCGTGAGCCCGCCCACGAGGTTGCACGGTTTGATCGCGACCCTTCGCAAGGCCGGCTCGAAACTCTGCAGACGGTTTTGGTGTGTGCCGCCGCCCTTGGTGAAAGCAACCCGGTCAGGGATCAGGGGATGCTGTGCCACCGCAGACCCCGTTGTTGTGTTCGGCCTCTCCGCCGGCCGGGAACGGACCGCCGGATGGTGTTACTCGTCGTAGTAGTCGGCGTAGCTGTAGTCGTCGTCAGCCTCCTGCTCCTGATCGTCGTAATCGTAATCGAACTCGTCGTCGTCGAGTTTGTAGAACCGCCGCTTGGGAGCCCCGCACTCGGGACAGACCCAGACCCCGGGTACACGGGAGAACGGGGTTCCCGGCCTGATGTGGCCTTCCTCGTCACCACACTCCGGATCGTAGTAGTACCCGCACAAGTCGCATGCGTAGACGTCCATGGCCGATCCTTTCATTGGGGGCATCATCGCCCTGTCCACTCCGACGTTCGGCAACCGGCGTGCCAGAGAGTAGCCCAGGCGATGTATTTTCATAAAATATTACTGGAAAGTTGGTTACCCCGAAAGACTCGCATGCTGGCCGCATGGCCGTTATCGGCATATAATTTCCGAATCGGAGTTGAAATGCCGATATAGTCGGCTCTATAATTCCTGTTGTTCGTGATATGGAGACTGCACCATGCTTATACGCGTTGTGCTGTTGATCCCCGAGACGGCGATGCGCAGGCGTATCCGCGCCATCCTGTCCGGAACGGATATCGTCGTGGACCTGCTGCGGGGCAAGAGGCATTTCTGGGAACGGGCGGCGCGGCGAAGCTTCGACATGCTCATCGCCCACGAGTCGACGATCTCCGCCGATCTCGCCAACAGCGTGGACCTCGTTCGGGAACTGCCCGACAGGCCGGCGATCGTGCTGCTGGTGGACGAGGACCGTGCCGGCAACCAGGCGCGGTTCCTGGCCACGGGGGTCAATTGCGTGCTGTATACGGGCCTGGACGACGAGGTGTTGGCCAGCGCCATCCACGCCGAGCTGTCCCGGCGCCGCGTCGGGCTCGAGCCGCCGTCGGTCTCACCGGCACAGCCCGGACCCCAGTTGTCGGACTTCGTGTCCCAGTGCCCGGCGATGCGGGCGTTCGTCACCATGGCTGGGCGCGTGGCGCGGACGGACAGCTCGGTGCTGATCCAGGGAGAGACCGGCGTCGGCAAGGAGCACCTGGCCCGGGCAATCCACACCGCCGGCCAGCGGCGGCACGGCCCGTTCGTCGCCGTCAACTGCGGAGGCCTGCCCGAATCGCTCATGGAGGCCGAGCTGTTCGGCCACGAGGCCGGGGCCTTCACCGGGGCCACGCGCGGGCGGCGGGGGTACTTCGAACTGGCCCACGACGGGACGATCTTCCTCGACGAGATCGGGGAAGTGCCCCCGCACCTTCAGGTCAAGCTGCTCCGCGTGCTCCAGGAGCGAGAGATCCGGCGGCTGGGCAGCGAGCGGTCCGTCGGGGTGGACATTCGGGTCATCGCCGCGACGAACCGCGACCTCGTCCAGGACATGCAGTCCGGGCGATTCCGGTCCGACCTGTACTACCGCCTGAGCGTCGTCACACTGACTATCCCTCCGCTTCGCGACCGCAAGGCGGACATTCCCGCGCTGGTCAATCGCGCCGCCGAACGCCTGGCGCCGAGGGTCGGCCTGCACCGGGCCCGCATCAGCGACCCGGCAATGCGGGTCCTTCGCGAGTACGACTGGCCCGGGAACATCCGGGAGTTGTCCAATATTGTCGAGCGGGCCCTGCTGCTGAGCGAAGCCGGCCTGGTTGACGTCGACTGCCTCCCGCCGGGGCTGGCCCAATCGCACCAGGAGGCGGACCTCGGGGACCTGGCCGGGGGACAGATTCCGGAAGTCTGGCTGGCCAAACCGCTGCCCCAACTCCGCCAGGAGATCATCGAACACCTCGAAAGATCATACCTGAGTTCGTGGCTGGACCGGACGGGCGGCCGAGTGGGCCGAACCGCCCGCGCCGCCGGCATCCAGCCGAGAACCCTCTTCGAGAAAATGAAACGCTACCAGCTCCGCAAGGAGCACTACCGCCACCCGACCGTCGAGTAGAACAGCATCCTCTGGTCTGCACAGACCGCCCACGTGCCGCTGGAGCACCGGATTCTGCGCGCGCCGAGGGGCACGGGGAAAGAGGCTTGTATATGGCCGGTCGGCATACGAAAATCCCCGGACTTGGCGCATGGGGACGATGTCGGTGTTCGGCCGCCCATCGCCTGCCGCGAACAGACGAGGTCAAACCATGGCTAACGCGTTCTACAGGATAGAGACCCCGGCCAACGAGCCGGTGCTGGGCCACGGGCCCGGCAGCGGGGAAAAGGCGGCCCTCAAGGGCAAACTCGCCGAGCTGAGGGGTCAGGAGATCGAGATTCCGCTGCTGCTCGGCGGGCGGGAGGTCCGCACGGGCGATATGGGCGAATGCCGCTGCCCGCACGATCACCAGCACCTGCTCGGGACATACCACAAGGCGTCCGCCGACCAGGCCGCCGAGGCCATCGAAGCGGCCCTGGCCGCACGGGCGACCTGGGCGGCGATGGCCTGGCAGGACCGGGCGGCGGTGTTCCTCAAGGCCGCCGACCTGCTCGCCGGGCCCTGGCGAGCGACCCTCAACGCCGCCACCATGCTCTGCCAGAGCAAGAACGCCTTCCAGGCGGAGATCGACTCGGCGTGCGAGCTGATCGATTTCTTCCGCTTCAACTGCCACTACATGACGCGGCTGTACACGGACCAGCCGGGCTCGGCCCGGGGGATGTGGAACCGCGTGGAGTACCGCCCGCTGGAGGGGTTCGTCTTCGCGGTCACGCCGTTCAACTTCACGTCGATCGCGGGCAACCTGCCGACCGCCCCGGCGCTGATGGGCAACACGGTGGTGTGGAAGCCGGCCTCGAGCGCGGTGTACTCGGCGTGGTTCCTGATGCAGTTGCTGGCCGAGGCCGGCCTGCCGCCCGGCGTGATCAACTTCCTGCCTGGGCCCGGCGGCCAGGTGGGCGATCCGGTGCTGGCCAGCAAACACCTGGCGGGGATTCATTTCACCGGCTCGACGGCCGTCTTCCAAGGCATGTGGAAGACCGTGGGGCAGAACATCGCCTCGTACCGATCCTATCCGCGGATCGTCGGCGAGACCGGGGGCAAGGACTTCATCTTCGTGCACGACTCGGCGGACGTGGCCGAGACGGCCACGGCACTGACGCGCGGGGCCTTCGAGTACCAGGGCCAGAAGTGCTCGGCGGCCTCGCGGGCGTACGTGCCCGAGAGCCTCTGGCCGGCCCTTCGCGAGGCGCTGCTGGCCCAGACCGCCGAACTGAAGATGGGGCCGGCCGAGGACTTCACCCACTTCATCAACGCGGTGATCGACCGTGCGGCGTTCGAGAGCATCAAGGGATACATCGACTTCGCCCGCGACAGCAGCGACGCGGAGATCATCGCAGGCGGCGGGTGCGACGACGCGAGAGGCTACTTCATCGAGCCGACCGTCATCGTCGCCAAGGCACCTGATTTCAAGACGATGGTCGAGGAGGTCTTCGGGCCGGTGCTGACGGTGTACGTGTACCCGGCCGACCAGTACGCCGAGACGCTGGCCCTGTGCGACCGGACCTCGCCGTACGCCCTGACCGGGGCGATCTTCGCCCGGGACCGGCAGGCCATCGTCCAGGCGGCCGACGCGTTGGTCGGCGCGGCGGGGAACTTCTACATCAACGACAAGCCGACCGGCGCGGTGGTCGGGCAGCAGCCCTTCGGCGGGGCGCGGGCCTCGGGCACGAACGACAAGGCCGGCAGCATGCTGAACCTCCTTCGGTGGACCTCACCGCGGACGATCAAGGAGAACTTCGTCCCGCCGACGAACTACCGGTACCCGTTCCTGGATGAGGCGTAGCGGCGGCGGACGGTACAGGGAGCACGAGATGATCGATTACGAACTGGGCGTTATCGGTGCGGGCAACATGGCCATGGCCATCCTTCGCGGCGTGGTCGAGAGCAAGGCACTGCACCGGGATTCGATTGTGGCCTACGACCCGGTGATCGCCAGGGAACAGTTGCTGGCGATCGAGCTGGGCATTCTGTGCGCGCGGGACAACACGATGACAGGCTCGTGCCCGCACGTGCTGATCGCCGTCAAGCCGAACGTCGTGCCCGAGGTGCTCGACGAGATCAAGCCGGTCGTGAAGGAAGACGCGACGATCATCTCGATCGCCGCGGGCGTCAAGACGTCGTTCATTGACGAGCGGCTCGGCGGGAAGGGCCGGATCGTGCGCGTCATGCCGAACACCCCGATGCTGGTGGGCGCGGGCATGTCGGCGGTCGCCGCCGGACCACGCGCCAGCAACGAGGACGTCCACTGGACGCAGCGGCTGTTCTCGGCCAGCGGACTGACCGTCGTGATGAAGGAGGACCTCATGGACGCCGTCACCGCCGTCTCGGGCTCAGGCCCGGCGTACTTCTTCTACCTGATCGAGGCGATGACGGCGGCGGGCGTGGCCGAGGGCATCGACCCGGAGGTCGCCGAAATGCTCGCCGCCCGCACGTGCATCGGCGCCGGGCAGTTGCTGGCCCAGACGCACAAGCGCCCCGAGGAACTTCGCAAACAGGTCACCACGCCCGGCGGGACCACCGAGCGCGCGCTGGTGACGATGGACGGGGCCGGCATGAAGGAGACGCTCATCGAAGCCGTCCGAGCCGCCGCCGAACGAAGCCGGGAACTCGGGAAGTAGGTCGTTGACTGGTTGACTGGTAACGGCGCCGGATTACTTGTTAAGCGGGCGAGCGTGCTCGCCGTGTTGCTGTTCGAACGAAGCACGGCACCCGCCCGGAACGGCTTGCCCAGTTAACCAGTCAACCAAGCCGCGAAGCGGCCCCTATTTGGCCAGGAACTCCTCGAACGCGCCACCCAGGACGTTGCGGACCTCGCGGGCGACTTCCCGGTGCGTCGGTCGCCAGCCGGCCTCGTACAGCAGGCGGTACTTGTCGGCCAGCACGTCGGCCACGATCTGCCGCGTGTGCGCCCACTTGTAGATGAGCTGGTCGAGCACGCGGGCGTCGCTGTGGTTGGCCGTGAACGTCGCACCCAACAGCTCCAGGCGCTGACGCGTGATCTCCTCGATGATGCTCGGGTCGTTGCAGAACCACCAGCAGCCGAACAGGTGAAGGTTGCCGAACTTCCTGGCACAGACGCACAGCTCGTGCTGGTTGACGCGAGAGAGCATCGTGACGAGGAACTTGACGTCTCCGTTGCGCCCGCAGAGGTTCTGGACGGCCGCCACGTCGGCAATGCCCACCCCGTCGCCGGCGTCGCCCAGGGCGGGATTGACCTGCCGACGAACGCCTATCATGAGCGCCACGGGCAGGCCGAACTCGCGCGCCGTCGGCACGATGACCTCGTCGATGGCCCCGGCAACAGCCCCCTCGGCCGGGTACGTGAACGTGTTCGTCGTCGAGGCGGCCAGGTACATCGGGCCGATCCGCTCGATCCAGTCGGCCAGGAACTTCCGGGCATTGGCGTAGCTCTGGCCGGACCCGTCGGCCTGCACGGCGTACCCGGCGGCGCTCATGGCCTCGGCCGCCGCCGGCCAGTCGTCGGTCAGCGGGTCGATCCGCAAGGCCGTCCGGAGGCACCCGGGCACGGGCAGCGACTCGTCCCAGCAGGCGACCTCTTCAGGGACGAACGGGTTGTTCGTCATCACCGCGTAGTCGAGCCCGGCCAGGTCGAATACCTTCGCGAGATACTCCTCGGCGTTCTGCTCGGCGAACCATGCCCGGATGCCCGCCAGGTCGCGCCCGGCAATGTCCAGGCCGAGCCGGTTGAGCGTGGTGACGGCCCCGCGAGCGGCCTCGCTTAGCGCGCCGTGGCCGAGGAAGACGTGCTCCCAGACCAGGTCCGCCTGGGCGGGCTTGGGCATCTGCCAGAACGCCTCGGGCCTCAGCCCGCGCGGGGCGATGGTGAACAGTTCGGCCACCAGGTAGTGATACGTCAGCAGTTCGTCGACGCCCCACAGCAGCAGGTCGCCGTGCGCGGGCGAGAACAGGTGCGTGTGCACGTCGGTGATGGTCGCGTGTGCCACCGCCTCCCGCACGGCCGCCTCGAGCGACGCAACGTCAGCAAAGTCCGTCATGGGTCAGGTTCCTTGATTGGCCTTGCGGGGGCGGCCTCGCTTCCTCGCTCGTTCGAACCACTCCAGCGCTTCCGGCGGCAGCGGCCCAAACGAATCCACAATCATCTCTTTGTCAAACTCCGCCGTAGCTTCGGCCAATTCCTGCGTATTCATCTCGGTGAATGGTTTGCTCTTGTTCTTGGGTTTCATTTCGATGTTCTCACCCGAAGAACGCCATTGCGTTGTCGAAGAAGAGCCTGCCGTCGGCGCGGTCCACGCCGCCTCGCGTCCACTGTGGGTGGTGGGTCACGTCGACGAATCGCTCGGGGTGCGGCATGAGCCCCATGGCCCGCCCGGTGGGGTCGCAGATGCCCGCGATATCGTCCACGCTGCCGTTCGGGTTGATCGGATACCCGCCGGGGTTGCCCTCGGCGTCGACGTACCTCACGGCGACCTGGCCGTCGTCGCGGAGCGTCTGGAGGATGGAATCGTCCCTGGGCACGAATTTGCCCTCCCCGTGCGCGACGGGCAGGGCGACGATCTCGCCGGCCGGCACGAAGACGCACTTGTCCGAGTCGCACCGCAGGCGGACCCAGCGGTCTTCGAACTTCCCGCTGTCGTTCCACGCCAGCGTCGCGTCGCGATGGGCCTGGCCCGCAGCGACGTTGCCCCACGGCAGGAGGCCCGCCTTGATCATGACTTGGAACCCGTTGCAGATGCCCAGGACGAGTTTTTCCGCGGCCAGGAAGGCGTTCAGCGCGTCGGTAAGCCTGTGCAGCATCTGGTTGGCCAGGATCTTGCCCCCCGCGACGTCGTCGCCATAGCTGAAGCCGCCCGGTATGACCAGGAACTGGTACTCCCCCAGCCGCGCCGGCGACTCCATCAGCCGAAACACGTGCACGCGTTCAGCGGCGAATCCGGCCTGGGTCAGCGCGAACTCGGTTTCCCTGTCGCAGTTCGTCCCTGCCGCTCTCAACACCAGCGCCTTCGGTGTAGCCATCGCTCAGCGTCCTTCCGACTCTTGCAGTTCACAGTGTCCGAACCATCCGATACATCGTGCGGCGCATGCCGAGTTTCTCGTACAGCCCGACCGCCGCGGCGTTGTCGATAGCGGCGTGGAGGACGACTTCCTCGGCCCCGAGGGCCTTCATCGCCTCGAACGCCGCTTCCATCAGCAGAGTCGCAATCCCGCGCCCGCGGGATGCCTCGGCGACGACCACCTCGCGCACGACCCCGCAGCGCCGCGACAACTCCACGAGCGGCTCCTCGACGGCACAGACGGTGAAGCCGACGATCTGCCCGGCCTGTTCGGCAACCAGCAGCACCCTGTCCGCCTGGGCGAGGAAGCCGGCGAACTCCTCGCACCAGCGCTGCCTCGCGTCGGGGCGGTAGCACCACGCCTCGGCGTCGTAGCCGGCGTGCTGGTCGGCCATCGACTGCCACAGCCGCCCCACGGCCGGCACGTCGCCCGCCCCGGCGGGCCTGATTGTGCACTCCGTGTCCGTCACGCGCAACCTGATGTTCTCTCTGCAACACAACAATGGGCGGCAATGCTCTTCACGGCCATGCCTGAACACCACGGGCAAGATGCCCGTGCTACTACCTGCCGTGCCATGGCCGTCCCGGCCATGTTCTTCATCTTCCACGGGCACAAGATGCCCGTGCTACCAGTCGAACGTCTCCTGCCAGGCCGCCTTGGCCTCGGCGGCCGGCAGGTCGATCACGTTCCGCCCGTCGGCGGTGATGACGACGCGGCCGGTGTCGGTGACCTTGCCGATCTCGCCGAAGGGGCAGTCGCTGATGCATCGCATGAAGGCGTCGTAGTTGTCCGGGGCCACTTCGACCAGGAACCGCCCGGCGGACTCGCCGAAGAGCCTGGCCGCCTCGGTCGCGTCGCCATCCACGCACACCGCCGCCAGGTCCACTTCCACCCCCAGCCCGCCGGAAAAGGCCATCTCCGCCGCCGCAGCCGCCAGCCCGCCCTCGCTGAGGTCGTGACAGGCCCGCACGGTGCCGGCCTCGATGGCTTTTTGCAGCGCCCGCATCGTCGCGATGTTGGTTTTCAGGTCCACCGGCGGCACGTCGTTGCCGGTCTCGAGGCCCTCGACGAGGAGATAGTGGCTGCCGCCCATCTGCCCGCCGGTGCGCCCCAGGAGGAACAGCGTGTTGCCCGCCTGCTTGGCGTCGGCGGTGACGCATCGCCCGGCGTCTTCGACAACGCTTATCGCCGAGATCAGCAGCGTCGGCGGGATGGCGATAGTCTGCCCCGTGTCGGTCTGGAACTCGTTGTTCAGCGAGTCCTTGCCGCTGACGAACGGCGTGCCGTAGGCCAGCGCCGCGTCGCGGCAGCCCTTGGCCGACTGGACGAACGAGCCCATGCGGTCGAGCTTGTTGCAGTTGCCCCAGCAGAAGTTGTCGAGGATGGCGGTCCGGTCCAGGTTGCCCCCCACCGCCACGCTGTTGCGCAGCGCCTCGTCCACCGCGTGCAGGGCGCTCTGGTACGGGTCCAGGTCGCCCAGCTTGGGGTTCATGCCGCAGGAGATCACCACGCCCTTTCGGCTGTCGAGCACGGGGCGTATCACCGCCGCGTCGCCCGGGCCGTCTTCCGTGACGCCGACCAGCGGCTTGATCACGCTGCCGCCCTGGACCTCGTGGTCGTACTGCCGGATGATCCACTCCTTGGACGCCACGTTCGGCGCCGCCAGGATCCGCAGCAGGACGTCGTTGTAGCTGTCCTTTCGGCCAAGCGCGGGCGAGGGCCTCGGCGGGTTGTCCCACAGGGCCTCCTTCGTCGGGCGCGGGAAACCCTCGTGGAGGAAGGCCATCTCCAGTTCGCCGACGAGCTGCCCGTCGTAGAACAGGCGCAGCATCCGATCGTCCGTGCCGAAGTGCCCTATCACCGTCGCCTCGACGCCTTCGTCGGAAAAGACCTTGAGTATCCGCTCGACGTTCTCCTGCGGCACGGCCAGCGTCATCCGCTCCTGGGCCTCGGAGATCCAGATTTCGGCGTAGGTCAGCCCGGCGTACTTGAGCGGCACGCGGTCGAGGTGGACCTCGGCGCCGATCTCCTCGCCCATCTCCCCCACCGAGCTGCTCAGCCCGCCGGCCCCGCAGTCGGTGATGCACGAGTACAGGCCCAGCTCGCGGGCCTGGACGATCGTATCGAGCATCTTCTTCTCGGTGATCGCGTTGCCGATCTGCACGGCGTGGGAGAACTCGGTCTCGTGCTCGTGGGTCAGTTCGCCGGAGGAGAACGTGGCCCCGTGGATCCCGTCGCGCCCGGTCCGCCCGCCGACGCAGATAATCGCATCGCCCACGTTCGGCCGGCGTTTACGGCACTTGTCGATCGGCAGCATGCCTATCGTGCCGCAGTACACCAGCGGGTTGCCCAGGTAGCGCTCGTCGAAGTAGACGGCGCCGTTGACCGTCGGGATGCCCATCCGGTTGCCGTAGTCCCGCACCCCGCCGACCACCCCGCGCATGATCCGCCGGGGGTGCATCACACCTTTCGGCACGTCGTCCAGGGCCATGTCAGGCGGGCCGAAGCAGAAGATGTCCGTGTTGGCCACCGGCTCGGCGCCCAGGCCCGTGCCCATCGGGTCGCGAACGACCCCCCCGATGCCCGTGGCCGCCCCGCCGTAGGGCTCGATCGCCGAGGGGTGATTGTGCGTTTCGACCTTGAAGCAGACGGCGTGGTCGTCGTCGAACGCGATCACGCCGGCGTTGTCCTCGAAGACGCTCAGGCACCACGGCTTGTCAAGCTCGGCCGTGGCGCCGAAGACCGTCGTCTTGATGAGGTTGGGGATCTCCTCGACGATCTCGCCGGCGTTGTTGCGGACGGTCACGTCGGACCGGAAAGTCTTGTGCACACAGTGCTCGGACCAGGTCTGGGCGATCATCTCGAGTTCGACGTCCCGCGGCTCGCGTCCGATGCGGCGGTAGTAGTCCTGAATGCACGTCATCTCGGTGACGTTCAGGAACATCTCGCCGTCTTTGCTGAGCTGTTCGAGCCCGGCGTCGTCCAACTCGCGGATGGGCACGTCCGTGATCTTCAGCTCGTAGGCCCCCTCGTGCGACTCCGGCGGCGTGTAGGCCTCGTAGAAGATCTGCTCGATCGTCGGGTTGGCCAGCAGGCCGGTCGCGATGGTCCGGCGGATCTCGTCGGTGACCTCCCCGCCCAGTTCGTACCGCCGGGCCGTGCGGACCGCGTCGATGCCGATGCCCATGTCCCTGACGGCCTGTTCGGCCGACGCCGCCACCGGGTCCATCACCCCGGGCTTCAGGTGCACCTCGATGACGCCGTCGCCGTTGCCCGTGGCATGGCCCTCCGGGCCATGGTCTTCATCGTCCACGGGCAGGATGCCCGTGCCACTGCCGACCACAGTGAACTCCTCGATCACCGGATCGGCCAGCAGTTCGGCACCGATGCGCCCGGCGTCGTCGGCGGTCAGGTCGCCGACGAGAAAGAACAGCCTGGCCGAGTCGACCGACGTGACGGCGTCGATGCCGAGTTCTCTGATGTGTGCGAATACCCCTTCGGCGTGCGGGTCGCCGAAGCCTGCCTTGGACCGAATCTCAATGCGGTGGATCATGGTTTCTGTCCGTCTGAAGCTGCCACGGATCTGGTGAGTACCGGCGGCATTGTAGCGGCCGCGACCGCGGGCGGCAAATCCGAATCCTGTCGACCGGGATCAGCACACGCGCGCCCAGGGAGCAGTCCCCCAAGCCCAGGGATCAGAATCCCTGGGGCAGGAACTCCGGAGAAAAGGGTCCCCGGGGTGCGTCTGCCGGGGTGGCTGCATCGTCCACGATGCCCGGGTTAACGACTCGCAAGAAGACCACTCCCAGAGAGTCGATCCCAGGGATTCTGATCCCTGAGCTTGGGGGCACGCGACGCGGGCTTCGTTCCCGGCGCTAATCCCCCCACCCGATCGCGCCGATCATCACGTGCCAGCCCATGCCGCTGCTGAGCACGCCGGGGGTCTTCTCGGTTACGTCGGCCGGGCCGATCTCGCCGGCGTGGTACGAGCCGAACAGCGGGACTTTCGTGCCGATGGCGTCCTGGATGGCGGCCAGTTCGTCCCCGACGTTGTCCAGCTTGCCCTTGCGCCCGGCGCAGTCGAAGGCGAACACCGCCGCCGGCCTGGCGCCGGCGTCCGACAGGCCTTTCAGCGCCTCGGTCGCGGCCTGGCGGGCCGTCGCGATGACCTTCGCGTTTTCCTTGGCGCTTCGCCCGGCCAGGGCGACGTCGAAGTTGCCCGACAGCATCAGTCCGACCGCCGCGTCGGAGACCATCTCCCCGCGGAAGTAGACGAACGTCTGCCCCGCGTTCTTGTTGGCGCAGCCCCCGAGGATCGGGAAGCCCGGCCCCGTCACCGACTGGATCCCCTCGACTAGCGGGCCGTTCTTCGGGGAATGCGCGTCGGCCACAACAATCATCAGCCGGCTCGTGTCGATCTTGGGCAACTGCTTGGCCAGGGCGGCCCCGCCCGGGAAGAGCTTGGCGCGGATCTCGGCCTCGTGCTCGGCGGGGACCAGCTTCGACGCGCCGAGGTCCCGCTGGCAGGCGGCGGCGACCATGATCCCGTTGCCGCCGATCGCCATCACGCCGACCGACTCGTCGACGAGGACGCCGCCCTGGCTGAACACCCCGTACGCCGACCCGCCAAAGACGATCGCCTTGTCGAAGACCGAGCAGACGCCCTGGAGGACCTTGGCCTTGCGATCGGCATCCTCGAAGCACTCGGTGACCAGGACGGCCTTGGGCGGCGCGCCGCCGAGTTGGTCCTTGGCCGCCTGTGCGGCGGTTTTTCCGGCCTCGAACGGGGCGTCCTTGGCGCACGTGCCGGACCCGAAGACGATCTGCCGCGTCGCCGGCGCCAGGTCGCCCGCACCGTCGCCGATGCCTATGGATTTGCACCCGGCCCCTGCGGCAAGCAGCAGTGCGGCCAGCATCGTCATCGCCGCGCGGCCTCGGGCGCCGCGCCGTGTTGTGTGGGTGGTGGTCATGTGTGGTCTACCTTTCTCTGGTGGTCTCAGCGTTTGGAG
>Ga0180432_10003666_pt1 | contig 21680 bp, 20 predicted proteins | sample SS_ome_10_FD_132414 | JGI IMG/M metagenome (GOLD analysis project Ga0180432, IMG submission 132414) | Hypersaline lake sediment archaeal communities from the Salton Sea, California, USA - SS_1_MS_2 metaG | ecosystem: Environmental > Aquatic > Non-marine Saline and Alkaline > Hypersaline >...
CAGATCCCGCAGATCCGTTCGGAGAGGTAGAGCGTCTGGACCAAGTTGCGTCGCATGCCCATGTATTCGATCCCTCGATGGGCGAATCCGGGCTTGATGTCGACGCCGACGATCTGCTCGCCGGAGAGGTCGAACGTGAACCGGATCGGCTCCTTGAGGGCCGGATGGACCGGTCCGATCGGGACGGTGTAGCAGGTCTCGCCGCCGCCGCCGATCTCGAGGTGGATCGATCGGTTATTCATGTCGTCCCTCCCACTTCACCAGCCGCTTGACGCTCCCTTTCGTCTCCTCTTCCTGATCGTTCCGCCACGGGTGAATCGTCATCTCTTCCGGAAGGAAGAGGTTCCTCGCGTCCGGGATTCCGACGACGTCGATTCCGAAGAACTCGCGCTTCTCCCGCTCCGCCGTCTGCGCCCCCGGAATGAGGTCGGTGATCGTGGGAATCGTCAGGTCGTTCTTCGGCAAGATCGTCCGGATCGTCACCGTCGCCTCGCCGTAGCGCTCGCCCCACCCGGTCGAGAAGTGGTAGTTGAGCGCGAGCCCGCCGTCGCCGAGGTCCTCGCCGGAGATCACCGACAGGTGCGGCTCCATCTCCGCACAGAGGTGTTCCACCGCGTCACGGAACGTCGCTCGATCGACGACGACCCACAGGTCGTAGACCGGCTTCGGGTCGATGTTGCCAACCGTCCGCTCGATCGTCCGGTCTTCGAGGACCCGGCTTCCGAGCGCCTCCCGGAACGAGGAAAGGACCAACTGCGGCTTCATCAGACCACCCCCGCCTTCTCGAGCGTCTCGAGCTTCGTGACGGCCTTGACGACGCCGTCGATGATCGCCTCCGGCCGCGCCGGGCACCCGGGGACGTAGACGTCGACAGGGATCACTTCGTCGACGGGCCCTACGATGTTGTACGACTCGTAGAAGACGCCACCGGTGCAGCCGCAGCCGCCGACCACGACGACCGCCTTCGGATCCGGCGTCTGATCGTAGACCCTCTTCAGGCGCGGGAGCATCGGGCGCGTCACGGGACCGGTCACCAGCAGGACGTCGGCGTGTCGCGGCGTCCCGGTGAGCATGATCCCGAAACGTTCCACGTCATACCGCGGCGTCAGTGCAGCAACGATCTCGATATCGCATCCGTTGCAGGACCCGGTGGCGATGTGGAAGACCCACAAGGCCCGTTTGAATGATCGAGGTAGTGCCATACGTCTCACCCAATCCAGATCAAGATGATGAAGACGAGCCCGAGGGCGCCGATGAACCATGCAACGTAGTCACTCAAGATCCCTGTGTGCCAAGCCCGGACCCTCTTGTAGTAGGCGGAGAGCCCGTGGACCATCCCCCAATAGAGGTTCTCTCCGCGCACGTGCAGCGTCTCCGCCGCCTCCGGCTCGGGGTTTCCCGAGAGGAACGGCTGTGCCTGATCCGTCCCGCGCTTGTAGTCCTTCCGACCGCGAGAGCGGACGGCGAACCCGACGATCAGGATCCCGAGGAAGAGGAGCGTCCAGGCGATCGGGTTCCACGCACCGAAACCGGAATTGATTCCACCCATCGCTATCCACCTCCCAGGACGGCACCGATGTACGCGTCGCGCCCGACCCAGAGTGCCTTTGCGGCCGGGGTGACGATCGTGTCGACAAAGAATCCGGGGAAGAGACCGAACGCGACCACGACGACGGCCAGAACCGCCATCGGGATCAGCATCCCGAGCGGCGCTTCGCCGGCCGCCGGAGGAAGTCCGGCCTTCGACCCGAGGAAGGCTCCTTGGAACGCCTTCATGAAGACGGCGAGGAGCATGATGCTCGACAGGATCGCGATCACCGACAGGAACGGAGAGAGCTGGAACGACGCCTCGTAGATGAGGAACTTCGAGGCGAACCCGTTGAACGGAGGAACCCCCGCGAGGGCGAAGGCGCCGATGATGAAGAAGATCGTCGTCCACATCATCCGGTGCGCCAGCCCGCCCATCTTGTTCAGGTCCCGCGTCCCGCTCGCCCGAACGACCGCCCCGGTCGCCAGGAACAGAAGCCCGATGCAGGCGGCGTCGTTCAGCATGTGGAAGATCCCGCCCTGCAGGGCGACGAACCCGTAGTCGAGCGCGTTCGCGCTGTCGGCAAGCGCCGCCCCACCGGCGACGAGGCTCGCTTGTCGGACCAGGCCGACTCCAACACCGAGGAGCATGTAGCCGATCTGTGAAACGGCTCCGTAGGCGATCAGTCGCTTGATGTCGTTCTGGACGAGGGCCATCGTCACGCCGACGAAGATCGTCAACATCGCGAAGACGATCAGGATCCACCCGTTGGTCGACAACGTCACGCCGACGCCGAAGAGAGTGAACAGAATCCGGAAGAGACCGTAGAGGCTCGCCTGGCTGTTCGCGACGAGGACGGCCGACATCGGGGCCGGCGCCTCGCCGTAGGCGTCGGGGGCCCACATATGCAAGGGGACCGCCCCCGCCTTCATTGCCAGACCGGTCAGAAGAAGCCCGAGGGCGATCTTGTCGACAAGACTCGCCCCGGCGGCGCCGATCTGGCCGGCGAGGAAGGCGATGTTCAGCCCGCCGTGTTCCCCGTAGAGGAGGGCGACCGCCAGAAGGACGAACAGGCCCGACAGAGTGTAGAGCGTCATGACCTTGAAGCCCGCCTCCTGCGACTTGCGGAGCCAGACCCTGAACCCGATCAGTCCGCAGGCGGCGATCGAGGTGATCTCGAGGAAGACGAAGAAGTTGAACATGTCGCCGGTCAGCTCCATGCCGAAGATCCCGGCCGTCAGGAGCAAGAACAGGCTGAAGAACATGCTCCCGCCGGAGCGCTCCTTCCAGTACGAGAAGCTGAAGTAGGCGCCGGTGAGCGTGACCAACGCGGTGATGAGCGTCATGAAGGCGCTCATTCCGTCGACCTCGAACATGATTCGGATCGGCACCGTCATCCCCGAGGGGAGCGGCATCGTTCCGCCGAGAACGTAGACGTTCGGAGCTCCGCTTCCGGCGAAGAAGTCGGCCGCGAGGAGTCCGGCGAGGGCCGCCGTGACGGCGGCGATCAGCCCGACAAAGACGTTCCGCGGACCTCGCCCGAGCTTGCCGACGAGCGGCACGCCGAACGCGCCGAGAAGCGGCACCGCGACGAGGAGGACGGGAGCGTGAACGGTGAGTGCGTTCATCCTCTCAGCTCCTTTATCTTCCGAACGTCCAGCGTTCCGTAGTGACGGTGGACGAAGACAGCGAACGAGAGGAGGAGTGCCGTCGTAGCCAGACCGATGACGATGCTCGTCAGAGTCAGAGCCTGCGGCGTTGGGAGGACCATCCTCTCCCCGGCCGTTGCAAAGGTGTAGATCGGCGCGGCGCCTCCGCTCCGGTACCCGAGCATGACCAAGAACAGGTTCACGCCGGTCTCGACGAGCGAGACCCCGATCACCATCTTGATCAGGTTGCGCTTGAACAGCAGCGCGTAGAGTCCGAAGGCGACAAGGAGTGCCGCGATGACGAACGGAAAGTTGCCCACGTTCATTCGGTTTCCTCCTTGCGGGCGCCGACGAGCATCACGATCACGATGCTGGCGATCCCCGTGAGGACCTTCAGTCCGACGGCCCAGTTCATCAGCGGGACGAGCCCTCCGGTGTTCAGCGCGCCGGCGTTCGGCCCGAAAGCGACCGGCTCTCCGAAGAGAGGCGAGCCCGAGCTCGCGAGCAGGTTGTAGAAGAAGACTGTTCCGATCCCGGCGAAGGCGAGACCGAGGAAGGCGAGAGCGCCGACCTCTTCGAGGCTCTGGAGTAGGTGCTTGTTCAATCGCCCCTTGAGCCCCGCTGCGCCGAACGATACGAGGAGGAGCGCGAACGCGCTCGCTACGATCGCTCCGCCTTGGAATCCGCCTCCGGGAGTCAGATGGCCGTGCATGATCACGTAGAAGCCGAACACGATCGCCAGCCCGTAGACGAGCCGGGTCACGGTCCGAACGATGACCGACATCCCTTGTTCGTTCATCGCTCATCCTCCCGAAGCTTCCGGAACAGCGTCAACACTCCGACGACGGCGGCGAAAAGGACGGTCGCCTCGCCGAGGGTGTCAAACCCTCGGTAGTCGAAGACGACGGCGGTCACGACGTTGTTCGCCGCGACCTCCCCTTGCGCATTGGCGATGAAGTAATCGTCCATCGCGGCGTCGTTCGGGACGCCGAACGGCCTCGTCGACGTCGCAGCAAGAAGGAGGAACGCGCTGACGAACAGGAACGCAACCAGCAGTGCGGCCTTTCTCATTCCTCCTCCTTTCGCCTCGTTCGCCGGAGGGCGATGACGTAGATCGCCGTCGTCAGCGCGGCGCCGATTCCGGCCTCCGCAATGGCGACGTCCGGCGCTCGAAGGACGTAGAACTCGAGCGAGACGAGCAGGCTCGCCGCCGCGAGGGCGAGAACCGAAGAGAGCAGGTCCTTGAACCAGACGGCGAGAGCCCCACCGGCGACGATCAGTACGAGAACGATGACGTGAAGTATGTTCTCGATCATGGTCGCTCCTCCAATCGATCGACGACGGCTCCCTTCGGCTTGATTCCGCTCCGGTGCGCCGCGCGGGCGATCGCGTGCGATCCCGTCGGGTTCGTGACGAGGATCGCGATCAGCGCGACGATCGTGTGAATGGCGAGCGTGTTGTACTCCGCTCCGCCCTTCACGAAGCCGTAGACGATCACGCCGACCGCCGTGAAGATCGACCCGAACGTCGTGCACTTCGTGGCTCCGTGGAGTCGCGTGTACACGTCGGGAAACCGAATCAGGGCGACCGCTCCGAGTCCGTTGAACAGCACACCGATGCCGAACACGACATAGACGAAGATCGGCATCACAGCCCCCTCTCCAAGTAGCGCGCCACGTAGAGCGTGCCAACGAACGAGAGGAGCGCGTAGATGATGGCGACGTCGACGAAGATGACCTGATCGAACGCCGCGCCCAACACGATCATCGTCGCGACGACCATCGTGTTCAGCGTGTCGAGTCCGACGACCCGATCCGCGACCGTGGGTCCCAGACCGATTCGAAACAGACTGAACAGCGTGAAGAACACGAAGCACGTCGCGACGACGAGGAAGACGATCGGTTCGACGATCATTCCGCGATCCTCCTTGCCCAATCCGCGAACGGCCCGCACACCGTTTTGCACGTCGGCTCGAGGTCGGTGACGTTGATCCAATGAACGAACAGGTCTCCCGATTCGTCGTCCACGTCGACCGACAGTGTCCCCGGTGTGAGCGTGATCGAGTTGGCGAGCAGCGTCAGGCCAAGCTCAGTGCTCAGGCCGGGCGAGATCCGGACGATCCCCGGACGGATCCGTCCGGTGATCACCCGATACGCGACGTCGAGGTTTGCCTTTGCCATTGCCCACAGAAACGGCCCGATGACGTAGATCAGGAACGTCAGAAGACGAAGTGGGTTGAGCATCCGATACGGGCTCTTCCCGGACTTGCCCCCCCGCGCGAGCGCAAGCCGGCCTGCAATGAGGCCGGCGACGATCGCGAGAACGGCCCCGGTGATGAGCTCCTCCAGGCTCCATGCACCGACCGTTCCGCTCCCCAGCGTCATCAGGAGGTAGAACGCATAGGCAACGGCTGCAATAGCCAGAGTAGCGAGCATTCCCACCCTCCCGGTACGGCAGTCTGACAAACGGCCCGGCGGCACATCCGTCGGGCATACGCAGTGTACGGAAGGCGAAAGGAATCTGTCAAGAAACCTCGAACCAGTGCGGCGTTCGCGAACCGCGTGCCTCGAAACCGGCTACTCGATCGTCAGGGTTTGAACGACCGTATCGGTCGCCCCGTCGTCGTCGGTCACGGTCAGTCGGACCGCGTACTGCCCGGGAGCCGGGAAGACGTGCAGAACGATGGGACCGCTCGCATCGACGACCCCGTTGCTCTCGAAATCCCATGCGTACGCGACGATCGTCCCGTCGAAGTCGAACGAGAACATCCCGTTGAACTCCACCGGCTCCGCGGCGACCGGCGCGTCCGGTGTGAACGCGAACGAGGCGATCGGCGGAAGAATCGTCTCGTCGTCGTCGCCGGAGGGCGACGCGTCAACTTGGATCACGTACAGAACAGTGTCCGAAGCGTCGTCGTCATCGGTCACGGTCAGACTGACACTGAAGTTCCCCGCGGTCGGGAACGCGTACTCGAGGATCGGCTCGGTCGCGTCGACCGCCCCGTCCCCGTCGAAATCCAGGCGAAGCCTACGATCTCGCCATCCGGATCGGAGGACGGCGACGCATCGAACGTGACCGGTTCTCCGGCGATCGGTCGGCCCGGAGCGTAGGAGAAGTCGGCCGTCGGCGGGAGGAGGCTCGGCCGGACGTCGACCGGCTCCTCGGCCGGAACGGCGGACACGTCAACCGTCCGGACGATCGAATCGGAGTTCCCGCCGTCGTCGGTCACGGTCAGTCTCACGGCAACCGCGGCCGCCGTGGAGAAGGTCCGGATCGCCGTCGGACCCGCGGCGTCGCTCGTGCCGTCATCGCCGAAATCCCACGAATACAGAACGATCTCCCCGTCGAAATCGAACGAGAGCGTCCCGTCGAAGGCAACCGCATCGCCGACGCGCGGGGATTCCGGCGCGAACGAGAAGTCCGCAATCGGCGGTTGGAAGCTCGAGGAGACCGGTTCCTCGACCGCTTCACCCTCGGAGATCGGAATCGCCTGGACGAGCGTGTCCTCGTTTCCGGTCTCGTCGGTCACCGTCAGGCTGACGGAAGCTTCTCCGGCGGTTTCGAAGGACCACTCGACGATCGGGTCGGTCGCGTCGACGGCCGAGTCCCCGTCGAAGTCCCATGCGTAGGCGACGATCTTACCGTCGAAGTCGAAAGAGAGACTCCCGTCGAAGGTCACCGGCTCCCCGGCGACTGGCTCCTCCGGTGTGAGGGTGAAGTCGGCCGTCGGCGGCTGGAAGGTGACGACCACCTCGCGTGGGCGGATGTACCCGCCGAACGCAACCTGCGCCCCGGACGGTCCCGCGAGATCGATCGCGGCCGCCTCCTCGGTCGTGAAGGTGAAGCGCGCCGGCAGGGAGGCCGGATCGACAGAGACGATGTAGGATCCCGGATCGACGTTGGCAAAGGCGAATCGGCCGAACGAATCCGACCCGGCGATCAGCGTGTCACCGTCAGCGTCGGTCAGAAGGACGCGGATGTCCGCAAACCCTCCCTCCCCCGGACCCTGCGTCCCATCCTGATCGGCATCCTCGAAGACGATCCCTTCGATCACCAGGATCGGTCGAAGCGGGACCGAGACGATCGTCGTCTCGCCGGAGACCACGCGAACGTCGAGTGGGCCGGCCGGCAAGGCATCGGCGGGCACATTCCTCACGGTGAGTGTGTAGTCGCCGATCGATAGCGGCGGGAACCGGAAGAATCCCGTCTCGTCGGTCGACACTTCGGTGCCGTCGACGGCGAGAATCCCGGCACCGATCGGCCGATCCTCGTCATCGAAGGCGCCATCCCCGTCGAGGTCGACGAAGAGGCGCCCTTCGATCCTCCCCTTGGTCAGCAGGAAGGGGAGAGGGATCTGCAAATCGGCACTGAAGGAGATCCCCCAGCCAAACGAGGTCGGCTCGGCATCGCCTCGGTCCCACCCGATCGATCCGTCGAACATGATGTCGAGCCAGTCGTTGAACCGAATGTCGATCGAGGCGGTCAGATCGAACTCGTCTTCGGTATTCCCGAGGCGGATCGACGCCTCGTGAAGCGTCCCTTCCGGCCGGAAGAGGATCGAGACATCCGTCTCTCCGGCGAGCACGTTGTCGGTGAGAACATCGATCGATTTCTCCTGCGTCAGCTGCAGGAAGAGATAGAACGAGTCGACGGAAAGGCCGGCACCCTCCGTGAACGTGAGGGTCCGCGTGTGCGTTCCGAACGCGAGATCGATCCGATCCTCGATCTCCCCGGAGAAGGCATACGGGAAGACCCCGTCCGTCTCACGCACGCCGAGCGAGAGGAGAAGGTCGATGTCGCTTGCCAATGTCGGGTCGTCCAGTCGGCTCCACGCGAACTCGACCGTCGAGGAAAGTCTCGGCCCGTCCTCGATCGGGGTCGCCGAAAGATTGAAGCCGAGCTCGTCGTCGACTTGGGTCGACTCGAGCGGATCTCGCACCACGTTGTCCCACTCGTGGGAAAGCGACAGGCTGATCGACAGGTCGGTCATTCGAAGTCGCTGGGAGAGCCGGATTCCGGCGCTGTCGGACTCCGAGCCGGGGAACCCGGTCCCAATGGAGAACACCTCGCCGTTCAAGAAGTAGCCGGCTGTGTCGATCTCGGTCCCGAACAGGAACGCCCGGCTCGTACGACCTGCGTCGGTCCCGAGGGCGGCCTCGGCGAAGATCCGCCAATCCTCTAACGGCTCGGCCTCTGCGGTCGCCCCGCCGATCGCGCGGCGCTCGGTCGGATTCCGAGCGTCGAAGAAGCTGAACCCGACGTTGGCGACCTCCGGACCCATGGCGAAGTACCCGCCGAATCGCGCTTCGTCGTCGTAGAGCCCGGCGACCAGGGTCACGTCGAGGACCTCGTCGTCGATCTCGAAGCTTCCCCCCTCGCAGGTCAGGCTCACGAGATCGGTCAAGCGCTTCGAGACGTTTCCGAGCGTCGTGATGGTCGGCTGACGACGGTAGAGGAGCGAGTAGGACGTCACCTGGAGCGGGTCCGGGCCGAGCGGGGTGTCGACGCTGAGGAACGACGAGAAGAATCCGTCGAGAACCCTGCCCGACGTCGAGAAGGTCATCCGACTGTCGAAGGTCCCGTCGAGGACGTCCTGGCCGATCGACAATCGAAGACGGGCGGGCAGGATTTCGATCAGCGTTCCCCCGACGACGTCCGGCGTCGGCGGGAGGATCGTCGTGAAGACGACCGCTTGGTCCTCGACCCCCTCGTACAGAATCGACGTCGCAGTGACGGTAAGCACGTCCTGCCCCGGATCGGTCGAGACCGGCACCTCGAGTCGGGCGACGATCGTCGCGCGCTCCTGCGGGGCGAGGTCGAAGGTGTCGCCGGAGAGCGCCAGGGGAAGCCCTCGGGATGAGAAGGCGTCGATGATCACCGTATCCTGCGCGTTTCCACGATTGGTGAGTGTCAGCTCGTATTCGACGGCCCCGCCGGGCGCGACGCTCGTCCCCACCGGTTCCAGAAGCTCGATCCGATTGATCGGCGAGACGAGAATCCGGGCGAAGCCGGATGTGCGATCGTCCGGATCGACTTCGGACACGGCGGTGAGCGTCAGCTCGTACGCGCCCGCGGCGGCCCCGGCCGGAACGATGACCGTCACGAAGACGGCCGCTTCGTCGTCCGGGGGAATCGCAACGAGGTCTTCCACATCGAGGATCTGCCAGCCGGCGGGGGCATCGATCACGATCGAAACAGCGACCGCGTCGGCCTCCGTCGTTCTCAAGGCGAAGACCGGCGTGACGAATTGGCCCGGGGCGGCCTCTTGCTCGCCCGGGCGAACGTCGATCTCGACGGTCCCGAAGCAGCAGAGGCCGAATGCGGAAACGACAACTGCAATCCAAGCGACGGTCGCCCGGAAGCCTCTCGGTCTCGCCAGCATGCTGCGATCAGGGTAGATCGCGCTTCCGAAGGGCGAAAGGACCGGACTGCATGTCGACGGAGACGTTTGTCTGATCGGTCGGTGCGTCGAGTCCGCGGTGGCGCGCGCCGGCGTCGCATGTCCCGTCCCAATCGGTCAACCGTCGACTGCCCTCGCTTGCGATCGGCTACGGTGGAACCGCGGCGTCTCACCTTGTGTAGGTTCGGCGAGAGAACGCCTGTTGGGTAAAGGACTCGATCGACATGGTCAGCGTACGTCTATGCACCGAGCTTCTGATCGAAACCGAGGACCGGGTCGGCCTCCTCGCCGAGGCGAGCCGCCTTCTCGGAGACATGGGGATCAGCCTTCTGTCGGTCGTCGTCCGGCGCCACGACGAGACAGCGAGCCTCCGGCTGGTCACGACGTCCCAGACCCACGCGGCGGAGGCCCTACGCGCAGCCGGCTTCTGCGTCGAGGAACGCGACGTCCTGTTGATGGAGATTCCGCATCATCCCGGATTCCTCAGCCGGATGGGTGAAGCCCTCGCCCGGAAAGGGATCGCGATCAACGAACTCTACGCGACCGTCCCGGACGACGCGTCGAGCGGCCTCGTCGTCCTTCGGTGCTCCGACAACAGGAATGCCCTTCTTCTCCTTCGCGGACGCTAGCCCCCGCGGATCCTCCGGTCAGTCATTGACGCGGAAGGTGCGGCCGTCCGACCGTCCGAAGACCTCCGGGAAGTAGAACTCGTAGGCCATCGTCGGAAGCGCCCCGTAGAATCCCGGGGTGACGCCGCGGAGCGTGTAGACGTAGGAGTACGTCCCCGCCGGGAGGTAGTCGGCGAAAAGGACGACCTTCTCGTCTCGGAACTCCGAACGGGAGTACCAACTCCACCACCACGAGCCCCACCACGGCCACTCCTCGTCCTCTCGGCGGAAGCTTGGATCGGACTCGAGGACGCTCGTCGTCGCCAACGAGGTATCCACGGCCTCGCAACCGGCCGGAATCGGGTCCTCGACGACGACGTAGTAGAGGTCGTTCGGCGCGACGATCGTCAACCGGACCTCGAACGTCTCGCCGACGCCGATCGCCGTCCTCTCCTCGCGATCCTCGTCGTCCGGCCCACCGGACAGGTACTCGCGTTGCACGAGGATCCCTCGGTCGAGCGGCTCCACCTCGTCGACCGGGAGCCCGACGGTCAGATGGGCCGTGTAGTACAAGGTCCCCGGGCCATCTCCCCGCCCGATCGTCAACCGGTGCGCGTCCGCCGCGGTCAACTCGCTCCCCGGGACGGTCACCTCACGAGGGTCTCTCACCGTCTCGGGTGAGACCGTTTCAATCAGGATCGGCTCGTCGTTGAACCCGACGCGGATCTCGTACGCCCCGCCGAGCTCTCCGGTAACGACCATCCAGTCGGTGAGCGCAATCAGAGCCCACGCCGTCTCCTGCGTCGTCTCCCAGATCCCCGCCCGCCGGGCGACCATCAGCCATCGGACGACGTTCGGAAGGAGGGGATTCGTCGGGTCGAGCTGCGCGAGCGCGTCGAGGATGATCGCCGTCGATCGTGTGTCGGTGTTCATCGCCCACCAGTCGATCCCCGGCTCCTCCCAGTGCGCCCCGGTCGCCGACAGGATCGCGTCATTGACCAGGTCGGAGAGAAGGGTGTCGATCCGCCCACTGTCGGCCTCGATCGCGGCGAGAGTCAACGCAAGGTAGGCCTTGGCGTAGTGACTGAGCTTGCCTCGCTCCTGGTAGAGGGACCACGCGTACTCGGAGGCCTCGCCCGTCTCCCCGCCGAGCGCGAGTACGTAGAGGAGCCAAGCCTGGCGGTTCGCGTCCCACGTCGAATCGAGATCGCCCGTCGAGACGAGCTCATCGGCAATCCGATCGAGTCCACGCGCGACGACCGTCGGATGAACGGCGACGTCCGCCTCCGCCGCGCGGAGGAGTCCGAAGACGACGTACGCCGTCAGGTACGGGCTCGACCGGTCGCCACGCCACCATCCCCAGCCTCCGTCGCCGTTCTGCCGCTCGACGAGTTCCTCGAGGGCGTAGGAGACCAGCTCGTCGAGCTTCGACTTCAGCTCGGTGTCTTCGATTCCGAGGAGCGTCAACGCCCGGTAGCTCAGGGCGTTCGGCAAGAAACGGCTCACCAGCTGCTCGGTGCACTCGTACTCGAAGTGCTCCAGGTACGACAGGCCCTCGGTCATCGCCGCCGCAAGCGACGGCTCGAGGCGGAGGAAGAGCTCCGTCGCGTCCGGATCGAACGACTCCGGAAGCCCGATCGCCTCGATCCGGCTACCCTCCTCGGTCAGCTGCCCGGCCGTCCCGACCGTCTCGCGGGCCGTGTAGCGAAGGATCGGGAGTGTCCCGTTCGGGCCGAGCGTCAGCCGCGGACGTGCAGCATCGGTCAGGGATCCGGAGACCGCGCTGAACGCCAGATCGGCCGCTTCCTCGTCATCGACCGTCGCCCACCACGTCACGCGCGTCTCACCACCGGCCGAAACCTGGACGGTCTGGACCGCCGGATCCTCGAGCGTCACACCGCGGGCGGCGATCGTGACCTCGACGGTCAGATCGTCCTCCGTCTGATTCGAGACGGAGGCGGCGAGCAGGACACGATCTCCCACGACCAGGAACCGAGGGGTGGCCGGTCGGACGAGAAGCGGCTTCGTGACAAGGATCTCGGCCGTCTCCTCTCCGACGAGGGTCTCCCGAGTCGCTCCGACCGCGCGAATGACCCACGTCGTCAGGTTATCCGGCAGGTCGATGTCGACGTGAGCGGCCCCGTCCTCATTGGTCACGACGTTCGGATGCCAGTAGGCGGTGTCGAGGAACTCCTCGCGAACCGCGAGGCCTTCGGGAAGCTCGCCTTCGGCTCCCGTCTCGTCGCTCGCTCGAAGCGCAGTCTCCGCGGCGACCGGCTCCTCGGCCATGAGATAACCGGCCCCCGGAGGACCACCTCCGTCCGTCGCCATCTTGTCGGCCTCTTCGAGCAACCCTAGATCCTCGAGCTGCTCCAGAGCGAGCCGCGTCAGCGAGATCACAAGACCGCTCGACGTACCGACCCCGAGCCCGCGCCGGCCGTAGAAGGTCGAAAGAATCGCGTTTGCGGTTCGCGGCTGCAGAGAGAGGATCGCCTTGTCGACGAGGTCGAGCGAGAAGGACGCTTCGACCGGGAGGCCGTCGGCGTCGGTCACCCTCAGGTCGATTCCGACGCGGTCGCCCGGCTCCAACCGATCCGAGGATGGGGCGATCTCGATTCTCAGCTTGCGAGGATCCGGATCGACCGTAAGGGCCAGGGCTCCGACCTTCGTCGACGCGGCGGCGGCCGCCGGGTTGGCCGCCGCGTCCAAGGCCGCGGTCCTCCCTTCGACCAGAACGACCCCGACGTAGATGTTCGGCACATACTCGTCCGCAATCGGAATCTCGATCGTGCTGCTGTTCGACGGAAGGAGGACGACGTCCTGCGAGAGGATCCCGCCCCGCTCGACGGTGACCAACGCCCACTGCTCTCCCTGATACGGACTCGGAATCAGGATCTCGGCCGTGTCTCCGACGGCGTAGCTCGTCCGATCGCTGATCAGGGTGATCGTGTCATCGTCGGTTCGCCGCCAGGAGACGCTCTCGGGACCGGTCACCCACAGGAAAAGACTCGACCGAACCGTCCGTCCGTTCTCGTCCTCCCCTTCGACGACGACCTTGTAGGAACCGCCCTCGGGCGGAGTGAAGGAGAGCCGGCCGTCCCCGGCCCCATCGGTCGTCAAGGAGCCGGCATCGATCCGGGTCTCCTCCTTCGTCCACGTCCATTGGCCTCCACCGGCCTCGTCTTCCTCGAAGACGTTCACCCACTCACGCCGAATCACGGTATAGCGAAGAGCCCAGCCGCCGGTCCTGCGTGCGTCCCAATCGACGGTGACCACATCGACCGTCGATTCCTCTCCGGCCCGGCCGATCGTCCGCCCGGCCGCGAGCCCGACGTAGAAGCTCCCCTGATGCACGGTGACCGACGACCGGCCGGAGATCGTGTCACCGCTCGGACCGGTCACCGTCGCCTCGATCGTCCAGACGCGGCTTCCGGTCTGAGGGTCGGCCTGATCGATCGGAAGATCCAGGAGGAGATTCCCGTCCTGGTCGGTTCGGCCGCTGCCGTCGAGAATCGGTTCGGGCGGAGTCGAGGGAAGCCACCAGCAGTACCAGCAGACCCACGGATCGTCGACGTCGTCGAACGTGTATCGCCCGAAGGCCGGCGGCGCGAAGCGATAGGTCGCCGAGACGACGTTCCATTCGACCGGTATATCGGCGACGGGCGCCCCGAAGAAGTATGACGCGTTGACGACCGCACGCACCGGGTCTCCCGACGCGACGTCATCCCACTCCGGGGTCACGGCGACCTCGAACTCCGGTGCCCGATAGGCGGCCACCTGGAAGCTGTGGTAGAAGGTCCTTTCTTCCGCCTCCGCCCGAATCGAGTACTCCCCGAGCGAAGCATCGTCGGCAAGTTGGATCGTCCCCGAGAACCCGCCGAACTCGTCGAGCGGCAGCGTCTCTTCGTAGATCAGCTCCCAGTCCTCGTCACGGATCGTCACGTCGACGGATGTCGGTTCCGGAATCGCATACGCCGCGTCATTCTCGTCACGGACGAGGCCGCGGAAGAAGACATCCTGTCCGGGCCGATAGATCGGCCGGTCGGTGTCCAGAAAGGCGCGGCGGTCAGGCGGCGTCTCCCGTGAAAGGCCGAGATCCCATACGGAGATTCCGTCGGACCAGTCGGTGCTCCCGACGACAAACGGGTTCTCCCCGACGATCGTCGCCCCTCGCCAGTCGAGGCTGTCTCCCACATCGAAGTCGGCGAGGCCGTCGCTGTCGCTGATCGAAACGTCGAGCGTCTCCCCGTCGGCATTGAGGGCCTTCAGGATCAGACCGGGAATCGGGGCTCCGGTCTCCAAGTCGGTCGCCCACGCGAGAATCCGATCGTCGAACGACTTCAGCGTCAGATTGACCGGACTCGCAATCAGAAGATGGCGATGATTCCAACGATCCCAGTCGACGCCGTCGGCTCTCAGCTCGACGACGTAGATGCCGGGCTCGAGCGACCCGCCCCCTTCGACCAACTGCACGGGGGCATAGTCGACCTCGTTCAAGGGGGCCGAGACGGGAACCGACCACGTCCGATCGGCTCGCCCCGGGGGATCGAAGTCGTACCAGTTCGCGGCCGCTTCGAAGTAGTCCTCGAGATCGAGCTGCCAAAGCGACAGGCGGAGGCGATCGGTGTTCCTGTGTCCGACGACCAGCCGGGCCTCCGCCGAGGCGTTCAGCGTGCTGGTTCGCCCGGGAACGTGGAGCCAGGCGACCGGATCGAGCGGAGCGGTCCGGAACTCGACGGTGAGGGTCTGCCCGGTCTCGTTCCCATACGGATCGGCGATCTTCGGACCGATCCGAATCGTGTAGTCGCTGCTCGGCTCGGCGCCGAAGTAGACGACGAACGAGCGGCTCCAGCTCCGGTACCAACCGTCGAGGACCTCGGGGGCGGGCTCCGGGTCGATCGAGAGGTTCGGAAGGACCGTGTCCGGGTCGATCGGGGCGTTGAAGTAGATTTCGAACGAAGTGTACGGGTACGCGTCACGCTCCCCGTCCTCCGGGTCGGTTCCGATGATTTGAGGGAGGGGGACGGTGCGGAAGCGCCACGTCGTCTCCGCAACGCTGCCGAGACCGCCGGCCGATCCGGTGACACCGGGATCGAGGGTCACCACGTAGCGCTGGTCGAATCCGAGCGGCTCGTCCGGCGTGAAGGTGATCGTGCGACCGTCGACCGAAATCTCGCCGAGAATGCTGCGCGCGAACAACTCCCCGAAGAGGCCGGTCGTTCGTACCGTCATTCGATCACGGACGCTCTCCGGATCGATCGGCATGTTGAACTCGATTTGGATCGAGGTGTCGATCGGCACCAGTTCCTCGTCTCGATCCGGAGTGATCCAGACGACACGCGGGCGGAGCGTCGTGAATCGCCACACGACATCCTCGGTCACTGCGCTTCCATCAACGGCGGTCAAGCCCGCGGCGACGACCGCCGTGTAGACTGTCCCGCCGGAGAGAGGACGGCTCGGGGTGAACGTGTAGACCGACGTGTTCAACCACTCCCCGACACCCTCGACCGCCGGAGACAGCCGAAGCGGCCCGGGGAGGTCGGCCGCCGCTGGATCGGAGATGGTGGTCAAGGGGACGACCGGTCGGTCGAACGTGACCACGATGGTCGCATCGGTCTCCACGTCGATCGTCCCATCGGCCGGGACGACCTGAGACACCGCAAGCCGTTCGACGGGCGAACCGCCTTCGATACCCTCCTCAACTGAGACGCCGGGAAACGTCAACCCGACCGCCAAGCCGACAAGACCGATCGAGACCCACAGCCAACGATGCAACCGCACACTTCGACTCATGCCCGCCCCCTTGGAACGTGATCCCGTATCAGACAACAGAGTACAGAGAACCGGATTCGCGACAAGTCGCGTTCCCAGCCTCCTAACGAACACTCGAAGTCAGTGGGAGGTTCCCAGATGCGCCAGCTTCCATCGGATGCACACCGCGGCTTCATAAGTCCCTCACAATCCGGCGCTAGCTTGGTCCCTGTCACAAGCTTGCGAGGAAAAAACATCTCGCACCCCCGATACCAGCCCTCCGGGAGAGGGACCGAAACGGTCCCTCTCCCTGGCCTTTTGGGGGCATGTGATCGATCCCCTCGACGGCCTTCGGGCGACCCCAATCGGGTACAATACTTCGCAGTTCGAAACTGAGGGGGGATCATGGTTCGCGTACGCTTCGCGCCGAGCCCAACTGGGTATTTCCACGTCGGCTCCGCACGGACGGCGCTGTTCAACTGGCTCTTCGCCCGTCACACCGGCGGCGCGTTCGTCCTGCGGATCGAGGATACGGATCGCGAGCGGTCGACCGACGCTTCGATCGCACAAATCATCGAATCGCTCCGATGGATCGGCCTCGATTGGGACGAGTACTACCGCCAGACCGACCGACATGAACAGCATGCGGCCGCCGCCGAAGGATTGGTCGAGAAGGGACTCGCCTACGAGTCCGAAGGCGCGTGGTGGTTCCGCGTGCCGACCGAGGGCGAGACGGTTGTTCACGACGACCTGCTCGGCGATGTCGCCTACCGGAACGACCACCTGAAGGATTTCGTCATCCGGCGATCCGACGGGAGCTTCCTCTACCACTTCGGAGTCGTCGTCGACGATGCCGACATGGAGATCAGCCACGTGATTCGCGGCGACGATCACCTGAACAACGCTCCGAAACACATCCTGTTGTTCGAGGCGCTCGGGCGCCCGGTCCCCCACTTCCTGCATATCCCGATGATCCTCGGGTCGGATCGAGCGAAGCTGTCAAAGAGGCACGGGGCCGCCTCCGTCCTCGAGTATCGCGACCAAGGTTTCCTGCCGGAGACGTTGATCAATTTCCTCGCCCGTCTCGGGTGGTCGCACGGGGACGACGAGGTCTTCTCGATCGACGAACTCGTCGACCTGTTCTCCCTCGAAGAGATCAACAAGTCGGGCGCCGTCTTCGAGGAATCGAAGCTCCGCTGGCTGAACCAGCAGCATCTGAAGCAGGCCGATCTCGACCGCCTGATCGACTTGGTCGAGCCGTTCGTTCTGGCGCGCGGGCGCATCGATGAAGAGACATGGAAGGGCGCCGATCGGGCGCGCCTGCGAACCGGAGCCGATCTTCTCCGCGATCGTTCCCATACTCTCGCAGATCTCGCCTGGGCGATGGAGATCCTCTTCCCGGCACCGATCGAGCGAGTCGACGAGATCGAGATCGCTCCGTCGCAGGAGAGGCTGATGTCCTGCCTCGCCGACGCGCTGGAGGTGCTCGAGCCGTACACGGCCGAGACGGTCGAGAAGACCGTGCGCGAAACGTTGGATGCCGAAGGAGCCAAGCTAAAAGACGTCGCTCTCGCTTGCCGGATTGCGACGACCGGGCGGCGTGCCGGCCCGGGCCTGTTCGAGATCCTGAGCGCGATCGGTCCAGCCCCCGTATGCGATCGTCTCCGATCGTACCGCGGAGGTGAGGCCGAGTGAAACGAGCGAGTGCCGCCGCCGTTCTCGCCGTGGTGCTCTCCGTCGCGACGGCGGCACTCGAAGCCGACTTGGGCTACGTCGACGATATCACGGAACTGACCGGCCAATGTTACATCCAAGCGATCAAGCTGGAGGCGGTCACCGAGGAGAACGGCGCGGACGTCACGGCCCTCGAAGGAACTCTGCGAGTCGCGTCCGGGAAGCACGCCGTTCGCGTCGCTCGCGAGGACGGGGCCGTCACTCTCTGGGTCGACCTCGGCGGGACTGGATCCGTGACGCAGACGGAATGGGAGCGGATCCTGGTCGACGGAACGCTCCTCGCCGATGTCCAGCTTCAGGCGACGTACTCCGACGGCGAACGATCCCCGTACCGCCTTTTCCTGATGTGGAGCGAGTTCCTGCCCACGGTGCTCACCTATTGCCGGAACAGCTATCGCGAGGGAGCGATTCCGCTCGGCGAGCGATCGGTCCGAATCGCCGTGATCGACGCCGATACCGACGGGCGCTACGACCGGCTGGACGGGGGAATCCTCCTCGTGGACGCCGACGGCGACGGAGAGCTCCTCGCGACCGGCGATTCGCACGAACGATTCGCACTGGGCGAGCCGTTCAACGTCGACGGGACGACGTACCGGGTCGCGGCCCTGAGCGAAAACGGGGCCTCGATCCGGATTGAGGAGTCGGAGGAGACGGTCGCTCCGAAAGCGCCGCTTCTTCCAGGCTACGCCGCACCCGAGTTCTCAGGAACCGGTCCGGACGGAGAGGTTCTCTCGTTGAACCAGTTGCACGGGGGCGTCGTCGTCCTGGACTTCTGGGCCGCGTGGTGCGGTCCGTGCCTCGCCGAGCTTCCCACCCTTCGCCGAATCGTCGACGAATTCGGCCCGCTCGGTGTGACCGTCCTTGGAATCAATCTCGATCGAACCGCGGAGGCGTTCGCGGCGGCACTCGAGGAACACGACGTCGACTGGCCTCAGATCTACGACGGATCTGACGGACAGATCGGAGAGCTCTACCGGATCGAGGGCATCCCGATGATCTACCTTGTTGACGGAGATGGGTCGATCGTCGCACGCGGTCTTCGCGGCGAGCGGTTGATCGATGCAGTGGCGGCGATCACCTCGGAAGGTGGGAGAACGGAGCCGGAAGACGGGGGAGGGAGCGAGTGAGACCGCGTCGCGCGGTCGCCGGGCTTGCCTTGCTCCTCGTCGCCGCCACAGCCGCCGCCGTCTCGTCAGCCGGACAGGAACCGATCCTGACCTTCTCGGTCCCCGGCGAGCCGATATCGATCCAGGTGGGAGGATCGGCCGTCGTCGTCGTCTCGATCGAGAACCAGTCGATCCGCGAAGCGGACGACATCACCGTGGAATGGTCGGAGCCCGAAGCGTTCGCGACGGCCGATCCACCTGCGGCGATCGAGCTTCTGCCGCCGTTCGAGCGGAGCCAGATTCGCGTTCCCATCTCCGCGCCGGAGACGGTCGCCGAGGGGGAGATCGAGGGGCGGCTGGTGGTCAACTACACCTACTGCGTCCTCGATCAGATCGAGGAGCAATGCTACGGGTTCGTCGAAGAGTTGACCGTGACGCTCGTCGTCACGGCCCCGGTCGTTCCTGTAGACGGGACCGGCCCGACGCCCGAGGTCGTCGAACCGATCGTCGTCGCCCGCCCGGTCCCGTGGCCGTGGATCGGCCTCGGCCTCGCCGCCCTCTTCGTCGGCGCTCTCCTGGCGACGGCGAAGTTCGCGGGCGCCAAGCGCCTCGCCGCGTTCGGCCTGACCTTCGCCGTCGCCGGCGGCCTCGCCTACGGAGTCATTCGCAACCAGCACGAGCAAGCGCAAGGGATCGGCGCCGTTCTGTGCACGTCGTGCGTGGGAATCGAGGAGGCGGGGTCGAGGGACGTCAAGCTCTCGGACGCATCGAGCGCCGCTCTTGCGACGCTCGACGAAGATGTCGAGCTCACCGTCTTCTACGCGAAATGGTGTCATTCGTGCCCGGCTGCCGAGGCGATGGTCGAGCGGATGGCGAAGGAAACCGACAGGATCGGGTACCGGTTCGTCGACGTCGTGGACGCCCCGGACCTCGCCGAGGCGTACGGAATCGTCCGCTCGGGCCGGACCGTCGTCCCGGCGATCGTTCGCACCGACTCCGGCGAAATCCTCTTCGGCGTCGAGAACCTCGAAGTGAGGCTCCTCGACCTTCTGGGGGTGGGGCCGTGAAGCAGACGACGGCCCGCCGCGGAACACAGGCGCTCGGCCTCCTGTTCGGCCTCTTCGGTGTCACCGGGATCGGGATGACCCACATCCTGTTCCCCGGCCTCCATTGTTACGCCTGCCCGCTCGCGGTGACGGTCTGCCCGATCGGACTGATGCAGAACCTGATCGTCTTCGGAACCCCACCCTACTTCTGGCTCGGTACGATCGTCGCCTACGGCCTGCTGGCCGGCCGGGGCTTCTGCGGATGGTTCTGCCCGTTCGGCACGTTGAACGACCTTCTCTCGTTCCGAAAGGTCCGAATCCTCAGGTCGTTCTCTTACACGAAGTTCGCCGTCCTGGTCGCGACGGTCGTCGCCGCCTGGACCTTCGCGGACACGGTCTTCTGCAAGGTCTGTCCGGCGGCGTCGATCGAGGCATCGATCCCGTATCTGTTCCTCGGGGTGGCGAAGCTGAATCGGCCGTTTCTCATCCACATGGCGACGCTCGGAGGAACCCTTATCGGGATGGCCCTCATCTCCCGCTTCTGGTGTCGCTATCTCTGTCCGATGGGCGGTCTTCTCGCTCTGTTCAACCGCGCCAGTCTCCTTCACCTCGAGTTGGATCCGGATCGTTGTACGGGCTGCGGCGTCTGCGCGACCCGATGTCCGATGGGCCTCGAACCTCACACCGAACACGACGACCACAACTGCATCAAGTGCGGCGAGTGTGTCGAAGGGTGTCATCTCGGCGCGCTGTCACTCCGGTACGGTCTGCGACGGAAGCGATGATCCGATACCTGATCCTCGGCGTCGTTCAGGGAGTGACCGAGTTCCTCCCGGTTTCGAGTTCGGGGCATCTCGTCCTCTTCCAGAGCTGGCTTGGGCTGGATCCGCCCGGGGTCCTGTTGGAGGCGATCCTCCACTGGGGGACGCTCGCCGCCGTTCTCGTCGTCTTCCGACACGACCTCGTCGCCATCGTCCGATCGCTGACTCCACGTGGCTCGATCGACGACAGGAAGGAGATCGGCCTGATCGCTGCCGGGACGATCCCGATCGTTGTCGTCGGCCTTCTTCTGCGCGGCTCGATCGGCGGCATCTTCGGATCGACCGTCGTCCTCGGCACGGCGTTTCTGATCACCGCATTCTGGATGGTTCTGCCGACGATCGTCCGCCGACCAGTGGAACGGAATCGTGCGCGTTTCACCGGCGCGGTCGCGGTCGGAATCGCCCAAGCGGCATCGATTCTGCCGGGACTCTCAAGAAGCGGAGCGACGATCGCTACGGGGGGGCTCACCGGCATGACCCCGCGAGGCGCGGCCCGCTTCTCGTTTCTTCTGGCGATTCCCGCGCTCTTCGGCGCCGGGGCACTGAATCTCTGGGAGGCCGTTCGAGCCGGCGCGGAAGAGACGTCCTGGGCCGGGTTGATCGTCGGAGCGATCGCGGCCTTCGCCGTCGGTCTGCTTGCGATCCGAACGCTGTTGGCGCTCGTGTCGCGCGGGCGACTCTGGGTCTTCTCGATCTACTGCGGAATCCTCGGGCTTCTCGTACTCACCGGACTCGTCGTCTGATCGAATCCTCCCGGAACTAGCGCCGCGAGACGACGAAGATGATCGCCACCGCCGCCGCCGCGAGGCCGAGCAGAGCGAGGGCGAGGCCGGCTCCGGGGAGGCCCTCGGTCTCGTCCGTCCCGGCCGAATCGCCCGGGAGCACGTGGATCTCGCCCGTCTCATCCTCTGCGGGCAATGCAGAGACGACGTAGAATCGATCGATGATGTAGTGACCGCGCGTCCCAGCGTCGAGCGTCGTCCGAACGCCGAGACGATCCGCGGAATCCGGGTTGATCGGATCGACGATCGTGTACG